>Ga0209088_10001684_pt1 | contig 14055 bp, 15 predicted proteins | sample S_140625_EF_Meta_FD_187324 | JGI IMG/M metagenome (GOLD analysis project Ga0209088, IMG submission 187324) | Freshwater microbial communities from Lake Simoncouche, Canada to study carbon cycling - S_140625_EF_MetaG (SPAdes) (version 2) | ecosystem: Environmental > Aquatic > Freshwater > Lake ... | reverse complement strand
TTGAGCAAGCTTCTCATTTCCAGGATTGTTTCTGAGGGGGTTAATCCAATCGGCCCAATACCTTTACTAACTAAGCTGTCAGCCGCTGCTGCATGCAACTGCACGGCAATACTGGCAGATTTCCATAAATTAAGTTGGTGGCGGACGCCCTGAGCTGTAATTGCGGCAATACTTCCTGTGAGAACATCACCCATGCCCCCAGTACCCATGCCAGGATTGCCTTCTTGACACTGAAGCATGGCATCCTTCGGGGATGCAATCAATGTATGCTGACCTTTGAGGACAACAATGGAGTGAGTCAGCGCAATTAATTTTTCTAGAGCACTCAAGCGATTTGCTTGTACATCTTCTGTGCTGATCCCCAGTAATTTTGCTGCTTCACCGGGGTGTGGTGTGATAACAGTTTGATCAGGAAATTGTTGATTGCGTTTTTGCAATGCTCCTAAAAGATCTCTGGATGCTGCAATGAGATTGAGTGCATCTGCATCCAGGATCAATGGGATATTTGGGTAGTGTAAGACCCCCATTAGCCATGCAGATGCCAGATCAGATTTTCCTAGCCCTGGGCCAATGGCAATGACATCTGGCTGAGTGTTAAGTAATATGCTGTCAATCTCTGAGCTTGCTAAATGAATCATCAGCTCAGGAGAGTCTTGATAGGCATGTGCAGAGGCAGGATCGAACATCTCTAACATCGTCCAGCCAGCTCCTAGATAAAGGCAAGCATTACCAGCAAGTAATAGGGCGCCTGCCATACCGGGTGCACCGCCGATTAAAAGGGCTTTGCCTGCATTGCCTTTATGTTCGGCAGCGCCACGCTTTAAGAGTTTGACCAGCTCAAGCGCGTTCAGTTTTGATGGTGATGAAGTCATATCAGTAGTATCGCTCTGATTGAGAGCACTTGAGTTCATTGCAAGAGAGAGTATGCTCAAATTATGAAGATTCAATTTCTTGGTGCCGCTGGTGAAGTCACTGGATCACGCCATTCAGTAGAGATCATGTTAGCCGGCCGACAGAGGCACTTTATGGTTGATTATGGGATGTTTCAGGGTGGTCGAGAGGCTACTCATAAGAATTTAGAGCCCATGCCATATTCTCCTAAAGATCTGGATTTTGTAGTGCTGACGCATGCACATATAGATCACAGTGGTCTATTGCCGCGTTTATGTGCCCAGGGATTTAGTGGTCCCATCTATTGCACTAGCGCCACTTTTGAGTTGCTGAAAATTCTTCTGCCAGATAGCACCTATCTGCAGCGTGCTGATGTTGATAGGGCGGAGCGAAAACAAAAAGCAGGAAAGTGGCGAGGAGAAATGCCTGTCGCGCTTTATTCTCGAGAAGAAGTTGAGCTCACTTTAGCCCAATTTGAAGTCTTAGAATATGGACAGGTGGTAGAGCCAGCCCCTGGCATTCAGCTGGAGTTTCGTAATGCTGGGCACATCTTGGGTTCTGCAATCGCTGTACTTGATATCGCTGAAGATCATGCCGAGAAGAAGCGCTGTGTTTTTTCAGGTGATATTGGGATGAAAGGTAAAGTGCTCATGCCTGATCCCGACTTAATTGCAAGTGCTGATGTAGTGGTCGTTGAGTCAACCTATGGCGATCGTCTGCATCGCAGCCTGAAAGATACCGAGGATGAGCTAGTTGAGGTGATTGCATCAACGATGGCGGCACATGGCAATATTGTGATGCCTGCTTTTGCAGTCGGTCGAACACAAGAAATTTTATTCCTATTGATTGATTTGGTAAAAAGAGGGTGCTTGCCGCATCTTAGTATTTGGGTAGATTCCCCAATGGCAACTGCTGCTACGCATTTAACCCAACATTTCTTTTCACAATTGGATAGTCAGTCTAGGGCAACATTCGATTGGTACAAAGCCAATCCAGGGGCTGTCGATTTGCGATTTATTGCTGATGTTGAGGAATCCAAAGCCCTCAATAAAATCAAAGGCGGTGCCATTATTATTTCAGCAAGTGGTATGTGTGATGCTGGGCGGGTTGTTCATCACTTAATAAGTAATCTACCGCGTGAGCAAAATGCCATTGTTATCACAGGCTTTCAGGCGTATGGAAGTTTGGGGAGGCGCCTGGTGGATAAAGTAGAAAAGCTACGCTTATTTGGTGAAGAGGTCTTAGTGAAGGCTTCTATTCACACCATCGGAGGCTTATCTGCCCACGCTGATCAAGCTGGTTTGTTGGATTGGCTGAAAGGCTTTAAGACACCACCTAGAACAGTCTTTGTGGTTCATGGTGAACCCGAATCCTCTTCAGTATTTGCGGAAAGTATTCGGGATGAGTTGGGTTGGAAAAACGTCATTATTCCTGAGCGCTTGCATACCTATCCATGTTGAGCTGGGGGCTTGCTTTAATCCGCTACTTTCGCACCCTGAATATGATGGCGTTGCATGGAGTTGCCTATAAATCCAGATTGTTTCAGTTGTGTGATAACTTCACTTAAGTACAGAGTTGTTTTTTCAAAATCAGGTCTTGCTTTGGGAATCCCTATGGCTTGGTTAATGACCATGAATCGCCCCGGCAGCATACGTAAGCCTTCATAGCGCTTCGCATCACTCTCTAGTTGCTGTTTTACACCAGCTGCAACATTGCCCTTACCGAGCATGAAGTCATCAACTACTGATTGTGAGTTAGCGGCTCTTAGCAGAGTGGCATTCTTAATTTCTCGTGTGAGGAAGAGGTCGTAGGCACTTCCTTTGCCGACAACAATTTCAGTGCCAGTAACATCTACCTCTTCATTACGGTTTAAGGTAGAGGAAGATTTCACCATATAAGCACCTTCAATCTGAATATATGCGGGGGTATAGCTGATATCAACACCGCGCACAGGGTCGATAGCCACAAATGCCATATCAAGATCACCATTTTTAATACTATCGACAGTTGTACCAGCACTTTTAAATGGAATGAGTTGTACGGGCAGACTGATGCGTTTGCCAATTTCATTAGCGACATCAACGCTGATACCACTCAGCTTTTTAGTGGCGGCATCTTCACTGGCTAGCACAGGATTTCCTAGGTTGATTCCAACACGCAAGGTGCCATTTGGTGCAAATGATTTGAGGGTTGCAGGATCAATTGGTTTCATAGCCTGGGATGGCTGGCCAAACGTCAGTTGTGAAATACAGAAGAGAGTAAGGCCAAGTAAGAATTTCATAATCAATTAGGGATAAAAAAACCGCGGCGCACCGCGGTTCCATTTAGCGATAGAAAGTTATTTCTTAGCGTCTGCTGCAGGAGCTGCTGCTGGAGCTTCTGGCGCTGCTGCTGGAGCTGCTTTCTTAGCTTCTTCCATATGGGCCGCTTCTGCACCATGCTTCTCGCCGCCCATATCAATGTCGCCGTCACCTTTAATGAGTAAATAGGCTGTGGCACCAACTAATACTAGTACCATGATGATGAGTGAACGATTGCTCATTGCTTTTCCTTTAATTTGGTTGAAATTAGGACAATATTAACCCTTGTTGGAATTGGGGTAAATCCCTAACAGCCCTAAGCATCGCTTGATCGGTATTAATTAGGTATTAATACTAAGTTTTAGGTGAGGTAATCGAGTCCGATTGCTTCAAAACGTAAGAGGTAAGATGGCATGATCCCGATATCAAAGGCAAGAATATGAGCCCGAAGCTCCCCACTAATAATGCTCAAACTATTACTGATTTTCTAAATCCTGAGCCACATCACATTTCTGAAGAGACCTCCGCAGAGTCCTATAAATTTGCATTTGATGACGAGGCTTTTCTGGCCCGCAGAGAAACGATTGGAATTCGTTTTGAATTAGAGCTCTTAAAACCAGAAATTTTGCTCAATGAGCATGGGATTGACCATACCATCACAGTTTTTGGCTCAACACGCTTTGTTAGTCGTGAAAAAGCCTTGGAGATGGAAAAGAACTCACAAACTCCAGATGAGAAAGCTGCAGCAAAGAAAGCACTGCTGCATAGTCGCTATTATGAATCTGCACGCGAGTTTGGTGCCACGGTTGCTCGCTATAACGCCACTCAAGATAAGAGCTCTAATAAATTACATATTTGTACTGGGGGTGGTCCCGGCATTATGGAGGCAGCAAATCGAGGTGCATTTGAAGCGGGGGATCAAACTATTGGCTTTAATATCAGTTTGCCAAGGGAGCAGCACCCTAATCCCTACATCAGTCCTGGTCTTAGTTTTCGTTTTCACTATTTTGCCTTGCGCAAGATGCACTTCATGTTACGGGCACGGGCAATCGTAGTATTCCCAGGAGGCTTCGGATCATTTGATGAGTTCTTTGAGGTGCTCACTTTAATGCAGACAAAAAAAGTAACTTCCTTTCCTATCATTCTCGTGGGGAAAGAGTTTTGGGCTGAAATGGTAAATTTTCAGCAGATGATTGAGTTTGGCGTGATTGATGAGGCTGACATGCAGACCATTCATTTTGTAGAGACTGCACAAGAGGCTTGGTTGATCATCCAAAATCACTACCAGTTAAGCTAGTGAGAGCTTTAATCGCTCCGCCTGTAAAATAGTACCAAGCCCAATTATGACTCCACAAGACGCCAGCATCGCCACCACTTTAGATTTGCCCAGCTACCTTCTGGGTGCGATCATGCTATTGCTCGTATTGGTTCTTCATGGTCTCGTATTGCTACAAATTACGAAGCGTTATGAGGTCAAATCATTTCTATATTTAGCAGAGAAGAAATACTCAGAGGTGACACTCTGTTTCTATATTGGTATTTTCTGTTTATTTTTAACTCACATTGCTGAAATTATTCTCTGGGGTATTTCACTTTATGCCCTAAAACTAGTCCCAGCTTTGGGTCAGAGTATTTTATTTAGTGGCAGTACTTATACGGCAATGGGCTTCATGGAAGACATCTTGCCGGATGGCTGGAAAATGTTGGCAGTCATCATTGCCTTCTCTGGCATGTTTGCTTTTGCTTGGACTGCGTCAGCCATGATCTCAATGACAAAAAATTTTCGGCAAGCCTATACCAAACGTCATATGGAAAGACTCAATATTTCTTCTGACATCATTGACCGCTTTAAATAAGTAATGACTAAGACATGGGATGCCGTCATTATTGGCGGTGGGGCAGCCGGTTTATTTTGTGCCGGAGTTGCTGGTCAGCTAGGGAAAAAAGTTTTAGTTCTTGATCACGCCCCGGTACTAGGCGAGAAGATTCGTATTAGTGGCGGCGGTCGTTGTAACTTTACCAATGTACATAGTAGCCCAGCCAATTTTCTTTCACTCAACCCTCATTTTGTTAAGAGTGCGCTTGCAAAGTATTCGTCAAAAGAATTTATCAAGCTTGTTGACTCATACGGGATTGCTTATCACGAGAAGCATCAAGGACAACTCTTTTGTGATGACTCTGCTAAGCAGATTATCGATATGCTCATGTCAGAGTGCGCCAAGGGTAAGGTCACCATTCGTAATCCTGTTTCTGTTGAAACAATTACTCTAGAGGCATCGGGCTGGTTGGTTCATACTAATGCCGGTATTGAAAAAACGAAGACTATAGTGATGGCAACGGGGGGCTTACCGGTTCCTGCCATTGGTGCTACCGCCTACTCTTTAGATATTGCTAAACAGTTTGGACTTTCAGTAGTAGAGCCAAGACCCGCATTGGTGCCGCTTTCATTTACGGCAGAAACTTTTGGTAATCTGAATGAGTTGGCTGGCTTAAGTGTTCCCATCAGAATTGCATCCGGTTCAAAAGGTCATCGTTATGGCGCCTGCCGATTTACCGAGGACCTACTCTTGACTCATAAAGGCTTATCGGGCCCAGCGGTTCTTCAGGCAAGCAGTTATTGGGTCGAGGGTGAAGCAATTCATATCGATTGGCTTGGGGCTATTGAAGTGGCTGGCGGATTTAATTGTGATGCGCTATTTAATGATGCAGACAATCGCTTAAAGCTCACCGAAAGCATACTGGCTTCTGTTTTGCCGCAGCGCCTAGCCAAAGCATTTGCTGAGCAACGAAATCTGAGTGGCCGTAAGTGGGCTGAAGTATCTAAAAAAGATCGTCAAGCTCTAAAAGAGTTGCTCACTAATTGGTCTGTAAAGCCTGCTGGGACCTTGGGCTGGAAAAAAGCTGAGGTCATGTTAGGCGGCGTAGATACTAAAGATTTAGACGGTCAAACGATGATGTCACGCGCACACGCAGGATTATTTTTTATCGGTGAGTGCGTAGATGTTACCGGCCATCTAGGCGGCCATAACTTCCAATGGGCTTGGGCAAGTGGTTTTGTTTGTGCCCAAGCTCTTTAAACCAGATTCACTTTTTCTTCTTTCCTCGAGAGCGAATATTAAGTAGTTCTACGGAGAGCGAGAAGGCCATCGCGACATATACATACCCTTTAGGAATATGAACGCCCATACCTTCGGCAATCAGTACCACGCCTACAACAGTGAGGAATGATAGAGCTAGAACTTTAATCGAAGGGTGACGATGCACAAAATCACCAATCGGTTTTGCGGCAATTAACATGATCATTACAGAGGCTAGTACTGCAGCAATCATGATGCTAATTTCATCGACCATACCAACAGCAGTAATGACGCTGTCTAGGGAGAAGATGATGTCCAATATGCCAATTTGTACTACGGAACCAACAAACAAAGAAAACATCGATTTATTCAGATTTGCTTTATTGACATCACCTTGTTCATCATGATCTTCATTAAGCTCTACTTCAACATAGATCTCTTTTGAGGCTTTCCAAATTAAGAAGAAGCCTCCTAATAATAAGATCAGATCTCTACCGCTAATGGCATGGTTGTTAACGCTGAAGAGGGGGTTGGTAAGGCTCATTACCCAAGACAGGCTGAGTAATAACAAGATTCTAGTTACTAGGGCAAAAATAAGGCCAAACTGTCGGACTTTCTCCCGAATCTCTACAGGAAGTCTATTGGCAATGACGCTAATAAAAATAATGTTGTCTATTCCTAGAATGATCTCTAGGGCAGAAAGCGTTAAAAATGCTACCCAAGCATTGGGATCGCTCATCAGCTGTAAAAGACTATCCATTGATTTCTATTTCTAAAGTAGGTTTGAGGTAAAGTGTATCTAACTAAATTACCTGTGTGATTTCTATGCTTAAGTCCACACATATTATCAGGACATTGCTCTTCAGTATCAGTATGGCGCTCACGTTTCATGTGCAAGCTGCTTATCCTGATAAACCGATTAAAATTATTATTGGCTTCCCATCTGGGCCACTATATTGCATTATTAGATAGTTAAATTAGTATTAATTGGCAGTTTGCCAATTTCGGTATAAAGTGCAATTGAAGCTTTTCCTGGACCCTTTATTAATAGGAGCATAAAAATGGATGCAAAAGAATTGCAAAAATGGCAGCGCGAAAAAGCGAAAGAATTGTTTGATTACTCACATACTTTATTAGAGGCTGCGAAGAAACTCAGCGAGCATCATATGGCAGAGATGGAGTGGGGCATGAAAAATGCCTTAGAAAGCGCAAAGTCAGCCGCTAAAAATGATTTAGCTAAATTAAAGGACTTACAGGCAGAGGCTGCTAAAGAAGCAACTAAACGTGCAGCCACTTATCAGAAGAAGGTGAAATCAGTTCTCAAAGATCTTGGCGACAGTGCTGCTGACGAAACAGAGAAGCATCTTGAAAAGGTCCGCGCCTCTTTAGTAACTTGGCTTGAAGACGCTGAAAATAAAATGCCAGCACATGCAGAAAAGTTATCTAAGGTGGTTCATGAGATGTCGACTACTGGCCAGAAGATGTTCAAAGAAGGCCGCCGTATCGTGAATGAAGTTGCTGATACTGCAGAAAAAAATATTGATGAGATGGTTAAAAAATCTTCAGGATCAAACAAGAAGTCTGATTAATCGCGTAAGCCTTGCTTAAAAAACCGCCTCAAATCAGAGGCGGTTTTTTATTGCCAACCCTGTATCCATAACTCGCTGTTGGTCAGGTCGCGCCAAGCAATGAGGGTAACCTTTTTCGTCAACACGGCCTCTATTTCGATAAACTCAATCTTTTCCTCAGGAGGCTCTGGCAGGATGACTTTGCTTACTAAAAAATGTTTCTGTTTGGCAATGGGTTTAACCGCCGTCCATTTAGTTAGTAAAAGTTTTTTAGGGCTAAGTGGGTTCATTTATTTATAGTGCGCTGCACTGATAATTTTGGTCTTTGCTTGTGAGTACCCCAGAGGATGGCGTAAAGGTGTAGGCAGACTCTTGAATCAATGAGGGACATTTTTGATCAAAATAACTTTGATTACCCAGACTGCCGCAATAGTCGAGTTTGAGATCTTTCCATTCCATGCGGGCTTGTCTGAGGACCATCGAAATCTTTATCTCCGTTGCTGAATTGCAGCTCCAACTAGTGTAAGTTTCTCGCTCACATGCCGTTAGTCCCAGAAGGCTCAGAATCAAGATCGACAGTCGCATGAAGGGCATCAGCTAGAGAACCCAGAAATGATGTGTTCCATCCTTGCCTAATTGATCCACCAAACCAAACTCCCAGTCTAGGTAGGCCTGCATTGCAGCAGGATCTACGCTAGTACCCTCGTAAGGCCGCTTATAGCGATCTAAGGGTGGGGATGCTAAATGACTGGGGCCTTTTTCGAGCTCAAGACCTGCGCTAGTCCAGGCTGCATTGCCGCCTTCCAATACCAATACTTCAGACTTGCAAAGAGACTGAAACTCGTGAGCAATAAATATACTTAATTGGGTTGGGGTACTCGTCAGCACATAGCGATCAACCTGGGGAAGCTGTTTGATGGCATCCGCTAGTCGTGAACGCAATGCATACCAACTTCCTGGAATATGACCCTTCACATAATTGGCATGGGTACTAAAATCTACCGCAATCGTATTACTATCTGTCTTGAGCCAACGAGAGACCGTAGCGGCATCTACGAATTGAACTTGAGGAAGTGTAGGTAAGGGGGCTTTCCAGATACTTGTTTCACTCAGGTCAGATGCCTGCAGACCATCTACTACATAAACATCCCAGGCCATTTGCGCCAACCAGGAGGCTGGCATATTTGCTCTAACGCTGCTGCTGGCATCGGCTAATACAATGCGCGCACCGCGCACGGGCGCCACCATCTCAGTTTCTTGTACGAGCTGGCCCCCAGGTACGGAACGAAAGCCAGGAAGATGACCTGCTTCATATTCTTCAGGTGTGCGGGTGTCAAAGAAATAAGTAGTACGCTCTGATTGCAATTTCCATTTCTCAATTTCAGCAAGAGTAGTGCGCTTTACATTCGCTCTATCGGCAACGCTGCGAGCTCGATCTGAAGCTTCGCTTGCTGTATTCTCACTCACTTCTTTAAACTTGCGACTCTGACCTTTATCTAATTCTTGTCCAGCAAGAGTCCAGCCAATAGTGCCATTGCGCAATGCATTGACTTCATTCGGAATACCGGCATTGATCAACGATTGTGTGCCAATGATGCTACGTGTTCTACCGGCACAGTTCACAATAATTTTCGTTTTTGGATTGGGTGCAAGTTCAGGAACGCGTAAGACTAATTCAGCGCCCGGAACGCTAATACCACTAGGAATACTCATCGTGTTGTATTCATCAAAACGGCGCACATCAACCACCACCACATCTGCTTGGTCATCTAGGAGCTTCTTAACCTCCTGGGCTGATAGCGAAGGGGTATGACGTTTAGATTCAACAAGCTCTCCAAAGGACTTGCTAGGAACATTGACGTCTCTAAATAGCTCGCCGCCAGATTTTTTCCAGCCTGGGACACCACCCTCGAATATCGATACATCCGTATAGCCAAGACTGATTAATCGCTGGGCAGCGAGCTCAGCATCGCCCTCACCGTCATCTAGCGTCACGATCGGAACATTTTTTCTAGGGAGCTTACCGTATGCATCTATCTCAATGCGAGAGAGTGGAACATTGGCAGCAAATAAAGGGTGCTCTTGAGCATGCGGATCTTCCTCACGCACATCCAAAAAAGCAATCTCTTCTTTATTGAGAAGTTTGTTACGAACAAACGCATAGTTTTTAGTTGGGATACTCATATTTTTATTTAATCTAGCTTTGCACCAGATTTTTTAACTACCTCACTCCAGCGGACGATTTCTTGATTGATATAGCTTGCCAGTTCAGGGCGGGTCATTTTAGGAACACTCGCACCCAATCCAGCCCAGCGCTCTTTGATCTCAGGGGAGGCTAGCGCGATCTGAACTTCATTACTCATTTTTTCTACGATATCTTTTGGTGTGCCTTTAATCGCCCACATGGCATACCAGCTAGAGACAATAAAGCCAGAGATACCCAACTCTTGAGCGGTTGGTACATTCGGAAAGGCCTCGCTACGTTTATTACTAGCCACTGCCACTGCGATCAGTTGACCGCTCTTAATAAATGGGGCAGCACCTGCCAAGGTATCAAACATCATATCCACCTGGCCTGCAACCAAATCTTGCAGTGCAGGACCAGTGCCACGATAAGGAATGTGAGTAATAAATAATTTGTTTTGCATCTTAAAGAGTTCGCCGGCTAAATGCTGTGAGGTTCCGTTGCCAGTCGATGCGTAATTATATTTCCCTGGATTCTTACGAATTTCTTCCATGATCGACTTCAAATCATTTTTGGCAAATTTTGTTGGATTAACAACGATGACATGAGGAACGCTACCAATAATGGCAATCGGCTCAAAGTCTTTGGTGATGTCATAGGGTAGGTTGGCATACATACTGGGCGCAATAGAGTGATGCACCGCGCCAAGAAGCCAGGTGTAGCCATCTGGCGCCATTTTTGCCGCAGCTGCAGCGCCAACAGTGCCACCCGCACCGCCGCGATTATCGACCACGATCGAGTCATTTAATTGGGTAGAAAGCTGCTTAGCTAGAGGGCGCCCAAACGCGTCCACAGCCCCGCCAGGGGGGAAGGGGTTAATAAAGGTAATGGGCTTATTCGGGGATGGCCAGGCGCTACTCTGGGCGGCGGCCGATACTGAAAGGGTGCTGACAAGCAGTAAAAGTAAGATATTTTTGAGCATTTTGGGTGTCTCCAACAGGATTTTTGTTATTTAATCATTTTGGCTGAAATGCCGTTTCTAAGCGTTATCCCTGATAAAAAAGGCCATTTCCGACGGTTTTTATGGGGATATACTGATTTCGTTGTAGGTATGAATATTTATTTGATAACGGGAGACATGATGTCACAACACGATACATTGTTAGCTGCTTTTGAAACATATAAAGCTGAAAACGAAAAATTCATTGAAAAAGGTATTAAGGCATCTGCAGCGCGTGCTCGTAAGGCGTTGCAAGAAATTGCTGGCGCATGCAAAGAGCGTCGCAAAGAAATCACCGCTACAAAAGAGGCGATGGAAGCTAAGAAGTAATTCCCAAGCATTCATCCCTAAGCCTAGCCTTCACCAGCTAGGCTTTTTTATTTATGCACTACCGTACATTATGAATACAACGCAGTTTATTGAGCTGTTGCAGCAGGAAGGCTACCCCGATCCTGTTGAAGTAAGACAAGTACCCAATGGCTCACTAGGTGAGCACACTCATCCATTCGCAGTTAAAGCTTTAGTGATCGATGGAAGTATCGATATCATAATTCAGGGCAATCGAAAGGCGTACTCCATTGGTGATGTCTTTCAGCTTGGATTAGAAGAGCTCCATTCAGAGAGCTATGGGCCTACTGGAGTGATCTATTTAGCCTCAAGAAATCACTAAAGGTTTCTCTTGTCGCTTGCTCATCTGGCCAATGACGCGTGCACCTAAGAAGTGATGTTGATTAAAGATATCTAAGACTTCTTGTACACATTCAGGGGCACAAGAAACCAGTAAGCCACCACTCGTTTGTGGATCAGTCAATAAAGCCAGTTGTGCTGGCGTAAAGTTTGCAGGAATGCCGACATCAGATCCATAGCTTTCCCAATTACGACCGGAAGCGCCAGTAATCACTCCATCATTAGCTAATGTCTGTACATTAGAAAGCAGTGGAACCTGGCTCCAATCAATATGTGCCGTGCAGTCAGAGCCTCTTGCTAATTCCAGCATGTGACCCGCCAATCCAAATCCAGTGACATCCGTTAAGGCATGGACACCTGCTAGCTTTGCTAAGTCAGGCCCTGCGGCATTGAGCTTAGTGGTATTAGAAATCATCTCCCGATAACCATCAGGGCCTAGCATATCCTTTTTCAGAGCTGCTGAGAGAATGCCTACGCCAAGTGGCTTGCCTAATATCAACACATCGCCTGGCTTCGCGCCAGCGTTACTCTTCACTCTCTTGGGGTCTACTAAGCCAATTGCCACTAATCCATAAATCGGCTCAACCGAATCAATGGTGTGACCACCCGCAATCGGAATGCCAGCGCTACGACAGACTTCAGAGCCACCTTCTAGAATTCGGGCGATGGTCTTGTTGGATAAAACCTTAATTGGCATACCTACTAAGGCCAGCGCAAATAAAGGTGTGCCACCCATGGCATAGATATCGCTGATGGCATTAGTTGCTGCAATTCTCCCAAAATCAAATGGATCATCCACGATTGGCATAAAGAAATCCGTTGTAGCTACGATCGCTTGAGACTCATTAATTTGATAGACCGCAGCGTCATCAGAGGTCTCAATACCAATGAGTAATTCTTGAGGAAAGGGTAGCTGCGGAACATTCTTGAGGATTTCAGAAAGAACGCCCGGCGCAATCTTGCAGCCACAGCCACCACCATGAGACAGAGAGGTCAGACGAGGTTCAGTAGTTTGAATATCTTGGGTCATGAAAATATTTTATATCCGAAGAAGTTCTATCGATTAAAGCTACGTTTGGTAGGGTTGCTACGCTTGACTGGAGGGCGAGCAGATCCACCACCATTACCTGCAGCTTTAGGCTTTCTAGATTGTTGGTGCTGTTGGCTACGTAGCTGAATAGGTTGGGCAACGGCGTTAGGATCTGGCTCGAATCCCGCAATGATCTCTTGAGGCAGTTTTTGTTTAATCAGTTTTTCGATATCCCTGAGCATCTGATGTTCATCAACGCAAACTAAAGAGACTGCGACACCATTGGAACCTGCACGACCAGTACGCCCGATCCGATGGACATAATCTTCTGATACGTTTGGCAAGTCGTAGTTCACCACATGGGGCAGCTGATCAATATCGATACCACGCGCAGCAATATCGGTTGCTACAAGCGCAGTTAGCTTGCCTGCCTTGAAATCAGATAAGGCCTTTGTTCTTGCAGTTTGACTCTTATTTCCATGAATGGCCATGCTGGTAATGCCATCCTTTTCTAATTGGGTCACCAGTTTGTTGGCACCATGTTTGGTACGAGTAAAGACTAATACTTGCTTCCAGTCATTGGTTTTAATCAGATGGGCGAGCAAAGGATGTTTCTTGGTTCTATCTACCGGATGAATCAGCTGGGCAATCGCTTCATTTGCACTATTACTTCGAGCTACTTCAATTAATGCTGGTGAATTGAGTAAGCCATCTGCCAATGTCTTAATTTCAGTAGAGAAGGTTGCTGAGAATAAGAGATTTTGTCGTTGCTTAGGGAGAGCAGCCAAGATCTTTTTAATATCGCGTAAGAAACCCATATCAAGCATGCGATCTGCTTCATCCAGAACTAGAATCTCAATGTGATTGAGTGCGACACATTTTTGTGACATCAAATCTAGTAAGCGTCCTGGTGTGGCAACCAAAATATCTAAGCCACCAGCAATTGCTTTAATTTGTGGATTGGCACCTACGCCGCCAAAGATCACAGTTGACTTAAGCCCAGTATATTTTCCATATGTCTCAACAGACTCTTGAACTTGGGCTGCTAGTTCGCGAGTAGGAGTCAAAATCAGCACGCGTAAGAGTCGCTTGCCTGTACTTGCTTTTGTGGAGCTAAGGCGTTGCAAAATGGGGAGCGTAAAGCCTGCTGTTTTGCCTGTACCGGTTTGTGCTGCTGCTAGGAGGTCTCCGCCTTGAAGAACCGCGGGAATCGATTTAGCTTGAATCGGTGTGGGGCTGGTATAGCCTTCTTCAGCAATAGCGCGAAGAATGGGTTCTGATAAACCAAGATCTGTAAATAACATAAGGGCCAATAAA
>Ga0209088_10001682_pt1 | contig 14067 bp, 8 predicted proteins | sample S_140625_EF_Meta_FD_187324 | JGI IMG/M metagenome (GOLD analysis project Ga0209088, IMG submission 187324) | Freshwater microbial communities from Lake Simoncouche, Canada to study carbon cycling - S_140625_EF_MetaG (SPAdes) (version 2) | ecosystem: Environmental > Aquatic > Freshwater > Lake ... | reverse complement strand
CAGTGTGGAGGAAACACGGGCGGCAATCGAGGAGGTGTTCGATGGGCGCTTCGGCGCGGCGGGCGCCTCGCTGGTGCTGGAGGAACCGCTGAGCGGACCGGAGGTGTCGGTGTTTGCCCTCACCGACGGCCGGACGATGGTGCTGCTGCCCCCCGCCCAGGACCACAAGCGCATCGGCGAAGGGGACACCGGCCCCAACACCGGCGGCATGGGGGCCTACGCCCCGGCGCCCCTGCTCGACGCGGCGGACCTGGAGGCGGTGCGCCGCAACGTGCTGGAGCCCACCCTGACGGCCCTGCACAGCCGTGGCATCGACTACCGCGGCGTGATCTATGCCGGCCTGATGCTCACCGCCAACGGCCCCCAGGTGATCGAGTTCAACTGCCGCTTCGGCGATCCCGAATGCGAAACCCTCATGCCCCTGCTGGGCCCTGAGCTGGCGGCGGTGCTGCTGGCCTGTGCCCAAGGGAACCTGGCCGCGGCCCCGGCCCTGACGATCGCGCCCGGCTGTAGCGCCTGCGTGATCGCCGCCGCTGCCGGTTACCCGGGGGAAGTGCGCCGGGGCGACACCATCCATGGCGCTGTGGAGCCCAGCGACACCCTGCAGCTTTTCCATGCCGGCAGCCGCCGGGAAGCCAATGGCCACTGTGTGACGGCCGGGGGGCGGGTACTGGCGATGGTGGCCCAGGCCGATGACTTCGATGCGGCCTTCGAGGGCGCCTACGCCGCTCTGCAGAGGGTGAGCTTCGCAGGCATCACCTACCGGCGTGACATCGGCCACCAGGTGCGTCGCCGGCCGAGCATCCCGCCCACCTGATGGCCCCTCCCTCCCCATCCTCCATGGCCGATTCCGGTGGAACCCACAGCGCCACCGGGGCTGCCCAGCCCGGCGACAGCAGCGCCCCATCCCTGAGCTGGCCGGCCTCCGCCACCGCCGCCGCGGCAGCCCGCAGTCGTCCGGCCTGGCTGGAAGCCCTGGCCCGCTGGTGGGCCGAATTCAGCCTGCAGACCAAACTGCTGGCGGTTGCCACTCTCGTGGTGAGCCTCCTGATGACAGGCATCACCTTCTTCTCCCTCAACAGCATTCAGCAGGACGCCCGCATTAGCGACACCCGCTACGCCCGCGACCTGGGCCTGCTCCTTACGGCCAACGTCACGCCCCTGGTGGCCCAGGGCGATGACCGGGAGCTGGCGGCGGTGGCGGAGCGCTTCTGGCAATCCAGCCGCAGCCTCCGCTACATCGTGTTCGCCGACGCCGATGGCGTGATCTACCTCGGCATCCCGATGGGCAACGGCGGTGAAGGCACCCCGGCGGCGGGGGAACAGCTACTGAGCCGGCGCCTGGAGCTGCCCCCCGACCTGCCGCGCCGTCCCGACAACCCGCTAATCCGCCAGCACCTCACCCCCGATGGGCAGGTCACTGATGTGTTCGTGCCGATGGTGAGCGGCGATCGCTACCTCGGCGTGGTGGCGCTGGGCATCAACCCCAACGAAACCCTGTTGGTGAGTTCGGCCCTGACCCGGGAGGTGACGGTGGCGGTGTTCGTGTCGATCTGGGTGCTGGTGATCCTTGGCTCAGTGATCAATGCCCTCACGATCATCCGGCCGGTGAAGGAACTGCTGCGGGGGGTGCGCTCGATCGCAGGCGGCAACTTCGAAACCCGCATCGCCATGCCGGTGGGTGGGGAACTGGGCGAACTGCTGCAGGGTTTCAACACGATGGCCTCCCAGCTGGAGGTCTACAAGGCGGCCAACATTGAGGAACTGCGGGCCGAGCAGGTCAAGCAGCAGTCCCTGATCGCCACCATGGCCGATGGAGCCGTGCTGCTCGATGCCGAGGGCCGCATCGTGCTGGTCAATCCCACCGCCCGCCGGCTGTTCCGCTGGGAGGCCCGCAATCTCGTCGGCAACGAGGTGATCGGCGAGCTTCCCGACCGGCTGGCGATGGAGCTGGCCGGCGCCCTCCAAAACCTGATCAGCAGCGAGCGGGAGAGCACGGATGTGCGCTGCAGCTTCGGGGAACCGCCGCGCACCCTGCGGATCGTGCTCCAGTCGGTGCGCGATGCCAGCGGCGAGGTGCTCAAGGGCATCGCGATGACGATCCAAGACCTGACCCGGGAGGTGGAACTCAACGCCGCCCAGAGCCGCTTCATCAGCAATGTGTCGCACGAACTGCGCACGCCACTGTTCAACATCAAGAGCTACGTCGAAACCCTGCACGACTACAACGACCAGCTCAGCGATGAGCAGAAGCAGGAATTCCTCGGCATCGCCAACGCCGAGACCGACCGGCTGACGCGGCTGGTGAACGACGTGCTCGATCTCTCCCGGCTCGAATCCGACCGGATCTGGGAGCTGGAGCCTCTTGAGGTGGGGCCGGCCATCGAGCAGACCCTGCGCACCTACCGCCTTAACGCCGGTGACAAGGGGGTGGACCTGGGGTTTGAAGCCGATCCGCAGCTGCCCCGCGTTCTGGGCAACTGGGACCTGCTGCTGCAGGTGTTCGACAACCTGGTGGGGAATGCCCTCAAGTTCACCCCACCCGGCGGCGCCCTGAAGCTGCGGGCCTATCCCTGGCCCGATCAGTGCGTGATCGATCCAGACAGCGGCCCGGGCGACAACCCCAACTGCGCCCTCACCTCTCCCCTGCCACGGCTGCGGATCGAGATCGCCGACAGCGGCTGCGGCATCGCCACCGCAGACCAGGAGCGGATCTTCGAGCGCTTTTACCGGGTGGAGAACGCTGTTCACACCGAAGCAGGAACCGGCCTCGGTCTCTCGATCGTGCGCGGCATCCTCGAGAAACACGGCACCCGGGTGAGCATGGCCAGCGAGAGCGGCGTGGGCACCACCTTCTGGTTCGACCTGCCGCTCGAGCACTCCGACTCCGACGAACTGGCCCTGCAGGCGGAGCGGCGGGGCTACGACCGGGCCCACGAGGGCGAACTCCAGAGTCTAAGAAGCTGAGCCGGGGCCATTCCCCTCAGCCGACGCGGCGCCCCGGGAGCCGGGGGCGGGGCAAGAATCGGAGGGAAGCCAACCCGCCTTTGGATGCGTCCTCGCCTGCGTCTGCCCCCATGGCCCGTCACCCCGGGCTGGCTCCGCTGGCTGCCACCTCCCGGGACGGCCAAAGGGGGCAGGACCCTGGGGCCCGCCCTCCTGGTCTCGCTGCTGCCCTGCGGCCTGGTGCTGGGCCTGGTGATGCTGCCGATCCAGGGACTCTCCGCCCTGGGCTTCCTGCTCCAGCGCCAGTGGCAGGCGGGGATTCCTGGCCTCTTTGATCCCGTGTTGCCCCTGGGGGTGGCCTGCGGCACCCTGACGGTGCTCGCCCTGGCCTGGGGTCCCCTGGCGCCGGGCCGGGGCGGTGGCCTCAGCGCTGTGGAGGTCCTGCAGCGCCAGCCCCTGGCTGCCGAAGGGCAAGAGCGGGCCCTGGTGGGCCTGAGGGGGCCGGCCCAGCTGGCCAGGCTGGTGCTACTGGCCCTGACTCACCTGGCCGGCCTGGCGGTGGGCATCGAATCCCCCGCCGCCTCCTTCGGCGCCTCCACCCTGCTGGCCCTGCGGCGCCGGCTGCGGGTCCTGCAGGCGCTGCCCCTGCCCTTGGCGGCGGCGGTGGGCGGCGGGGCAGGTCTGGCGGCGGCCTTCCGCTCCCCCCTGCTCGGGGCGACCTATGCCCTGGAGGAGCTGAGCGCCGAGCGGGGACTTCCCGTGGTGCTGCCCACCCTGCTCCTGGGGGGAGTCGGCACCCTGGTGACCAGCGACCTGGGGAACCCGGCCCGGCTGCAGGCGCTGCAGGTGGGACAACCACCCCTGATCCTGCTGCCCTGGGCCCTGATGCTCACCCTGGCCGCGGCCCTGCTGGGGGTGCTCTTCCTGCGGCTTCTGGTCGCCCTCACCCCCCGGCTGCAGGGGATGCTGCGCAACCACTTCCTCCCCACCGCGCTCGCCCTGGCCATGCTGCTCGGTCTGCTGGCCCAGCTCAGCGGTGGGCTCAGCCTCAACGATGGCTCCCTCGCCCTCGGCCCGGCCCTGGCCGGCCAGGGCACCGCCCCCCGCTGGGCCTTGCTGCCACGGCTGATCAGCCCGTTGTTGGCCCTCGCTGCCGGCGCCCCCGGCGGCCTGATGCACGACTGCATGACCCTCGGCGCCGTGTTCAGCGGCGCCCTGGTGAAGAAGCTGCCCCCGGATCAGCAGGCGATGCTCGTGGCCGTCGGTGCCACGGCGGTGTTCAGCGCCGCATGCCGCACACCCCTGTTCTGCGCGGTTTTCGTCTTCATCCTGCAGAACAACGCCCAGCTCCTTCCCTGGCTGGTGATCAGCGGCGCCCTGGCAGCGGCGATCGGGTCGGTCTTCGGCGGCCCCCCTTGGACCGGGGGGGACCAGCTGGCCCCCGAAGGCCTCACACCAGCAGCAGACGGTCGAGGAAGGCCGACCAGCTCAGCCGACCATCCACTGGAGCGAACAGATGGCGCTCCTCCTGGGGGTTAAGGGGGGGCTGGCCGACGCTGCCTAAGAGACGCCTCAGCTCAAGGGGATCGAGCTGGTCATCACCATTCACATCGACTGGCATCAGGTAGCGCATCAGCCGCTCCTCGCCCTCGCTCAGCCGCCGCAGCCGCAGCATCAGGGCCGTGAATTCGTCCTCATCCACGGCGCCATCGCCATCCACATCCATGGCCACCAGCAGCTGGCGCAAGCGCTGGAACAGGCTGCGGTTCACCAGATCGGCCTGGCCGCCACGGCGCCGCTGCATCAGTCCGGTGGCCAGTTCTGCCACGCTCAGGCGGTTGTTGCCATTGCGATCGAGCTGGCGGTAGAGCCGCCGCAGTTCGCTGGCAGCCTCCCGGTCCAAGGCATCCCTCGACGCGCTGGCCAGGGCCGAAGGAACGAAATGGTGACGCCCCCCCACCGCAGCGCGCAGGCGATGGCGGAAATCCCCGAGCAGGGAACGGCTCACCTGGTAACGACGGCGATGCTCCTCGGGGGTGTAGATCGCGTGCAGCGCAACGGGCAACAGCGCGTGCAGCGACCACCGGATCACCAGCATCATCGCCAGGGTGGCGACGATGAAGGGGAGCTGGAGCAGGGGAAAACCGGGCGCCAGGGCCCGGGCCAGCAGAGCGGAGAGGCCAGGGGTGATCAGGCTGGCCGCCGCCGCCCCCATCAGGCCCACCGCCACGCTCAAGCGGGTCGGTGCGTAAAAGGTGCCGCCGATCGCCATGGCGGTGAGCACGCCGTTGTAGCTCCACAGGCCCACCGCCACCGCCTCGGGGGTGGCCCCGATCAGCAGGCCCGTGATGGCCGCCACGGCTCCCCCCAACAGACCCACCAGGGCCGCCAGCGGGCTGGCCACCGCCGTGGCAAGCAGCACCAGAACCCCAGGCAGCAGACCGGGGCAGAACAGCACCTGGCCGAAACCATGGGGCAGGGCCAGCAGCAGGGCCTGAAGCACGCCGCTGCCGCCCTGCAGAACGGGATGTTCAGCCAGCTGGAGGGCGGGATGGTTAAGGCTGGCCACCAGATCGAGCAACAGCCAGGTCACCAGGCAGAAGGGAAGGGTGAGCGGCGGCAAGCCCACCACACGGAAAACCCAGCGGCCCAGACCATGCAGCAGCACGGTGGTCACGATGGCGCCGGCGAACACCACCACCAGCCAGGCCAGCAGGGCGGTGTCGGGGCCGACATGGGCGAAGGCCGCCACCGCTGCCCCCACCAGGGCCCCGTTGAAGCCATAGATGCCGTTGCTCCAGGTCGTGGGTTCGGCGTCGATGGCGCGGGCGGCGAGGTTGGCCGTCACGGTGCCCACCACGGCGAAGAGGGCCATCCAGGGGGACTGGAGCAGCAGGGCCAGCAGGAGCAGCAGGCCGCTCACGGGGTTGTTGATGAAGATGACCTGGCCCAGCCCGCGCAAGGCACTCAGCAGCGCGGCCGGAAACCCCGCCTGACCCCAGCGCCGCTCAAGCCAGGGAAGCGTGCCACCGGTGGGTAGCAACCGCTGCAGGGCTGAACCATCCGGAACCCTCCCCCCGCTGCGGGGGCCGGGCCCGGCCTGGGGCTGGAGAAAGGTGCGGAGCAGGGAATAGCCGTCGGGGGCGGAACCGCTGGCGGGTGTGGACATCACAGATGCCGAAGGGCAGAACGGGACCCGGCCGAAGCCGGGGCTGGGCCCATGGTGGCGGGGGAGCACGACGGTGGCATCGCCTCAGCGCAGGCAGGCCATCGGGTGGCGAGGCGTGAGATCCAGGGCGCGGGCCACGCCGGGATGGCACACCGAGCCGTTCACCGTGTTGAGGCCGGAAAGCAGCTCGGGCCGGTCGGTGACCGCCTCCGCCAGCCCCCGGCCGGCCATCACAAGGATGTAGGGCAGGGTCACGCTCACCAGGGCCTCGGTGGAGGTGAAGGGCACGGCACCGGGCATGTTGCCCACCGCATAGTGCTGCACGCCGTGAATGGTGACCACCGGGTCCGTGTGGGTGGTTTCGCGGCTGGTGGCGATGCAGCCCCCCTGGTCGATCGCCACATCCACGATCACCGATCCGGGCTTCATGCGGCGCACCAGCTCCTCATCCACCAGGGTGGGGGCCCGGCCGCCGGGCAACAGCACGGCGCCGATCAGCAGGTCGGCCTCGGGCACCAGCCGCTCGATCAAGGCGCTGCTGCTCACCAGGGTGACCATGCGACCGCGGCGGTCCGACTCCAGCACCCGCAGCTTGTGGGGAGAGCGATCCAGCAGGAACACCTCCGCATCCATGGCGGCGGCGATCCGGGCGGCGTTCCAGCCCACCGTGCCGGCACCCAGCACCACCACCCGGGCGGGCCGCACGCCGGTGCACCCCCCCATCAGGATGCCGCGGCCGCCATGGGGCTTCTCCAGCAGGTGCGCCCCCACCTGGGCCGCCAGCCGGCCGGCCACCTCACTCATCGGTGCCAACAGCGGCAGGCTGCCGTCCTCAAGCTGCACGGTTTCGTAGGCGATGGAGGTGGTTCCCGCCTCCAGCAGGGCACGGCCCACCTCCGGGTAGGCGGCGAGATGGAGGTAGGTGAACAGCACCAGGTCGGGCCGCAGGAAACCGAATTCCTCGGGCTGGGGCTCCTTCACCTTCACCACCAGGTGGGCGGCCCAGGCCTCCTCGCGGCTCACCAGCCGGGCCCCCGAGGCGCGGTAGTCGTCGTCGGCGATGCCGGCCCCATGGCCGGCGCCTGCTTCCACCCGCACCTCCATCCCCTGGCTCACCAGCTCCCGCACGCCGTCCGGCGTGAGGGCCACCCGCTGCTCATCGCGCTTGATCTCGGTGGGCACACCGATGGTGGCCATCGGTGAGACCAGGGGAGCCGCCAGGCCGGGGGGTGCCATGGGCGAAGACAAAGGCTGTGCCCAGACCCTAGATCCGCCGAGGTCCGGCGGCTGCAGCGGGGGATGCCGGGTCAGTCGGAGAGCTGAGCCGCCACGGATCCGCGGACGTGTCTGCTGGCCTGTTTGTTGTGGTGAGTCGGCTCCAGATCAACGCTGAGCCCCGCCGCGCTTATCCCCCCGCCGCAATCGGGAAGCGCCAGCCGCTGCCGAAGGCCCGGCCGCTCACCTTGAGGGCCGGCGGCGCCTGGCGGCGCTTGAACTCGGCCCGCCGCAGCAGGGTGGCCACCCGCTCCACCAAGGCCGCGTCGGCGCCGGCGGCCACCAGCTGCTCCGGGCTGGCCAGCTCCTCCACCAGCGCCTTGAGGATCGGATCGAGCACGGCGTAATCGGGCAACGAATCGCTGTCACGCTGGTCGGGGCGGAGCTCGGCGCTGGGGGGCTTGCCGCGGATGGCGGCGCCGATCAGTTCCCCCTCGACCGGCAGGTCCAGGGCGGCACGGCATTCGGCGGACTGGGGCGAATCCAGCCAGGCGCAGAGCCCGAACACGGTGGTCTTGTAGAGGTCGCCGATCACGGCCAGACCGCCGTTCATGTCGCCGTAGAGGGTGCAATAGCCCACCGCCAGCTCCGATTTGTTGCCGGTGGAGAGCAGCAGCTGGCCCTCCTGGTTGGCCACCGCCATCAACAGGGTGCCCCGCAGCCGCGACTGCAAGTTTTCGGCGGTTAGCCCGGCCGGGGGGCCGCCGAGCACGGGCGTGAGGGCGCCCTCCATCGCCTCCATCAGCGGCGCGATCGGCACCGTGCCCAGCGCCAGGCCCAGTCGCTCCGCCAGATCGGCCGCATCGGTCAGGGACCCCTCCGAGCTCCAGGGGGAGGGCATGCGCAGCGCTCGCACCCGCTCGGCGCCGAGGGCGGCGCAGGCGATCACCGCCACCAGGGCCGAATCGATGCCGCCGCTCAGCCCGAGCAGGGCGCCCTGGAAGCCGCACTTGCGGGCGTAGTCGCCCACGCCCAACACCAGGGCGCGCAGCAGCTGCTCGTTCGCCTCCGGTTCGGCCAGGGGCAGGGGTGCGGGCCTGGTGGGGGCGACGGCCTTCAGGGAAAGCGGAACGGTGGCCTGCTCCGCCGGGAAAGGCTGCGGGGCCCGCGAGGCTGTGGAGGCCTGCGAGGCCCGGAAGACGGAGGAAGCAGGCGGAGCAAACTGGCCGGAGGGTGCCTGTTGCAGGGAAAGCGGCGCAGCAGCGGAGTCCGGCGGGGTCGGGGATACGGCGGGGTCGAGCGGAACCGGGATCTCAGCGGCGCCCCGGGGAGCCACCGGATCCCAGACCCTGAGATCCTCCGCCGACCAGGCCTGCTGCAACACCACCTGCCCGGCCGCGTTCACCACGAAGCCGGCCCCATCGAACACCAGCTCGTCGTTGCCGCCCACTTGGTTCACGTACACCACCGGCACCCCGAGCCGGGTGGCGGCCCGGGCCGCCAGGCGGCGCCGCAGGGCGGCCTTGCCCTGGCCAAAGGGGGAAGCCGAGAGATTCAGCAGGAGATCCAGGCGCTGGGCCTGCAGATCGGCGATCGGATCGGCACCCGCCAGGCGATGGCCCTGTAGCTCCTCCTCCACCCAGAGGTCCTCGCAGATGGTGAGACCCAGCCGCCAGGTGCGGCCGTCGCCGCCCAGCTCCAGCAGCGATGGCGCCTCGGCGGGGCGAAAGTAGCGGCGCTCATCGAACACGTCGTAGCTGGGCAGCAGCCGCTTGCGGCCCACCACCCGCCAACCGCCGGCCTCCACCAGGGCCACGGCGTTGTAGAGCGCCGGCCGCTCGGAGCCGGGGATCGGATCCACCATCCCCACCAGCACCGCGATCCCTGCGGGCAGGTCAGCCGCCAGGTTGTCCAGGACCCGCGTCTGGGCCTCGATCAGGGAGGGGCGCAGCAGCAGGTCGCGGGGGGGATAGCCCCAAAGGGATAGCTCCGGGGTGAGCACCAGCCGCGCCCCCGCCCCGGCGGCCCGGCGGCAAGCGGTGAGGATCCGCTCGCCATTGCCCACCAGATCACCCACCAGGGCATCGAGCTGGGCGAGGGCCAGGTGCATCAGAAACGGTCGGGTGGGGGGGGCGGCCCTTGCAGACCGTAAAGATTGTGCTCCAGCAGCACCGGCCGCAGGGCCGGGGGCACCTCCTGCAGCGGATCGGCGGCGGCCACCTGCCCGCGCACCCGGCTGCTGGCGGTGGCCGGCACCTGCAGATCGAGCAGCTCGATGCGGGCGCCGATCCGCCGCAGGGCCTCGAGCTCCCCATCGCGCAGGGGCCATCCGCCCCGGGGTGCGATCGCCAGCCGGCAGGCCCCGAGCAGCCGAGAAGCCTCGCGCCAGCGGGGAATCTGGGCCATCAGATCGCTACCCACCACGAACACCAGCGGCTCGCCGGGCCAGCACCGTGCCGCCCGCTCGAGGGTCTCGATCGCCCAGGGGCTGCTGAGCTGGGGCTCCAGGCTCAGCCGCGGGTCGTGGATGGCGGCCACCAGGGCCCCCAGCAGCTGGGAGCGCAGGGCAAGGGGAGCGCCATGGTGCTTTTGGGGGTTGTCGCTGGCCCAGGTGGCCACGCGGGGATACACGGTGAGAAGCCCCTGGAGCAGCAGGCGGTGGCCTTCGGTGGGGGGGTCGGCGCTGGTGCCGAAGAGGGCGATCGCCACAGTGATCAGGGCAGCAGGGGCTCGACCGGGCCATCGCCCTGGCCCGCCGCCTGCCAGGCCCGCAACCAGTGGCGGGTTTCGGGATCCTGGGCCAGCAGGCGCCGCAGCAGGGCGCCGGGCTGGCCAGCGGCGGTGGCGGAGCGCAGCAGTTCGGCAGCCGCCAAGCGACCCGTGCGCCGGGTGGTGTGCACCGCCAGGGCCGCCTGGGCCAGGGCCACCGGCGCCGCAGGCGCCAGGCTCAGCCCACCGCTGATCGGCACCGCCACCAGCAGCAGCTGACGCAGGCCACCAAGCAGCAGCTGCAGGCCGAGCTGGGCGCCCCCCAGCAGGGCGTTATGACCCGACAAACGCGTCAGGAGCTGGCGAGCGCCACGGCGGCCCATCGGCAGGCCGTAGAGCTGGGAGAGCTGCAGCACCAGGGCGCTGTCGCAGGCGATGCCGCCGGCCAGATCCACCAGCAGCAGAGGATTCACCGCCACGCCGGCGGCCTTGCCCACGGCGAATCGACCGATCAGCTCCTGGGCCTGGCGGCGCCCGTGCTGGAGGCGGGAGCGATGCAAGGCCTGGTTGAAGCGATCGGCGGCGCGGAGCGCATTGAGGGCGAGCAGCAGGGGGCCATGTCGCTCCAGCAGATCGAGCAGGGCCTCTTCCAGCTGGGCGATCCGGGGGGCGGCCGCCTCGCTACGCACCCGCCCGTCGGCCATCAGACGCGGCTCCCGCGGCGCCGCCGCCACCACGATGGGCTCAAGGTGGGCGGCGCCGGCCGGCAGCCGCCGCCGGATGCTGGCTTGCAACGCCGGTAGCTCTTCGACGGGCCAACAATCGCTGCGGTTGAGCACCAGCAGCAGGGGCTTACCGCTGGCGAGCAGGGTCTCCAGGGCCTCGATCTCCACCCGACCCAGGTCGGCATCGAGCACCAGCAGCACCAGATCGGATCCCAGGGCCACCCGGGCCGCCAGCCGGGCCCTGGCTGCGGCGGCGATCTCATCGATGCCCGGCGTGTCCACCAGCTCCACGCCCGCCAGGCCGGGAACCGCCCGGTTCCAGGGGCGGGCCTGCTGGTGGCGGGTGCAGCCGTGGGCCACGTCGGTGGCGAAACTGGGTTCCCCCAGAAGGGCATTGAGCAGGCTCGACTTGCCCACCCCCACGCGGCCGAACACCGCCACCCGCGGCCGCCGCTGCTCCAGGCGGGCCAGCTGGCGGTCCAGGCCCGCCAGTTCGGGCGCCAACAGGCTGCTCTCCCGCGGACTGAGCTCGAGACCGGCCCGCCAGCGGTCCAGCAGCAGGCGACAGCGCTCCGGGGTGGGGGGAGCGGGATCCTGGGGTGCGTTGGTCTGCCGCTGGGCGGGCGCCGAGGGATCCCGGTGTGCCCGGGGGGCCTTGGGGCCGCCGGCAGCCGCCTTCCGCGGGCGGGTCTGGGTCATGAGCTCGCCTCCGCCACCCCGGGCGGACGGCGCCGCCAACCGGCGAGCACGGCCAGCACGGCCTCCGGACCGACCACACCCACGAAGCCGCCGAATTCATCCACCACCACCCGCACGCCGGAACTGTTGCGACGGAAGCTGGTGAGGAGGCGGTCGGCGCGGATCATCTCGGGCACGAACTCCACCGCATCCACCAGATCGGCCACGCGGGTCTCCCCCTGGCCCTCCAGCAAGTGGGTGAGCAAGCGCTCCCGGCTGGCCACGCCCAACACCTCATCCACCTCCTCACCCAGCACCACCCACCAGGCGGCCGGCTGGCGCAGCAGCAGCGGCCGCTGCTCGGCCAGGCTGGCCTGGCCATCGAGGGTGGGGGCGGCCACCCGGGGCACCATCAGATCGCGGGCGGTCAGATCGTTGAGCTGGAACACCTTGGCGATCATGGCCGCCTCGTCGGCCTCGATCTGGCCCTTCTGGGAGCCGAGCCGGGCCAACTGGCGAATCTCCTCCTCATCGGTGTTGAGCTCGTTTTCGGCGGTGATCGAGGGCAGCACCCGCTCGAGCAACAGCACCACCGGCGCCATCAGCCACACCACCAGCCCCACGGCCGGAGCGGTGCTAAGGGCCACGGGCAGGGCCAGGCGGCTCCCGATCGACTTGGGCAGGATCTCGCCCAGCAGGATCAGCAGCACCGTGAGACCCACCGAGAACAGGGGCAGGGCAGGCCCGCTGATGCCGCGGTTGCTGAACACCGAGGCGGCGTAACCGCCCACCATGATGCTGCCGAAGATGTTGAAAATGTTGTTGGCGATCACCAGCACCGCCAGGGTGCGCCCCAGCCGCTGACGGAGTCGCTCGAGCTCGCGGGCCCCAGCCACGGCCCGCTCGCGCCGCGCTAATTCATGCACCTTCACCGGGTTCACGGTGAGCAGGGCCGCCTCCACACCGGAGCAGAAGAAAGAGCCCACCAGCATCAGTGCCACCACCAGCGCCAACAGCAGCAGGTCGTTCATCGGGCGGCCGGCGCCGCGGCCTGCTCAACGATGGGCACGGGGGGAGGACATCAAATCGTTATTCGTATTTAATCGCTTGTGCCCACCCGGCGCCGTAGGGATGGCCGGACCGGCGCTTGGCCGGTGCTTCGCAGGGGGGAGGCCCCAGGGGTGCAGGATCCAAGGTTTGGAACGAAACCCCGAACCAGGAGCCCGGATCTGGAGCCCGGATCGAAACGGATCTGGGCAAATCCGGACGATGGAACGGGGTGCCGCGACAGGAACGGGCCAGGGGGCATCCAGAACCTCGATTCCTGCCTGACCGCCAGGTCAGCGGCACGGTCTCGACCGGGAGCGGGATCCCCGCACCCTGGCCCCCGCGATGCCCGGTCGGGGCCATAGGGTTGGCGCCAAGCCCTGCCAGCCTGGGTTCCTGGGCCGCCCAGCGACCTTCCCGCCCCTCAGGGAGCGGGCGAAAGATCCCGCTCAACCGCCGGCTAACCCCCGGAGCTCCGCTCCCCGTCTCCACCCGCTCTGGGTTCACCCGCTCCCCCTTCCACCCGCCCGCCGTGTCCTTCGCCACCGCCGCCTGCTCCGATCCGGCCCTGTTCGCCGACCGGCGGGACCGCTTCCTGCATCGCCTCGGCGGCGTGGCGGCGGTGATTCCGGCGGCCCCCCTGGTGACCCACCACGCCGATGTGGAGCATCCCTTCCGCCAGAACAGCGACTTCTGGTACCTCACCGGCTTCGATGAGCCGGGGGCGGTGGCCCTCTTCCTGCCCCACCAGAGCGACAACCCCTTTGTGCTGTTCGTGGCACCCAAGGAGGCGAGCGCCGAGGTTTGGAACGGCTTCCGCTGGGGGTGCGAGGGGGCCGTGGAACGCTTCGGCGCCGACCTGGCCCATCCGATCGAGGAGCTGGCGCAGCGGCTGCCGGGCTATCTGGAGGGAGCCGAGGGCATCGCCTTCCGCGTGGGCCGCCACCCGGCGGTGGAACCCCTCGTGCTGAAGGCCTGGGGAACCCAGCTGGATCGCGCCCCCCGCAGCGGCCGCGCCGCCCTGGGGCTGGTGGCCCCCTGCCCGATGCTGCACGAACTGCGCCTGCGCAAATCCCCCGAAGAGCTCGTGCGGATGCGGGAGGCGGGCCGGATCTCGGCCGAGGCCCACGAGCTGGCCCGCCAGGTGGCCCGGCCCGGGCTGAACGAACGGCAGGTGCAGGCGGTGATCGAGCAGCACTTCCTCGAACAGGGGGCCCGGGGCCCGGCCTACGGCTCGATCGTGGCCGGCGGCGATAACGCCTGCGTGCTGCACTACACCAGCAACAACGCCCCGCTGCGCGATGGCGACCTGCTGCTGATCGACGCCGGCTGTTCCCTCAACGACTACTACAACGGCGACATCACCCGCACCTTCCCGATCAACGGCCGTTTCAGCGGTGAGCAGCGGGCCCTCTACGAGCTGGTGCTCGCGTCCCAGGAGGCAGCGGTGGCGGCGGTGGCGCCGGGCCAGACCGCCGAAGGGGTGCACGACACCGCCGTGCGGGTGCTGGTGGCGGGGCTGGTGGAGCTGGGGCTGCTGGTGGGCGAGGTGGACGGCCTGATCGAGCAGGGGGCCTT
>Ga0209088_10001681_pt1 | contig 14082 bp, 17 predicted proteins | sample S_140625_EF_Meta_FD_187324 | JGI IMG/M metagenome (GOLD analysis project Ga0209088, IMG submission 187324) | Freshwater microbial communities from Lake Simoncouche, Canada to study carbon cycling - S_140625_EF_MetaG (SPAdes) (version 2) | ecosystem: Environmental > Aquatic > Freshwater > Lake ... | reverse complement strand
AGCAGTTAGTTCACATAGGAAACTATACTGAGTTATTGCGATCAATGAAGCCAGATTCAATCCCAAGGATGGCTGCGTTTATTTCAGTGATCCGACCGGGCAAAGCACACCTACAGAATCGGCCCTGGACCGAAGTGTTTGAGTCAGTGTGGGATGGGGATGATAGTCGGGGTTATGTGTTCAAGAAAGCACATTCACTTGGTTATGCAGCATTGGTGGCTTTGCATATGAACTTACTCAATACGTCTGACCAGGGTAATTGATTTTCGTTTGCCTTTTCGTCGGGCGATATCGTTAAGACTGCACACAGGGCCGTGCAGTATCTCCAGATCTTTGTTCACAAAAGTGCGTAAGCACAGTCGGAATTCTTCCCATTCACCACGCAGGAATATGTTGATAGGGATTGATCTATTAGATTCCCACCACCAAGTGTTGGCTAGATCGATATAGCGACGTTTCTGTTCAGGATCTTGTATGATACCAAAGTCGTAGATCGTGGTGATCACGTCATCGCGATTTTGCACGATGCCTACGTATTCGTTAGTGGAATACACACACAAGGTTATGAAAGGATACTTGTCTGCAAGTTTTTGGAATAAGTCGCTGCCCATATTGTATTAGTTCGGATATTTATACCCCTATGTCTCGGGCTAAATATCATTGGAGCTCACCACATGTATTCAACCCAGATCTATATCTATCAACAAATCCAACGTGTGTTGGTATTGGATACCACAGATGGTGACGTTTTTGACCGGAGGTGGGATCCTGTGTATGCTAAAAAATTAACCATCAACAAGGGTGTTGACAATGTGATTTTGTTTGAGTTCATCAATCAAGACCAAAAACCTGTGAACATCACAGGGTCTGACTTGCGATTCAAACTGATCAATCTAGCAGGCACAGCCCAGCTGATTGAAAAAGACATGGTCATAATTAACGCTACTTTTGGGCGTGCCAAAGTCACATTAACAGCAGCAGAAACCACAGAGTTTCCGGCAGAACCAAGCAGCTACAGCATAGAACGTGCAAGTGGCAACCTAGTAGAAGCGGTATTTGTAGATGCTCAAGCACAAGGTCGCGGCGATGTGGATATTGTTGATTCAGTAAAGCCGGCGTTCTTACCCAGCCAATTGGTCACTATCCCCACAATCTATGGACCAGAAACATATATTGATCCAGTATGGAATTCAAACTATCCTGACTGGGCACTAAATCCTCCAGGTGCGTATGGAAATGTCTACAACGATCCACAACGCTTCAGCAGTCATGTTCCTACCAATGGAACCAGCTTTACCACATTCCAGATGGAGATGGATCATTACACTGGTAATGTCAAAGTACAAGGTGCTCAGAATTATGAATCTGTGTGGGCAGATGTTACTGAAGTGCAAAGCTATTACAACAAAAGTGGTGCCGACTATATCAATGTAGTAGGATATCATCCCTTGCTGCGATTGGTTAGTGATCAATGGCCGGGCACACAACAGGTGCAGTTGGCCACAGCCACAGCCAATGGTGTGAGTGGAGTGATCACTGCCATTACTATAAATCAAGCAGGATATGGATATCTAGCACCGCCCAAGATCAGTATCATTGGACTAGGTGCAGGTGCGGTAGCCGAAGCAGAAGTTACTGGTGGTCAGGTAAGTGCCATAAATGTTATTAACGGTGGTTCAGGATATGTTGCAAATCCGCAACAAACCAACCAGGTAGCGGTAATCGGTATCAGTCGTGGAGCCATCATAAGCATATTAGTGAGATAATGAAATTTAAAAAAATCGTAGGGTTTGGTGACTCATGGATGTACGGAGACGAGTTACTGGATCCTGAATTAAGCCGCAGGCATTCAGACGCACATTCATGTTGGACACAGAATGATCCGTATCGTAATTCTCATAACTTTCTAGGACTATTAGGTCAGCACTACCAAGTTCCTGTTGAAAACTTTGGTATTGCCGGAGGCAGTATGCAAAGTTCAATCTGGACATTCCAGTGGTGGCTGGATCATGAACCCAATCCTGAAGAATGTTTGGTCCTGATAGGGCATACAGATTCAGATCGCTTGAGTTTTTATAATCCCAATCACCAACAGTATAGCAATGATCCTCCGTGGAACAAGTTTGTGCATTCAACTTGGGTGGAATATGGATCAAGTATAATTCCTGAAGAATTCCGTATGATGATCAAACAACAACTGGTGTTGACCAATTGTCAAGCACTAGCAAAATTAAACTATCAACAGACAGTGCAATTCTTTGATGGTGTAGCGGCTCGAAAGAATCTCAACTTGATGCAGTTCCACGTCATGCCTGCAGATGTGCCAATGGATTTGCCTACCATAATTTGGCCTGGCGTTGCAACCACACTTTTGTTTCGTGACCATCCAGGCAATCAACAACGAGAAATGGTAATGCCTTGTGGCCATCCGAATGAAATTGGGCACAAAATGATTGCTGAAATGTTGTATTATACCATAGACTCTGTTACAATGTAAGGATGCTAGACATCCTCGGTTATCTGCCTGCGAAACGAAAAGCCACACCTTCGGGGTGGGTAAGTTTTAACGCTGTGTGCTGCGCTCACAATGGCAGCACAGCAGATAAACGAAGCCGAGGCGGTCTCAAGCCTACAGAATCGGGTTGGAGTTATCACTGCTTCAACTGTAACTACACCGCCAGCTTTATCCTTGGCCGTTCGTTGAGTTTTAAGGCCCGTAGGCTCTTGGGCTGGTTAGGTGTACCCGACGCAGAGATTGATGCATTAAACTTGGAAAGTCTAAGGCATCGAAGTATACATGGTATCATAGATGATCGCCAACGCATGTTTAATGTGTTGTCAGGCATAGAATTTGAAGAACGAGAATTGCCGCCGCTGAGTGAGTTGTTGGTTGATTCATATGAACGCCGAGAGTATCTTCGTTCAAGAAAAGTACCTGATGACTATCCTATAATGGTACAGCTTCATGAAGAGAGATCATGGAAAAATCGACCTGGTGTGATTATTCCATTCACGCACAATGATCGAATAGTAGGGTACACTCAGAGATTCTTAGATGATCGCCGCCCTAAGTATGTGACTGATAGCCAACCTGGATATGTGTTTGGCACAGACTTACAACACAACGACTGGACCCATGCTATCGTAGTGGAAGGTATATTTGATGCGTTATGCATCGGTGGTGTGGCAGTGATGCACAGCACCATATCAGATGAACAAGCAAGATTGATCCGCAGTCTAGGTAAAGAAATAACAGTGGTGCCAGATCAAGACGCCGCAGGTATGGAACTGGTGGATCGTGCAGTGGAGCTGGGATGGGCAGTGAGCATGCCACCTTGGCCCGCGGATATCAAGGATGTGAACGACTGTGTGGTTCGTTATGGGAGGTTGGCAACTCTGCTAACTATATTTGAGAATCGTGAAACCAGTCGAATCAAAATAGAACTAAGGAAGAAAAATCTTGTTAAAAAACTTCAACAATAATCATTCTCAAGAATCAATTGATTCTGCATATCCTATTAGGAACGATTTGTGGATGGTAAAAAACTTCTTTAATCCTGAGCTATTACAAGATATCTTAAATCAAATTGAGATCCAGACTGAATGGCGAATCCAAGAAATGCAAGAGCTCCTGCCTAGGAGAACGTTGCATCGAACACCCGACGGGTTGATTGACAATATTTGGTCCATGCTCAATAATTTAGATTTTTCTAAACTTGGGGTAAAGTTTAAACATGTCACAATATGGAAAGACTCTGCTGGGTATAGAATACCTGAACATGAGGACAATGATCAAGTAAAAGCAGCCATGCAAATTTACTTAAATGATATTCCACAACAGCTAGGAACATGGTTTGAAGAAATTGAAGTTCCATTTATAAAAAATACAGGATACATTATGAAAAACACAAACAAACTCAGGCATGGTATGAGGAAAGCCGTGCCTGCACATACAACCAGATATAGTCTATATGCCTGGTTTGATTTGATTGAATCACATGCTTGAAGATTATGGTAATTGGTGTCCGGAAATATATCGTGGCATGTATATCGATCGGCACAACAGCGATCATGTTCAAGTGGCTCCTTGTTGCCAGGCTCACTCGAGCATAGAAAAAGTTGAAGATTTTGATTTCAATACTAGTCCTCACCTCACACAACTCAGACAACAGTTTGATCGCGGTGAAAAGCCAAAAGAATGTGCTAGATGTTGGAAAGTAGAAGATCATGGCGGACGAAGTCGACGTCACGGTGCCATTGAGTTTTTTCAATTGCCCAAGATTGATCGAAGTGTATCACTACACAGTATAGACTACAATGCCACATGGGCCTGTAACCTTGCCTGTGTGATGTGTGGTCCAACATACAGTAGCTTCTGGGCCAAACAAGAAAATCTTGACAACGAAGGACTAACAATTATCGGTAGGCATTTTCGAAATCAGAACAGTGTATTAGATAATGTTGACATCACCGGATTAAAACAAGTTCATTTCAATGGTGGTGAGCCGTTGCTTAATAACGACCACACTGACCTGTTGGGTAGATTAGAAAAACAACAGGTTTTAAAAAATGTAAATGTAAGTTATAATACCAATGGTACCATAATGCCAAACAGCAAAACGATCGATCTCTGGAGCCAGGCTCGGTTGGTTAAATTATATTTCAGTATTGATGCTGTGGGCCCGGCATTTGAATATGTGAGATGGCCCGGAGTATGGAGTCAGACCTGTAAAAACATGCTAGACATGAAAAGAGATTTGCCTAGCAATGTGATGTTTGGATTTAACTCAACTGTGGGTTGTTATAATTTGTTTGAGATGGTAGATGTATGGAACTGGTTCGATCAGAATATATCTACCAACAGAGAAGGTGATGTATCAGATTTTTGCTGGCAGTTTGAGAACGAGTTCGATCTTAGATGTCTGAGCACTGAAATTAGAAATCTAGCTATTGAACAGTTGAAATCTATCTCGGCCTTCGATGGACTGGTTAAGTATCTTGAGTCACACACAGAACATAAAGAAGACCTTAGGTGGATGCGACATTTGTCTCATCTTGATTCTGTACGCGGTACCAGTTGGGCAGACAGTTTAAAAATCGCAAAATATATGAAGGAAAAACCTTGACCGAAGACAGTGTGCGTATTCTTATTTGTGGTGATAGCTTTTGTGTACCAGATCGTATGTTTCCAGGATTGCATTGGTCGGAGAAAATATTAAATCACTCATCAACATTTAAAATTTCTAATCTTGCCTACGGTGGCAGCAGCAATGCACTGATTTCATTGCAGCTATTACAAGGGTTAAAGTTAAATCCTGATTTTGTGATATTTTCTTTCACCAACCCACTTCGATATGAATTTGACAAAGATATTGCTGCACTTACTGAGTCTTTGACCGATCAAGAGATTGCAGATCATCTTTATCTCAACAGACGCTACACTACCACTTGTTATTCTGACAACAAAGAAAAAATAAAAACAACCGATCATTGGTTGGCCACAGCGGCCTCAATGAACATGGAAATGATGAAAAATTATATGTATGTGTTGATGTGTATGACTACTTGTGCCACACAAAGAATACCATTTTGCTATAGCATTGGTGGATTTGAAGATATTGTAAAACTGTCTGATTCTAACTATATAAAAAACTTTACCGACTATTATCAGTATCAGGAACTGATAACAAATCTATGGCATCATCGCAGCGATGGGCTCAGACCGTGGCATCATGTGAGTGACGATGCGGTCCAGGCTTTGTTTGCTAATGAATGCATTGATCATATTTTAAGGAAAAAATCTTGTTAAAAGACTACGGAGTTGACGTACAACGCCTGTTCTTGGAGATGATGTTAGAGGACGCACAAGGCTATGTACGTGTGCAGAACATCTACAATCCAGAGAACTTTGATAAAAGCCTGCGACCTGTTGCTGCGTTTATCAAAGAGCACGGCGACAAATACAAGACCTTGCCGGATCGCGCACAGATAGCAGCCACTACTGGTATCAAGCTACAACCAGTACCCGAACTCAACGAAGGACACTTTGAATGGTTCATGAACGAGTTTGAATCGTTCACACGCAGACAAGAACTTGAACGTGCTATCCTCAAAGCAGCAGACTTGTTGGAAAAGGGTGATTATGATCCTGTGGAGAAACTGATCAAGGATGCTGTGCAGATTTCTCTGACCAAAGACATGGGCACAGACTACTTTGCTGACCCGGCAGCACGGATACGCAAGTATTTTGAATCGGGCGGGCAAGTGAGCACAGGCTGGCCACAGATGGATAGATTGCTGTATGGTGGATTCAGTCGAGGCGAACTCAACATCTTTGCCGGCGGATCAGGATCAGGTAAGAGTTTGGTCATGATGAACATAGCATTGAACTGGGTACAATCTGGACTCAGCGGTGTGTATATCACATTGGAACTGAGTGAAGAGCTTACAAGTCTTAGAACAGATGCCATGCTTACAAACATGAGCACTAAAGACATACGCAAGGACATTGACACAGCGGAACTCAAAGTTAAACTGGTGGCCAAGAAATCCGGCAACTATCAAGTGAAAGGATTACCGGCACAATCAAACATCAACGACATTCGTGCTTACTTGAAAGAGTATCAGATCCAAACAGGTAAGAAGGTAGACTTTGTGATGATTGACTACTTGGACTTGTTGATGCCTGTGAGTGCCAAGGTTAGTCCAAATGACCTGTTTGTGAAAGACAAGTATGTGAGTGAAGAACTGCGTAACTTGGCCAAAGAACTACAGATGCTCATGGTCACTGCTAGTCAGCTGAATAGATCAGCAGTGGAAGAAGTGGAGTTTGATCACAGTCATATCTCGGGTGGTATTTCAAAGATCAACACAGCAGATAATGTGTTTGGTATCTTGACATCACGTTCAATGAAAGAGCGCGGTAAGTATCAAATACAATGTATGAAGTCGCGCAGTTCAACAGGTGTAGGACAGAAAATTGATTTGGAATATGACATTGACACCATGCGTATCACAGATGCAGGCGGAGACGAAGCTGATAACGGATTTCGCAAACCCAGCAGCGTGATGGAATCCATCAAGGCTCGTGCTAGTGTTGCACCAGCAGATACATCAGCACCGATCAAATGGGAACGAGGCCAAGCTAAGCCGGGCGTAGATCCACTTGACCCTACACCAAAGATCACAGCAGATGTGCAAAGCAACAAGCTCAAGGAGCTGTTGGGCAAGATCAAAACTGGATGATGTATGTATAAAATTGAAGAAATAAAACATGTTCATCTAGAAATATCCAGTAGGTGCAATGCGGCCTGCCCACTATGCCTAAGAAATTTTTATGGATATCCGCACAATGATGGGTATGTTGAGCATGACATGACCTTGGCACAGGCGCAACAAATATTCCAACCAGAATTTTTAAAACAGATAAAAGTGATTTATATCAATGGTAATTTTGGTGATGCTGTGATGAATCAGGACACTATTCCTATTGTTGAATATTTTAAATTGCACAACCCCAATCTCCACATAGGGATCAGCACCAATGGTGGTGCAAGAGATCGTGATTTTTGGCAAGCATTGGCACACAACAAAGTGGAGGTGATATTTTGCATCGACGGTATAGATGAAGTTCATAGTCTTTACAGACAAAATACATTGTATTCAGTAGTGATGAAAAATGCCAAGACATTCTTAGAAGCAGGCGGCAGTGCGGTCTGGAAGATGATTGATTTTGATCACAATCGACATCAACAAGAGCAAGCCAGACAACTCAGTAAAGAAATGGGATTTTTTTGGTTCAATCTAGTGGACCACGGAAGAAACAACGGACCGGTATTTGATAAAAATAAAAATCTATCGCATGTGATAGGCAAGCCATCGACTACAAGTTTTGAAGTGTTATGGCACGATAAAATACATAATGAGGTCACCCTGGATCATCTGATGAATTCTCGACCACCTCGCCCAATCAGTTGTCAAGTAAAAGCAGACAAATCCGTGTATATCTCCAGTGTGGGAGAAGTATATCCTTGTTGTTATATGGGATACAGTCCCAAGACTTACGGAAATGGAAACTATTACGGCCCGATCAACAAGCAGATCAGACCCATGATCAGTGACAACAATGCATTGGAGAAACCGCTAGCGGATTGTATTTCTTGGTTCAATAAAATTGTTGAATCCTGGGAGATTTCCACGTTTCAGCAAGGTCGGCTGGTGATTTGCAATGACACCTGCGGGTGCTAGATATGTATAACATTGAAGAAATAAAATATATCCATCTAGAAATATCTAGTAGATGTAATGCCGCATGCCCGTTATGCCCTAGAAATTTTCATGGATATCCGTATAATGATGGTTATGTTGAACATGACATGACCCTGGACCAGGCTCAGCAAATATTCCAACCGGAGTTTTTAAAACAACTCAAAGGAATCAATATCAATGGCAACTTTGGTGATGCTGTGATGAATCAGGACACTGTGGCCATCGTTGAATATTTTAGATCGCATAACAGCGGTCTCCACATATCGATCAGTACCAATGCCGGCGCAAGAGATCGTGAGTATTGGCAGGCATTGGCTCGCAATGATGCTGAAGTGATGTTTTGTATTGATGGCATAGATGAAGTTCACAGTCTCTACAGACAGAATACAATGTATTCGACTGTGATTAAAAATGCCAAAATATTCATTGAAGCAGGTGGAAGAGCTGTTTGGAACATGATTGATTTTGATCACAATCGTCATCAGCAAGCTCAAGCTAGACAACTCAGTGAAGACTTAGGGTTTGTTTTTTTTAATCTAGTAAATCAAGGAAGAAATCGAGGACCGGTGTTTGATAAAAATAAAAATCTAGTTCATGTGATGGGCAACCCACCAACCACAAATTTTGAGGTGTTATGGCAACACAGAACCCAGCATAAAACATCACTGGAAGAGCTCATAAACAGCCCAATGAGACCAACTCCTGTTCTGATCAGTTGTCAAGCAAAAAAAGAAAAATCATTATATATCACTAGTGTGGGCGAGGTATATCCCTGTTGCTTTCTTGGGTTTAGTCCCAGAACTTATGGAACCGGCATCTTGCACGGTGCTGCAAACCCTCAATTGATACCATTGATTAGTGACAACAACGCATTGGAGAAATCTTTGTCGGAGTGTATTTCTTGGTTCAATAAAATTGTTGAATCCTGGGAAATCCCTACATTTCAGCAAGGTCGGCTGGTGATTTGCAATGACACATGCGGCACCAAAACCAATAAATAAACCAAAGGCCCTTGAACGCAATGCAAAAACGCACCCGTAGTCTATTGGAAGAACTAGATTCAATGTATGTTGAGCGTGAGCGCGACTTGATAATAGAAAGCCGCGCATCCAACATCATTGCTGGTGCCATTAACTTGTTAGAACAGATAGACGCTTCCTATTCACCAGAGCAAGCAGAAAATCTCACACGCAAAATGCTGAATGCAATCCGTACAAGAGATGCAAGCAAATTTGCTAGAACCGTAAGGCGTAGTCATGCAAATCAATAAACTGCTGGAAGGCGGAAACGTATTCAAAGGCCCCAAAGGCGAACCACTCACACAACGGATCAATCGTCAAGATGTGCCTGCCACGATCCGTTGGATAGAGCAAGTTACTGGTATAGAATTCCCTGAGGACCGTTGGCTAGGATCGACTGGCAAGAAACCCACATCTGGCGACTTGGATCTAGCTGTGGATCTCAATGAAGTAAGCAAAGAACAACTGGCTGGAATACTCACACAATTTTTACAGAGTCAAGGAGCCGATCCTAGAGAATATGTGGTCAAAAAAGGTGAGGTGCATTTTAAAACGCCCATTGGTGGTGATGCCAATCGCGGATTTGTGCAGACTGATTTTATGTTCTTCCCTAATCTAGATTGGGGTCAGTTTTATTACGGTGGCGGTGTGGATTCAGAATACAAAGGCATGAACCGCAATGTGTTAATGTCAAGCATAGCCAAACAGCAAGGACTCAAAGTTGGTGCCAACGGCATGTTTTCTCGTGCCACAAATGAACTGGTCAAACACGGCATGGACCCTGACTATGTGGCTAGTGTACTATTAGGTCGTGGTGCTACTCGTGATAACTTAAAAAATGTAGAATCAATCTATGCTGCACTTAGCAATGATCCTGACCGTGAAGCCAAGACAGCAGACTTCCGTGAATATCTAGCCAAGGAAGGCATACGAGAGCCCGACATGACTGTGAGAGAAAGTGATGCTAACTTCCTGGCCCGGTTGCGTGATCGTATCGTGAATCAGGGCATGCAACCATTGATTGAAACCAAGCGATCATATCAACTGTACGAAGAAGAACCTGCTGCTGTTGGTGGCAAAGCCAAAGGCATCGAGCACTTGGAAGACTATGTGTTTCGTAGTGGATCTGCGGGGGTGGATCGGGCACTTCAAATAGCCGACTCTTTCTATTCAGATCCTAAAACAGGATCAGTGAAGTGGGATGGTAAGCCTGCTGTGGTGTTTGGCCGTAAACCTGAAACTGGTGAGTTTGTGCTCACAGATGACGCAGGATTCACTGCGGAAAGATTGTTTACCAGTACCGATGAGGTTGCTACAGACTTGGCACGTCGAGATGCCAATGCTGCGGCCAAAGGCAATAAAGCAGATAGAATACAAACCTTATTGCCCACATATGAAGCTATCTGGCCATATCTTGAAGCAGCCACTCCTAGGAACTTCCGTGGATATGTCAAAGGTGATCTGTTGTATACATCCACTCCGCCAGTGGAAGCAGGCAATCTCGTATTCCAACCCAACACAGTGGCGTACAGAATTCCTGTGGCTAGTGATCTAGGAAAGAAAATAGCCAACAGCGAGATTGGTGTAGCAGTACACACCATGTATGCAGATGTAGACGCTCCCAAGCAACCACTCAGTAGAGTTAAATTTAATCCTGTAGAAGGATTGCTGCTGATAGAACCTATCTATGCTCAAGCGGTGCCTAAGAACAATGACATAGCCAAGAAGATAAAAACACTACTACGACAGAATCGAGCAGCTATTGACACATTGTTTAACCCTATGGAACTGCGGGCTATGAAGATCACTGACTTGGCTAAGTTAGCAATAGACTACATCAACAAACGGGTAGATCCAAGACATGCTGCTTACACAGGTGATTTTCGTGATCTAGTACCGGGATTTATGTCTTGGTTACAACAGACCCAAACACCACAAAAGGTCAGCAACATAGCGCAGTATCTGCGTAGTCCTACCAGCAATGAGCAAGGCTTGGCTGCTGCGTTCTTGTTGTTTGAATTGCTACATGATCTCAAACTGGATCTGCTGGGCAAGTTGGATGCACAGGTGCCAGGCAACGAAGGATGGGTATTCGCCACCCCTGTAGGCTATGGCAAAGCCGTGAACAGATTTGACTTTACTGCTAGAAACAAAGCACGAAACAACTAGCCAAGAGCGTGATTTTTTGCCAGATTCATAAATAAGAGTAGGGCAAAAGCCCACTTTTTAGGAGATTTTAAAATGGCAGGATTTACAAAAACAAACGGTACCACACAACCAGTGTTCAACATGGACACAGCCAATGGTAACATTCAAGGCACAGCTAACATTGCTGCAACTGGATCAGTTAACTTTCAAGGCCCTAAGCTGGATTTCTTCAGCTTGGTTGCCAACGCTACTTTGTCCACTTCTGGTAATGTCAATGGCTACATCAATAACATTTTGCAAGCCGTTCAGACCAAAGGCACAGTGGCAATGTATCAGGTCAGCCCAGCTGCACCTACAATTCTTAACTTGGCTATCTATCCTACAGGCGCTTACAGCAATGTAACACTGTTGGCCACAGCCAATGCTGCTACAGTATCAACAGGCGGTCAAGACATCCAGTTGAATTCATGTGCCGGTAACGCTGTGTTCGTCACAAGCGCAACCAACTTTGCTCCAACCTAATTTCAGGTAGTAGCGAACGATCAAGGCCCTGGTTTATTTCCAGGGCTTTTTTTTGGCCGTAAATACTGCATGACCTTGAGTATTCGTGTAACCACCGATTTTGATTGTAGACCCACTGGTGTCACTGGGCATTTTCGTCCTAACATCTTGCCCATAAAAGATCAACAAGGGCAGGCTGTGACCAATCAAGCCACATGGTTGCGTAGTAGAAATCAACAACGCAACTGGGAAACTATCATGCAGTTGATCAGTCTATATACACAGCCTTTGCGTGTGAGTCGTGTGAGATTAGAGGATATGCGATGGCAATTTGATTTTGATACAGATCTAGAAGATGTGTTCAAACTTGACGACGATCCAGTGGGCCGCCTACGGCGAGCATGTAACGGTGTGCCTATAATAAACTATGTAGAACAAGAACTCACAACATTATTGCATCCAGATGTGAACATTTGGTTTGAGTCTTTGGACCATAAATAACTTCATGGACACCACAGATATTGAAAAGAAAAGCCTTGAAGCCCACGTTGAACTGTGCGCCGAACGCTATCGTAACCTTGAATTTCAACTAGCATCAGCTAACACCAGTATCGGTAGTTTAAAAACTATGATAACAGAAGTTCATGAGATGGTTCATGGAATGGCTGCCAAACGCAATGATCAATTGATCGGTTGGGGTATGGGTGTTATTGGATTTCTTATCGCCACAGTGGGGTGGCTACTATCACGTTACGTATTAGCATGAAAGCCAGTCGCAAACTTGCTGCATTGGCAGAAAGAGAACTGCCACGTATCCTTGATCAAGTGATCATTGAGGACGGAGAAAAATACCGTGCATTTGGCAAATACACTATACATCCTAAAGAGGGCTTGTTCCAAGTGTGTGTTAGAGATGACAACATTGGCACATTTTCAGGAACAAAATCCGCCCTGGCCTGGTGCATAGCGGATAATTTAAACCATCTTAATCTAGCTAGACAGATCAAAGAACTAGATCAATCTATTGTAAGATTGCGAAATGACATATATGTGCGGCGCAGCCTAGCTGAGCGCACATCCGGGCACACCTGGGAAAACTTGATCAACAAGACAAGTGCCAGGCAAGAGCAAAGCCAGATTCTAGAAAAAGAACTAGCGAAATGTATAAATTTGGCTAAATACTGGCAACTACGAGGAAACTCAGATGAAACTAAACGAACTGGCCGTAACACGCCCTACACAACAAATCGCTAAAGTATTCGAGGGTCATTTTGATCAACGAGTGCAAATTGATTCGCTGAATCGCAAGCAACTGCACAACATGTATCGCCAAGTGCGCGGTGTGTTGAGCGAAGTGCGGTCGAGCCCTGCTCGCCATCACAGCGAAAAGAATCCAGCTTATCTCAAAATGATGATGATGGAACAAGCATTAGCTGAAAAGATCTACGAAGATGAAATGGCTGCTCAAGGCGGAGCACCAACTGCTCCTGGAATAAATCCTCAACAAAACGCTGCCATGGCAGCTAAACAAAAAGTGGATACTGTTAAGAAACTTGAGACTGATCTTGAAGCAAAGAAAAAAGAAGTTGTTGATTTGCAAAATCAACTTAACTCTGCCAAGACCACTACCACCGTGGCAGAATGGCGTCGTCGTGCTCGAGACGGTGGTTACTATCTCAGCGAGGGTGAAGTGCAACAAGCTCAAGTGGTGTTGGCCGCACAAGACATGGTTGACAAGATGCAAGACATGATCGAAGACAGCACCGAGATGCAATTCAAAGAACTACCAGCCTTGGTTGATAGTATCAAGAATCAGATCGGACAAGAGCAAGCAGCACAATTCAACAATGATGCACAGGCAGCACTGTCGGGATTGGTGCAGAACTTACAAGGTAGCAAACAACAATTGGAACAGGCATTGGGTGTAGTTACCGGTCAAGGTCCAGTGGCCATGCCGGGTGCCGATACAGGCATGATGCCCCCGGAAGGCGATATGGGCCTGGCAGGTCCTCCTCCGGGCGAAGAAGAAATTGAAGTAGCAGCTACTGAACCTATCGAACCAGGTGCAGCCGCACCAGCAGCAGCTCTAGGTCGCGGACGCAGATAATGCGAATCGATGAAGTAGAAGCCGACAACACAGCAGACA
>Ga0209088_10001679_pt1 | contig 14090 bp, 10 predicted proteins | sample S_140625_EF_Meta_FD_187324 | JGI IMG/M metagenome (GOLD analysis project Ga0209088, IMG submission 187324) | Freshwater microbial communities from Lake Simoncouche, Canada to study carbon cycling - S_140625_EF_MetaG (SPAdes) (version 2) | ecosystem: Environmental > Aquatic > Freshwater > Lake ... | reverse complement strand
TTGAGTACCCGGACGAAGATTTGTTGTCCCGGGGAGCCGAGGATGAACTCCTCAAGACACAGCTCACCGCACTCCTCAGCAAGCTGCCGGAAGACGAACAAACCGTCGTCCGCGCCAAGTTTTTTGAGGGTCTGAACTACAAGGACACCGGCCGCAAGTTCAACCCCGTCAAATCGACGTGGGAGGTGCGCAGGATTTGGAACCAAGCTGCCGCCACCCTGCGATGGGGGCTCACCTGATGGGACCCATTTTTGGCCTCGACCTCGGAACGAAAACAGGGTGGAGCGTGCGGCACACCAACGGCCAAATTGATGGTGGGACATGGCGGCTGGCGACCGAAAAACAGCTTCGTGAAGCTCGCAAAGTGGGCAAGGACCGTTCGGGTGACATCCGTGTGTTCGAGCTTGAGGAAACCCTTCGCGACAACGCCGCCTTCCATAAGGCGCAAGCTCTTGGCGGTACCGTGACGTGGGCTTTCGAGGACGTCCAGTTCCTCAGCAGCCAAGCGCAGAGCCAGCTCTGGGCGAGCTTCCGGACCGTGGTGTGGATTGTCGCCCACGAACACGGATTCCGGGTATTGCCCGTGCCTGTCGGGACCCTCAAAAAGTTTGCGACGGGTCACGGCAACGCGACCAAGGAAATGATGCTCGCAGCACTCCGCAAGACCGATGAGATTTTTCCTGTTGACGCGGACGACAATGAAGTGGACGCTCGGTGGCTGAGACGGTTTGCGGCCCAGAAAGGCCAGTGACCCGGACTCGCTATCAAAAATATGAGACCATACCGCTTGAAACAAGGTGCCGCAACGGGAGAACCCGGCTTCGACGGAACTATCCGCAAGGGAGTCAACTTCGAGGACTTCAAACAATCGACATTCGCGCAGCGTCGGAAGACGTGGATAAATGCCCCCATCGGAGCCAAGTCTTCCTTGGCGACAATCCGTCGGTCTGTCCGGTGTTCCGAGGCACACCTCCGCCAGCATCGCCCCGATGGCGGGCCTCGGGTCCTGTTCTCCGACATCGCGTCCATGGACCGGTCGGAGTTGCTTCAAGCCGGCAAGTTTTTGCAAGAGGAGGCCCGAAAACTCAAGGTATGAGCGACGTTCAACAAGTCCAACATACAGTCAGTCTCCGGGACGGGCTTGACCGGACCACCATCCAAGTTGGGATTTGCCTCAACACCATCAAGACTCTGGAGGGTCTGCTGGTCCGTGAGGACTACTACGAGGACGCGGAGACCATCCCGGGACAAGAAGCGGAGCTTGAAGGCGGTTGCCCCTCTGCGGCAGCGGTGGCGTTCATCGCGACCTGCGACCGCTTGACGCGCCTCATGCAGGACGATACCCGTTTCACCAAGATGCCCGAGCCGGGAGGAGCCCTCGCCGTGTACACGGAAGAGTCCAAGGCCCGTACACGCGCTGCAAAAGCAGCGGAAGACGCAAGCCAAGAGACCAGACAGGCGGCGGTGGCCTCACGGACTCCGCACGCAAACCTTCGGCCGTCACTGCGGCGCACTCCAGACGGCTGGGCAGCTCTGTACGGAGACGCCAGCGACGTTGACACCTGTGTCATCGGCACGGGAGCCACTCCGATGGAAGCTCTCCTTGATTTCGACAGAGCCTGCAACATTCCGACCAAAAAACCATGACGGCAGAAACCGCACAAATCATCCAAAACCACCTCAAAAATGGTCGCGGGATACAGGAGACCGCCGACATTTGCGGGGTCTCCCGCCACGCTGTTTTCCGGCTGTCCAAGAAGCTCGCTTTGCCTGCCAAGGCTCTGGCGCAGCCGGAGAAGGTCGACGTCCTGACGGCAGTCCGGCGTGCTCTCCTGACGCCGATGAGCCTGTCAAAGCTCATCGGCGTCATCGGGGCACCCCCCGCCGCGGTGGATGAAGCACTCAAACAGCTTTCTGCCGAAGGTGTGCTTGGTCAACACGGCGACCTGCTTTCCATCGAGAAGCCTGCCTTCGGCCGGATTCCACTCAACTTCTTGGACCGCGGCGGCTGGGTCACTGTCGGGCTCGTCGCTGACACCCACCTCGCCTGCAAGGAGGAGCGTCTGGCCGAGTTGCACGTCATGTACGACCTGTTTGCCAAGGAGGGCATCAAAGAGGTCTTCCACGCCGGCAACATCGTGGATGGGTACGTCCCGCGCATCAACGGGGCATCGGTCATCGTCTCCGGGATTGACGACCAAGCACTGTACGTGGTCGACAACTACCCGCAGCGCGCCGGCATCACCACCTTTTTCATCACCGGCGACGACCACGAGGGTTGGTGGCAGAAAGAGGGTTTCAACTACGGCTGGTACCAGCAACAGGTCGCGGAACGTGAAGGCCGGAAGGACTTGAAGTACATCGGCCACGTTGAAGGCGACGTCGCCATCAAGGTGCGCGAGGGTGCCCGGGACGTCATGCTGAAAATCCAGCACCCCGGCGGCGGGAGCTGCTACGCCCGCAGCTACACCGGCCAGAAACAGGTCGAGGCGTTTCAAGGCGGCGAGAAGCCGGACATCTTGGTGCAAGGGCATTACCACGTCGCCAACTACATGCCCGAACGCAACGTGCATGTCATCGGGATGCCGGGCTTCCAGAACCAGACGGTGTTTGCCCGCAAAAAGCGTCTGCGCATGGAGGTCGGTGGCGCCATCCTCCGATTCAAGACGACCGAGCAGGGCGCCGTGTCCCGGTGCCAAGTCGAGTTCACGATGTTCTACGACCGGGGCTTCTACACGCCCTTCCTGCGCTCGGACAGTCGCCTCATTCAAGGCAAACTAGCCATCAACAAAGCGTGATTTTTAGCGGGACGGTGCCGTCTGCGAAGTCGGCTGTCTGATGGGGACATAGTGTATAGTAGCACCCCTGCCGCAAGGTGTCCCGGCGACAAGTTCAGGTAACCCATCCGTCTAGCCCACGTCACGGGCCTTTTTTTTTTTTGAACATGGCTCGATGCACCACACCGCGGTGTCGGAAGGCGGTTCTGCCGAGCGGCAAAAGCCCTTACTGCAACCGGTGCAAGGCGCGCCGGTTCAAGGAGGCCCACCCGTTGAAGTACGCCTTCAACAAGCTCCGGGGCCGGGCACGCGAGCGGGGTCACCAGTTCAGCTTGTCGCTGTCCCAATTCATGGACCTTGCCCACAAGTCAGGATGGGCCACCGGCCGGGGCAAGACGGCGGACAGCCTCAGTTTTGACCGGATTGACGAGACGCAGGGCTACCACGTCGACAATTTGCAGGTCCTGACGCTGTCCGAGAACTCCGCTAAGTCCAATCGGTTTCGGTATGTCAAGCTGCCGCCGGCCTTGCGCGCGGAACTAGAAGCAGCTCGGGCGACGCAGGAACCTTTTTGACGATTTTTGTGTACACGTCGCCCGGAGACGTGCTCTACTCAGCACATGAAAACGGACGAGCAAAATTTGGTTGGAAAACATGCGTTTGAAGTGGCCGGACTCGGTCTCGCACCATTCCGATTCGTGGGGTTGTCTGAGAACAGCATCGCTCACCCGGATGGCAGCACCCAAGCGGGTGGGACTTGCGACTACTGCTCGACAGGAATCCGGCACGAATGCCACATCGTGTCCTCAGACGGAAAACGGTCCAAGGTCGGGTGCAACTGCATCGAAAAAGTCGGAGACAAAGGGCTTTTTCATGCGTACAAGAACTCGCCAGAGCTGCGGGCGCATAAGCGAAAGCTGGCCCAAACCAAGGCCCTCGCGGTCCATGGGGAGCTTTTGGCTTTGCTGACCACACAGGAGACAACGCTGCGGGCTAAACCGCACCCCCGGGGTTTTCTTGACCGGGCCACAGGGCTCCCGTTGACCGCATGGGACGACGTGCAGTGGTGCCTCAGCAACAACGGGGACTCGGGAAAAGCCGCTTGGCTTCGGGTGCTCAAGAAAGCATGAGAAAACGTGGCGATAGCAGACCCGACGGCTTCCGCTTCTGGGGGTACAAGAAAAAGCTCCGTGCAGACGGCAGCGTCTACTTCAAGGAGCACTGGCGGTCGCCGGAATCCTACGCTCGGCTGGTCGAGCAGACCCGGCGACTCAGCCGGGAGTGGAAGGCGCGTTGGACAATATCCGCTGGACTTCCACGGATACCTCGGGGCGCGGAGCCTCGCCGGTCTTCAACGCGGTTTTCACCGCATCCCGAGTCTCGGGGTCCCGCTTGAGGGCCTCGATTTTCAAGACCGCAAACTGAGCGACCTCGTTGGTCAGGTCGTTTGCCTCTCGCAGCACTACGCCGGCTTTTTCTGCGACTCCCGGCACTTTCTGGACGAAATGGGAGACCTGATGGCTCAGGAAAGTCGACACCCACGAACCGATGATGCCGGTACCGCCCATGGCGATGCTGGCCACGCGGATGATTTTCGGGAGCATCCAGAGGCCGACCAGACCGGACACCACCCACCAAAAAGTGTGCTTGTACGTGGTGTACGTCTGGGCGATGGACGCGGTCGATAGCAGCAACTGGTCCTTGGCGGCCTCGCTACGGGTTTCCTGCTTGTCCAGCCGTTGCTGGGTGGCCTGAAGAGCTACGGCACCGCCGGTGAACTTTTCAAGCCGCGCAGCCGCGTCGGCCCTTTGTGCAGGTACTTCCGACAAAGTGCCGACAACCACCTTGTCGAGAGTGACGGCGTCGGCAACGTCAGGAGCGCCAAGGACGACCGCTGCTTGTCGATTCAGCGTCCGGGCCAGCTCCGTTGGCGGGTTGGTAGGAGCCTTGTCCAAAGCAACCTCGGTAGCGTAGACCAGCGCCCGGCCCTTGGCGTCGAGCTTGTCGTGTACAACCGCCTGTTCCATGCGGATGCGCTCGGTTTTGGCGACCGCGTTTTTGGCCTGCCGACTGGGTGAAAAACAGCCGGTCAAAAGCAGCGCCGCGACGAAAAGGGGCGAGAGGACCTTCATCGAGACTGCACTTCGAGCGTTTGAAGGAGGCTGCCGCTACCCGGTTGGGGCCGCTTGGTCGCCTGCCGTTGGGCAACACCGTAGGATTTGGCGTTCACTTCAGCCATTGGGCGTTGTGCGGCGCTCGGCGTGGGTCTCGGGAGCGGCTGCGAAGGTGGAGGGCCGCCGGCCGCCGGGACTTCACCCTCAGGCTTGGGGCCTGCCCCGAGGAACTGGCTGATGGGCACGAAAAAATCTCCGAGCTTGCCGTGCTTGTCCAAGTTTTCAACTTCCCCGGGCTTCAGGACGCCCGGGTTGAACATCGAAATGGCGTCGTCCTTGCTACGATACAGGCCCACGCCAAAATCCAGAAGCTGCTTCTGGTTCTGGCCGAGAAACTTGACTTCAGGACGGCCGAAGTCGGCCCGGGTCATAGTAACCCCCGGCACATCGGCGTTGAGCACCGCGGCGACGACCGGATTGGACATCAACGGGTCTTGGTCAGCCATTGCCGGTGAAACCTCCTGTGGAGGCTCCTCCGGGGTAGAGGCCGAGTCGGGGACACCAAGGTCAGTCAGCAGATTTTTTGCCATTGGGCTTGAGCAGTTTTCGGGACATGTTGACGAGCCGCTCCAGTTGTTCCGGAGTCAGCTTGAAGTCTTCGACCTTCAGCGGTTTGTGCAATTTCTGGTCACTTTTTGCCATACGCTGAGGATACTCGGGCCTTCGGTGTAATGTCAACCTCGGGCTTGCTCGTCTGGAGCTGGCCCGCCTCGGTCATTTTGGTCCGGTCCAAGAAGCTCTTGTAGTCGGACTTCTCGGCACCCCGACCGCCTCGGGACCACCCCTTTTCATCCCACAGGTCCTTCTCCAAGAACCACATGAGAGCCTGAAGAGAGTCCGGCTTGATGCCTATCCGGTCCGCAGCCTTGCGGAACGCTTTCTGGCCGAAAGCAAAGTCATGGTCCTGTACGCTCGACTCGTGGTCAGGCGTCAGGCGCCAAGGCTTTCCGGAGTCTTCACTACCAATACGGTGCAGGATGCGGGTCGCCCAGACGTCAATTGTGGCCTCGAACGTGGTGCCCGCAAGGTTGCCGGCGAAGTTCGGGGTCTTGGGGCCGGTCACCGTGTCCGCCCAGATGCCGGCGAGCACGTTGAGGACTTGACGTCCGTTTTGGCCGAAGTTCTTCCCGTTCTCCTTCAGCGGGACCAAACCGTGCTTTTTCACCCACCAGTTACGCAACCGGGGGACCGGCGTGTCGGCAAGGTCAGCATCGTCGATGGACACCTTGCCCTTGCTGTCCGCAGCATACTCGGCGAGTAACTCCGGGTCCCGGGCCGCGATGCGGTCGATTCCTTCCTTGAACTTGGCTAGCTGCGCGTCGTAATCCCCGGCCTTAAACTTGTTGAAGGCTTCGACCGTGTACTTGAAGTTTTCGGCGACCGGCGTTTGGGCCGAGGTGGCGGCGAGAAGCTGCGTGAAAAACAGGGTGGCATCACCAAGCAGCGGTTGAAGCCGGTCCCGCACGTCGGAGTACCAAGTCTCCGCGGCCTTGATTTCGGGGCGGTGCGACTCCTGTTTGTGGAGCTGCACAATTTTGTCCGCAAACGCCTCCGCGGCTGCTTCTTCACGGGCATCCCCGCGCAGACCCTTGGCCGCCTCCTTGTAGAGCGGCGTCGACTCAAAGTCGTATGGCACCTTGATGGGCACGAGGTCTCCATCGGAGTCGAGCTTGAACTGCCCGGTCGCGTCCTTGCGGAACTCCAGCGGGATGGCCTCAGGGAACTTCGACTTGACCATCTTGGACCGCTTCGACGCCTGTTGCGCGGGAGTCTCGTCGAGGTCATCAAAGCCGGCCTTGGCGCGGGCCTTGGGCGAAAAACTGGCGTCGCTCGGGATGACGCTGACGGTGTCGATTGCGTTGCCCCGGCGCCGCTGGATGTCGAAGGACGGACCGAAGACCTTCTCACGGAGTCGGACGACGTTTTCGCCGCCGACGATGGTGCCCTTGAGTTCGGTCACACCGGCAGCATTGAGCCGGGTGCCCAGCTCGCGGTACAGCGCCTCGCCGATGCCCTTTCGTTGATGTGCCTCGTCGACCGAGACGAGCCCGACCATAGCCGAGTCCGGCGAAGTCTGGTTCGCGCTGATGTACCCGATGGGGCGCTCCTCGCTGTCGAAAACGCGCAGCGTGAACATGCCCGTGCTCGGGATGCTCTCGTCCTTGAAGGCGTAGCCGAGTTCTTCCACCGCGCGGCCGGAGCCGGTCTTGGGGGAGAAACTCGCCTGTCCAGACATGACGGCCTCCTTGATGGCAGGCGTGATGTCGAGGGAGTGTACTGTCTCACCTCCCGAAATACGTTGCGCCGCCGCAACAGCATCTGCCTCAGTTTTGAAAGAGGTGGTATCAGCGTGGATATTTCCGTTCTTATCAATGACAACCCACTTGTCACGAGATTTATCGAAATACGCTTTGACACCTTGCACGGGACTGACCTTGTCCGTACCCACTTTCTGCCCGCTCTTCTTCACCGCCGGCAGGCCGTTGACGACGTTCTGGAAGTCAACATTGTACAACTTTCTCAACCCTTCTCCGCCAACATTCAACCCGTCGCCTGTAAACTCCGCACTCTCGTATTCTGGTTTGGCGCTCGCTGAAATCTTTGTCACCGCTTGCTCTGCGATTTCCTTTCCGAGAGTGTCTGCAAGCTGTTTCGCGTCCATGTCGCCACCGCGCGGCACGCCGATGCTGCCGCCCTTGTCGGTCACATGTGCCTGATACTTTCCGTCCTTCGTTCCATTCACGAGGATTCGGTCTACCTGCTTGCTAAGCTGGTATCTTCCTGACTGTTGTTCACCAGTCGTCCAACCCAGTTTGTCGGCACCCATTTCAACCGCTTTTCGCAGAGCCCACTTGAGTCCGATGTCGCGCCACTTGTCTTGAAACAACTTGGGCATCTTCTCGAACTGTTCCGGCTGCGGGGCCTGCACTTCTTCAAGGAACAGCATCTTTTTGCCATCCGAGGTGGTGCGCTCGTTGTACCGAAGCCGGGTTACGGGGTTCTTGACATCGTTGTAGGCCGCGTGGCCATCTTTCCAACCCGACTCGGGTTGCTTCCTTTCAAGAACGTACTTGAGCGCCGCGTCAGACGAAGGGTGCTTGGCCTTTGGAATCTGGAAGGTCTGTCCCGGGGCGTCGATGACCCAGTACCGCCCACCATCACGAGACGCACTCTCGGCCTCGTTCAGCTTCAGGTTCTCCTTGGTATAAACGGGCTTGGCCGGGGGCACCGTGAGCAGCACCTCGCGGTAGCTGCCTTCCTTGCCGCCGTGAATTTGGTACGAATCGAACTTTGTTCCAATCTCGCGACGATGGGCAGCGTCCGCGTCACCCTCGCGGAGGTGGACAAATTTCTCGACGCCGTCCCGGAAAGTGCCGTTGTCAAACGTGACCAAGGTCGTTTGATTCGGGTTGTTCTTCGGGACTCCGTACACCTTTCCGCCCGATGCAAGGATTGCCTTCGCCCGCTCCACACTTAGGTTTGGGTCGCCACCCAACGTCACGTCCTTGACAACAATCTGGTTGGCCTTGAGGTAGTCGAGCACCTCCGACTTGGTATAAACCTTGCCGTCTTCCAAGTCGCCGACGCCGACCAAGTCGTACTCGCCACGAGACGTGCCGAGTTTCGAGTTCTGGATGAGCGACTTCCACTGCGCGCCGGTGGCCTTGCCTTGCTGCGACTCTTCGACTGTCCGGTTGAGGCGAGAGTAGAACGCGGGGCGCTCTTCTGTGGGTGCCGGCTGTTCGCCTGCCTTGGGGGAAAAACTGGCCGCATCCTTCGGCACCGTCGCTTTCTTCAGGGGCTTCGGGGAAATCCCCAGTGCCGTTGGTGCCGTCTTCTCGAACAACGCCACCACATCGCGACCGCTAGACTTGACGCGGAGGCCCGTGTAGCCGGCATCGCGCAGTTTCTGGTCGGCCTTCTCGCGGTTGACCTCGCCCAGCCAATTGAGGGGGTCGCTGTTGCGGGTCAGGTCATAAATGCCGCCGCCATGCGCCCGGACACCGTAGGACGGCCGAACCGTCAAGTTGGCGTCCGCACCGGTGCCGCTGCCCTCGACGAAGTAGTAGGTCTTTGGCAGGCCGCGCCGGTCCGTCGCCGTGGCTGCCGCGGTGCCGAACTTCTTCGGGTCGAGCACGTCCAGATTGCCGCCGTGGCCCGAGTAATGCAGCAGGCGCAGGTCCTTGTCGCCGACGGAGTCGGGCAACGGCGGCCTGCGGACGAGCTGCGGGGTGCCGGGCTCGGGCTTGATGGTGTCACGCTCTTCCTGACGGGCCGGCTCGGCTTTGCGGGCAGCCTTGCGCGCCTCATACTCCGCCATTGTGGGCATGAAGCTGGTAGCCTCAGCAACGAGCTTGGGCGGCAGCAGGGCGGCCTTTTGTTCCGCGTAGGGACGTTCGGTGACGGGGAGGTAGTCGGCGTCGCCCTTGACCGGCAGAGAGCCGTCCTTGCGCCGAAGGTGCTCCCCGTAGTTCACCCAACTGTTCTGGCCCAAGGTCTCCGCAGCGAGTGCTTGGACTGCATCCTCCGAAAACATCCGAGCGTGCGCGAGGTACGCATTGTACTCGCCCCGCGGACCGAACTCGTAGCCTTCCTTGGCGTGACCGAAAAAGTCATGCACTGCCCGGAAGATGTCGTTGACCGGAACATTTTTGCCGCCAACGGATACCCCCGAAGGAGTAAGCATCGGGTGGTCAACTACGGCACCCCCTTGACCATACCCTTGCTCGGTCGGGAAATACCACAGGTGCTTGTTGTCCGCGACGTCGACCCGCATGTCCGCGGAGTTGCGATACGGTTGCCCCGACTGCTCCCAAGGCTCCATCGTGTACCCGGCCGCCTTGATGGCTTCCCACTGCGCCTTGGTCTCCGCTGCGAGCGCCGAGTATGCCTTCCGCACCGCGGGGTCGTTCGGGGCGTCCTTTGCCGCTTGGTACGCGTCCGCCAACCGCTTCGCCCGGGATTCGTCGACAGTCGCGTAGCCACGGAATGCGGACTTCGTGATGCCGCTCCCGCGGATGTACTCGTCCGCGATTCCCCGGACCTTGTCTGAGCCCTTGGGCTGGCTCACGTCGGGCATGAACCCGGCGCGAATCAGGTCCGTGCTCGGCGCGCGGAATCCGGACTCCGGGCGGCCAGTCACTTTCTTGATGTTCTCAAGGTTCAGCTCCTCCGTCACCTTGAAGAGTCCGGCCTCCGTAACATCCACCCCCCGCGCAGCGAGCCGGTCCCGCAGCGGGTTGGTCTCCGCAATGGGGAGGTTGTTGCGCGTGTAAACGTCTTTGCCCGGTTCCGCGGTCCGGGAAGGCACCACCGGGCGCTGGTTTGCCTCGGCGAGCCTGCGTGCCTCGATGTTCGGCACCACCGGCTTGGTTTTGCTGCCCTTCGTGGTCTTGGGCGGGGCAAGGCCCATGACCAAGTTCACGTAGTCGGCGCGTTCCTTCGGAAGAGTGACTGGACGAAAAGTGGGGTTCTCGTCGGGGATGATGCCTTGGTAATCGGCTGGCCGTGCAACGCGGGAGCCGTCTCCACCGTAACCGTTCGCTTGGTTGCGCGTGTAGACCTCAAGGTCCGTCACGAACTGCCGAGACGCCTCCGGGGTAAACCCGCCATCGGGCCGCAGCGCGTAGGGGACCTCACCCTCCGCGCCTTTGCCGACGATGCGCTTGTTGATGACGTCCGAGTTCGCCAGCACCTTGTCGAGCGACATCGCCAACAGGTTGACGTTCGACCCGCGGGTCTGCCACCGGTACGGGACCGCGACCTTGTCGACCAAGATGCGCACGTCTGCGGGCAGCTTTCCGAGTGCTTCTTGGATGTACGCTGCGTCCTGTTCCACTTTCCGGGCTCGGGCATCAGTGCCGCTGTTGCCGGTCGGCGTGACCGACTCATAGTCGATGGTCAGCGGTGCGACGTCTCCTTGGCTCCGCGATAGTGACCGGTTGACCTGCTCAAAAATTGCAACTTCTTTTTTGCCGTACTTCGGGTTCGACATCAACCCGATGGCCGCGTCTTCGATGCCGGCGCCCTTGGCCACCTTGTCGAGTTCTGCCTGCCGCGCCGGGTCGACGCGGATGTTGCGGCGCGGCGCGATGGACTCCGGGGCTGCGGCCGGCGTCTCGATGACCGGAGCGGGGGCTTCCAATCCAATCTCCTTGATGCCACGCGACGCGACCTCGGCGGCCTTGAAGCCGGGCTCGACACCGAGAGCACTCGCGGTAGGCGAAGTGCCGGGCTCGCGGATTTCCGGGGTCCGGACACCGAGTTTTTCAAGCCCCCGGCCGACAAGGTCTGCCACCGTTCGGAGAATCGTCGGCTTGACCGTGCCAAGACCGTCGGCATTGATGACCTTGCTGAGGACTTCCGCAGCGACCTCGTGCAGCACCCAGTCCGGGTTGCTCGCCGCGGCTGGGTTTTCGGCACCTTTGAGGGCTGCGGTGTACATTTCCCCGAACTGCCCAAGCTGCTCGGGGGTGTAGCTGTCGCGCAAAGTTTGCAGGAACTCCGCTCGGGCCTCGGGTGCGAGCAACTGGAAAACCGCGTGGCCGACCTCATGGCCAAGCGCGGTCGTGTCCCCGTTCAGGAAAATCTTGTCCCCGCTGACGTACCCGTTGGTGTTGTACTCCGACAGCGGCGTCCGCCCGGCCGCGGCTTCCGCTTCGCCAACCTGCTTGTCGTAGACGTCCTTCGGGAGCAGGTAGACCTCGATTCCCTTCTTGCGGACCACCTCACGGATATGGTTGAGCTGGTTCGCGTCCTTCTCATCCACCACCTTGATTTGCCGGTCGTGGGCGACATCGAGCGCCGGAATGGTCCCGAAGCCCTCGCTGGTTTGCTTGACGGCGTCGAACTGCTTGAAGCGTGCGCGGACTGCCTGAAGCGCAGCCTCGCGCGGTACGTCCTTGAGCCCCGCCGCCGTGCCGCCAAGAGCGCCAAAGACGGCACCGCCTGCAACGATACCGGACGCTTCGTCAGGAGTTTCTGCGCCAGCGAGGAACGGGACTGACGCTGTGGCACCGTGGAGCGCACCCTCGACCACCGGGAAAACGGTGCGTGCGGCCGAACCCGCAACGGTCGGGGAGGACAACACAGTGTCGAGAGCGTTGACCATCCGGCCGTTGCCAATCGCGGACGCGGCTTTGCCGGCCAGCTTGGTGCCCTTCTCGACGGCCTTGAGAGTGAGCGACGGACCAGCTCCTGCCAGAACGCTGGCTTCCTCCTTGATGAACTTGTTCACCACGCCGGTGCCTTTGCTCGTCATGGTCAGGCCGCGACCCGCCATGGTGGCGGATGCGTCACCAAGCCGGGTGAGCTTCTGCAACAACGTCTGCGCTGCCTCCTTGCCGGATGCGACCGCAAGTGTCTTGCCGGCAGCTTCGACGGCAAAAAATCCTCGCGCCATCGGAACCAAGTTGACCGGGTCCAGCAGCAACTGCCAGCTCGCGATGTTTGCCGGATTGAGCGTGACGCCGTCCTTGGCCAACGATTCTGGGTCGAGCCCGGTCCACGCGGGGAGGGCCTCGCCCTTGGCGGCAGCGAGCAACGTGGACTTGATGGCCGCATCCTCTTGGAGGTGCGCCTCAAGCTCGTCGTCCGTCAGTTGCTTCGGGTCACCGACAAGTTTCTTCAGGACCTTCTGCGGGTCGAGCGGCCCGAGCGATTTCAGGGGGTTGATGTCCGTCAGCGTTGGGTTGTTCGCGATATTGCGAACCCCCGTCCGGACAAGGTTGGCCATGCTTCCCGCTGCGGAAGTCGCCCCCGAGACGGCTTCACCTACGAACGTCTGAGCCTCTTTTTCGTCAGGCGTGAGGGGCTCGTCGGGGTTGCCCCAGTTCTTCTTGATGGCCAACCGCGCCAGCGAAAACGGAGGTAGCTTGTCGTAAGCGACCAAGGTCTTACCGACCCCGACGACGCTATCCCAAACGTGCCCCGCATCGGCTGCAACCCCCGCCGCCGTGGGCATCTTGAAGCCAGACTGGAGCTGCTTCCGGTACGCGTCCAGATACCGCTTTCGCAGCACCGGGTCGCCTTGGATGAGTTCTTGGTGCTCTGCCCAAGTCGACGCGATGTCGCTATCCTGAAGCTCCTCGGCTGAGACCGGTTTGACCGTGGAGACGTCGTAGCCAGCGTCGGCGGACGGCCCGACGGGAGTCACGGTCGAGGCGTCATACCCTTCATCCGCCGCCGGCCCGACGGGAGTCAATGTCGAGACGTCGTAACCTTCATCCGCCGCCGGCTGCGGGCGGGAAAGGATGGCCTTGATAGCGGTCGGGGACCACGGAGCGTGCGGAGCTTGGGTTGCCATCAGGGTACGTCGTTGACCGGAATAATCTTGTCTGGGTTCGCCGGATTTCTCCGACCAAATCCGCGGAATGCGGGCCGACCGTTCAAGGCCGGGAAGTTCCACTCTTCAAGGCCGGCTGAGGCCTTCTTCGAGGGTGCCGCCGGCTTTGCGTCCGAGAGGTACTGAAGGTCGTCTGGAGTGAAGACATGCGCAAGCGGGACATCGTGATACCGAGCCAACAATGCCTGCCGTTCTGCAAGGTTCGCAAACGTCTTTTTCTGCCCGTCGAAAGCCTGCCGCCCTGCCGCGAGAATCTCTGCTCGTTGTTCCGGAGCCAATATGTTGCCGGCCTTAGCCTTTTCAAAGTACGTCGTGAATTGGTCCTTCCATCCCGCCGTTTTTTTGATTGTGTCGTAGTCGTTGTCCGTGACCCTCGCACCCGGGTCCAAGATTTTCATGTACGAGAATATCATGGAGACGTCGTCCGAGGCACTCGGCTTCGCGTTGTCTCCTGCATTTTTCAGTTTGTTGAACGACGCTTGGACTGTCCGGAAGTTTTTGACTTCAGGGGAGTCATCGAACTCCTTGCGTATTCCGGACGCGACGTCCATGGGGTCCTTCTGCTTGCCCAACTGCATGAGTTGGAGCGCCTGTGCGTGCTCCCGCTTCCGCAGTTCTGCAACCTTCTGCGCAAGCTGCGGCAAGGTAAGTGTGCCAGCGGGGACGTCGAGTTCTCCCGCCGTGCTGAGGACACCCTCGTAGAGCGCCTTGGTGCCCGCGGGGTCGTTCGCTCTCCGGTGCAACTCATCCGAGAAAATGGTCCATTTGTCCTCGTCGGCCTTGAGTATGCCTTGA
>Ga0209088_10001677_pt1 | contig 14099 bp, 12 predicted proteins | sample S_140625_EF_Meta_FD_187324 | JGI IMG/M metagenome (GOLD analysis project Ga0209088, IMG submission 187324) | Freshwater microbial communities from Lake Simoncouche, Canada to study carbon cycling - S_140625_EF_MetaG (SPAdes) (version 2) | ecosystem: Environmental > Aquatic > Freshwater > Lake ... | reverse complement strand
CGTCGACAAACCCTTTACCCGGGCGGATATGGCCAGCACATCGAGTCGTCAAGCAGCCCTGGAGCGCCGCAAGGCCCTCACCGAAGGCGGCAAGAAATCCGCTGGCCGTTACAACTCGGCCCCCGGCCGGGTGCGGACAGCTGCCGATGCCCTGCCGGCCCGGACTGTGGCACCAGCAACAGCTCCCACGGCTCCGCTGACCTCAGTAGCCACGGCATCCCGCAGCCGTCCCTCTTCCGCTGCCCTCGGAAGCCCCTCCCCCGATCGCCGGAGCGCCGCCCGGCCCGTGCCCAACCCCAGCCGTGATCTGGTGCTTGCCCGCCGTGAGGCCCTTTCCCGCCGCGGCAAGCGCGCCGACTCTTCCAAGGACCGCACCCGCACCGACCTGGCCCACGCCGCCCCGGCTCCTGGAGCAACCGCGAAGGCACCCGAACACCAATGCAAGTGCCAAGGGGGCGAGGACGCCACCGCCACCAGCAGCCGCAGCCGTCGCGCCAGCTTGCCTTCCCTGTCCGCTCCGGCCCGCACCTCCACCGGGTCTGCCGGCGCCGAACGCCGTGCCGCCACAGCCAAGCGTGCGGCCGTGCATAACCCCAGTCGCGCCCTCGTGCTGGCTCGTCGCGAGGCCCTCTCGAAGCGGGGCAAGTCCGCCAACACCTCCAACAGCACCAGTGCTGCCAGCGTGGCCCGCCAAGGCAACCCTGACATCAGCACCCGTGAGCTGGCCCAGAAAGTTCGGGAGCTGAAGTGCAAGGTCGGCTCGGCCGGCAGCAGCCGCAGCGGCGGAACCCGCCCCAGTGGCCCCAACCGCAACGGCGCCAAGTTGGCCGCCGCCGCCGAGGCCAGCCTCAAGGTGGGCGTGAGTGAAACTCTCTCCGGCCAGATCGTGACCGGTACCCAGGCCAATCGTTCGGTCAAGACCACCGGCAACGAAGCGGCCACTTGCCGCACGATCACCGGCACCGAGTACCTCGGCTCCGAGGTGTTCCAGACCTTCTGTCAGAGCGAAGCCCCCAGCCGCCAGCCCGCCAAGGTGCGCGTCAGCGCCACGAGCCATGGCAACCGGGTGACCGGCAACGAGGTGGGCCGTTCCGAGAAGGTGACCGGTGATGAACCCGGCACCTGCAAGCTTGTGACCGGCACGGAATACGTTTCGGCCAACCAGGACGCCGCATACTGCGGCATCAGTGTTCCCGGCCCCCGCAAGGTCGGCCAGACCACCACGACCTCGGGCCGCCCTGTGTCGGGCGTGATGGTGGGTCGTTCCGAGAAGGTCACGGGCAATGAGGCCGGCTCCAGCCGCCACCTCACCGGCGACCAATACGTGAACGATCACGCCGATGTGGGTGGCCGCAGCCCGGTGAAGGTGGCCAGCCTGCACACCCTGCGGGGCACCGGCATCACCGGCACCCACGTCGGTCGCAGCGATCAGGTCACCGGCGACGAGCCCGGCAGCTGCCGCCTGGTGACCGGGGATGAGTACGTCGGCAGCCAGCAGTACGACCGCTTCTGCGGCGACCGTCCTGCTCCGGAAGCCGCCAAGGTGGGTTTCAGCGTGACCAACCGCAACCTTGTGGTGAGCGGCACCCGCACCGGCCGCTCCGAGAAGGTGACCGGCGATGAGCCCGGCACCTGCAAGGTGGTGACCGGCACCCCCTACGCCGGACTTGAGGAGGCGGGAAACTGGTGCTCCACCAACCAGGTGGCCGCCGTGCGCCAGCGCACCCCGATGCGGATGGGTTCGGTGATGACCGGCATCCAGCCCGGCATCGGCGGTGTGATGACGGGAGCTGAGCGGGGTGCCTGCGGTGACGTGACCGGCACCCCCTATGTGGGATCCGACCAGCGCCTCGAAACCTGCGGTGCTGCTCTGGCCTCCGACGCCGACTTCCCCCAGCCCCTGGAGGCTGCCCCCTGGCAGCAGTTCAGCGTGCAGTCGCCGGCCCGGGTGGCGCAGGTGCAGCGCGAGAAAAAGGGTGCCGTGACCGGCAGTAGCTACGAGTTCGGCGGGAGGATCACCGGCCCTTTTGACCTGGCGGCTGACAAGGTGACCGGCACGGAGCAGTTCCGCTTCGATCGCCGTCCAAGTCAGCCGGTGCTGGTGCCTGCCCGGGCGGCTGTGGCGGTGGCCGAGGTCCCTGCTGTTTCCCGGGTCACCGGTGAGGGTTCCGGCCTCCGGATCACCGGAGACGACTGGGATCGTGGAGATCGGGTGACCGGAACTGAGGGCGTGTCGGCCCGGCGCCGCAATCCCAGCCGTCGCGGTGTGCTGACGGCGATGCCCGGCCAGCAGCCAAAACGCAACGATGCAGTGCCCGAACCTGTGAGCCGGATCACCGGTTCCAGCGGCAATACCGTCGCTGGTTCCCTGATCACGGTGTCCGGCGGCGCTCGGGGCTGAACGCACGATGCCCCGTCGTCCGTCGATGCCCAGCCGCTCCCTTGCCCCGAGCGCACCCCGGCGCCGTCCTGTCGGTGATGCCTCTGGCCTGAGCGAACGGCTGGCCACGGTGCGCCGTGAAGAGTTGGGGGCCTCCCTGGCTAGGACCGCTTCCTCTCCCATCCCGTCCTCCCCCGACCGGGTGGTCCGAGCGGGCCTCGGGGGCCGAACGATGGCCGGTCTCCATCCCCTCAGCGATGGACGCACCAACGCCCGCCTTCAGGCCTATGACAACAGGGTGAAGGAAGCGTTCGACCGGATCGTGCCGGTGCTCAAGCAACTCTCCTCCCTCCAGCACGAGGATGATTTCGTGGCGCGGGCGCAGCAGCTCGCCCGCGCCGAGCTCGGCTACGAGCTCCCCCTGCCGATCCTGGAGCGGGCCTGGGTGACCCAGCTCGACATGCGCACCCTGTTCGCTTGGTGCGTGTTCGAGACCTTCGAGCAGACCAGCGCCACTTTTTTTCAGCAGGATCCCCTTGAGGGCCAACGGGGTGCTGAGGCCGCCCAGGCGTTTGAAGCTTTCCTGCTGGAGTGTGGTTTCCACCTGCTCGACATCACGCCCTGCGCCGACGGTCGCCTGGCCCATGCCATCGCCTATGCGCTGCGGATTCCCTACAGCGCCGTGCGCCGCCGCCCCCATGCCGGTGCCCTGTTCGATGTCGAGAACACGGTGAATCGCTGGGTCAAGACCGAGCATCGTCGCTACCGCGAAGCCGAGCCCAACCCAGCCCATGCGGACACCCGCTACCTGAAGGTGGTGCTCTATCACTTCAGTTCCCTCGATCCGGCCCACGAGGGATGTGCGGCCCATGGCAGTGACGACGCCCTGGCTGCCTCCTGTGGGGCTAGGCGCCTCCAGGACTTTCAGCAGGCGGTGGAAAACAGCTTCTGCTGCGGCGCCTCGGTGGACCTCCTCCTGATCGGCATTGACACCGACACCGATGCGATCCGGGTGCATGTGCCCGGGCTCGACGGCAGCACCAATCTGGACCGTTGGCTGGATGCCCGCGAGGTGTATGAAGCCACCCGGCACCTCGGTGCGGTGGAGGGCCGGGTCCGCGTGCAAGCGATGGTGGAACAGGCGGCCGCCGCTAGCCCTGATCCCGGCATGGTGAAGCTGATCAGCCGGCTGATCGAGAACAATCTCTCCCAGATCGACTACGTGCGGCAGTTCCATGGCGGCCATTACGGCGATGCGGGCCATGCCGAGCGCTTCATCGGTGTTGGCATTGGCTTTAAGGAGATTCACCTGCGCAATCTCACTTACTTCGCCTACATGGACACCGTGGAGGAAGGCGCTCCCGACCTCGATGTGGGGGTGAAGATCTTTAAGGGCCTCAATGTCTCGCGCGGGCTTCCTGTGCCGGTGGTGGTGCGCTTCGACTACAGCGGCAAGGTCCCTGGAGCGCGCGATCGCGCCTTGCGCCACGGCGAACGGGTGCTGGAGGCCATGCGTCAGCGCTATCGCGATCTCTTCGCTGAAGGCCTGATCCATGCCCTGCTCACCGTGCACGACAAGGACCGCCACGCCCCCGCCGAGGCGGTAGGGTCCACGATCACCTTTGAGAGCGGAGGAGGGCACTGACATGCTGATCTGCAAAGTGGTGAAGCCCCTGGTCTCCACCAATCGCATTCCTGATTTCGAGCACAAACACCTGCAGGTGGTGCTTGATGGCAGTACCCAAAAAGTTGCAGTTGATGCGGTGGGCTGCATCCCCGGCGACTGGGTGATCTGCGTCGGTAGTTCGGCCGCCCGCGAAGCTGCGGGCAGCAAGTCCTACCCCAGTGATCTCACCATCGTCGGAATCATCGACCACTGGGATCCGGACGCGGGCAAAGCGCCCCTGAATTCCGGAACCGCTGCCAAGACGGATTCGGCGCCGATGCCAGAGCCTGCCCCTCCGGCTGTTTCCAGCCCTGCCGCCGCTCCTCCGGCAGCTTCGTCTAATGGTGGAGGTCAAGCCTGATGGAGATCATGCAGGTCACCGGTTCCCTGGTCTGCACCCAGCGGGTGCCGGGTCTGGAGCACTGGAACCTGCGCGTGCTCCGCACCCCCAAGGGAAAGCTCAGTGTGGCCATTGATCCGGTGGGTGCCGCCGTGGGCAATTGGGTGTTCACCGCCAGCGGCTCGGCCGCCCGCTTCGCCTGCGGCAACCCTGAGGTGCACACCGATCTCACGATCGGCGGGATCATCGATTTCTGGGACCCCGATGGTTGAGGCCTTCCCCGGCCGCTAGGTCCTGATCTGAGTGCGGCAGAGGCCCCGTGCCACCTCCGCCCCCGCCCCGCTACCCCTTCCCCGTCATGGCCAGCCGCTCCTCCCGTTCCTCCTCCCGCCCGGTGGCCTCCCGCCGTTCCTCCGCCACGGAGAGCCCTGCGGGCGCCCAGGTCGGCGGGGCAGGGGAGGTGGTGCAGCCGATCCTCTCCTCGTCCGGGTCTCCATCCGCCAGCGCTACGGCGCCGGCCACCGCCGCGGTAGCGCTGGCGGTGCCCACGGTGGTCCCAACCCCCAAGGCCCTGCCGGCCGCAGCCCCGTCTCCCTCCGAACCCGTCGCCACCTCCGCGGTGGCCAAAGCCGCTCCGGTGGCCAAGGCCTCTGCGGCGGCGACGGCCCCAGCTGCGGCGAAGGCCAAGGCCCCCGCTGCCCGCAGGGCAGCACCGGCCAGTCGCTCCACCGCCAGCCGGTCTGGTGGTTCACCCTCCCCCCGGAGTGGAGCAGCAACCCCGTCCCGGGGCACCAGCTCCGGGCGCACCACCGCCCCGACTCCCCCTCGGGGTGGTGGTGCCATCACACCCCCTTCCAATCCATCCACCCTTTCCTTCCCCATGGCTGACACGGTTCAGGGCATTGCCCTCGGCATGATCGAGACCCGCGGCCTGGTCCCCGCCATTGAGGCGGCTGACGCCATGACCAAGGCGGCCGAGGTGACCCTGGTCGCCCGGGAATTCGTCGGTGGCGGCTACGTCACCGTCATGGTGCGCGGTGAAACCGGTGCCGTGAACGCGGCTGTGCGCGCCGGCGCCGACGCCTGTGAGCGGGTGGGTGACGGCCTGGTAGCGGCCCATATCATTGCCCGCCCCCATGGTGAGGTGGAGCCGGCCATCGCAGCCAGCGGCGTCATCCGCCGTCTCTGATGGCCGTGGGAGCCGCCCATCCGCGCGTCCTCGGCTATCTGGGGCGCGCCCTGAGCCTGGAGCTTTCCGCTGTTCAGCAATACATGACCCAGGCTTCCTTGTTGGAGTTGTGGGGAGAGGCCGAGGCTGCTGATCGCTTTCGCCAGGAGACGGTGGAGGAGTTGCATCACGCCGAGAGGATCGTGAAACGGATGTTGGCTTTGGGGGTCGCTCCTGCGGCCTCCCAGCTGCTCCCGGTGACCCATGCCCCCGATCTGGCGGAACTTTTGCGCCGCAATGCTGTGTTGGAGGACAACTTGATCGCCCTCTATGCGGAGGCGATGCGCTTCTGCGCTCAGATCGGCGACGCGGATCACCAAGCCTTCTTCCAGGCCCTCTGGCAGGAGGAATCGCAGCATGGCCTTGAGCTGGCTACCTGGCTGACCAGTCTTCAGGGCCCCGGCGGGTCCCTGCCGCGCCGGGCCACGTTCTGATCTCTCGCCTCTCAAGCGCTGGTCGTTGGCGCTCCGATGCTGTTGCACTTCCGCGGCAGCGCCTAAAGTCCTGCGCCAACCGGCGATTTCGTTCGGCCTCGTTCTTTTCGCCTTCTTGCCCCTCTCCCTGCCCCTGCCGATCCAGTTGGTCTGGCTGATCCCGCTCTACGGGTTCAGCGGCATGGTGCTGTCGCTGCCCTGGGCGAGCGGTTGGATCAAGCGCAATGGACCCCGGCCCGCCGCCTACCTGAATCTTCTGGTGACCCTGGTGGCCGTGCTGCACGGCAGCCTGATCATCCGGGAGGTGCTGGCCCTGGGGCCGCAGCACCTGGAGATCCCCTGGTTCCGCGCCGCTGACCTCGATCTGCGCATCGGCTTCGACCTCTCGCTCACGAACCTGGCAGCCCTGGAGCTCGTGACCTTCATGAGCCTCCTCTGCCAGGTCTTCGCCCTCGGCTATCTCGATAAGGAATGGTCCCTGGCCCGTTTCTATGCCTTGGTGGGCTTCTTCGAGGGGGCCATGGCCGGTGTGGTGCTGAGCAGCAACCTGTTCATGAGCTATTTCCTGCTGGAGATGCTCACCCTGTCCACCTACCTTCTCGTGGGTTTTTGGTATGCCCAGCCCCTGGTGGTGACGGCAGCTCGCGATGCTTTTTTCACCAAGCGTGTGGGCGATGTGCTCCTGCTCATGGCCCTTGTGGCGCTTTCGGCCTGGGCCGGCTCGCTCGAATTCACCGACCTCTATCGCTGGATTGACACCGCCCCCCTCGCCCCCCTGCCGGCCACGCTGCTGGGCCTCGGATTGATCGCTGGACCGATGGGCAAGTGCGCCCAGTTTCCGATGCATCTGTGGCTCGATGAGGCCATGGAGGGTCCCAACCCGGCCTCAATTCTGCGCAACTCCGCCGTGGTGACCTGCGGCGCCCTGGTGCTGCTCAAGCTCATGCCCTTGCTGCGCCTTTCGCCAGTGGCGATTGAGGTGCTCGTGGTGGTTGGCACGATCAGTGCCATCGGCGGTGCCCTGGTGGCCATCGCCCAGGTGGATCTCAAGCGTGCCTTCTCCTACGGGACCACGTCCTATCTGGGATTGGTGTTTCTGGCGATCGCCCTTCAAAAGCCCCTGCTGGCGGTTCTTCTACTGTTCTCCCATGGTTTGGCCAAGGCGTTGCTGTTCATGAGCGTGGGCAGCGTGATCACCACCACCAACTGCCAGGACCTCTCCGAACTCGGCGGCCTGGGCTCCCGCATGCCCGCCACCACCACGGCCTACCTGGTGGCCGCCGCGGGGCTCACGGGCCTGTTTCCCCTGGGATGCTTCTGGTGCTTCGGGCTGATGGTCGACACCTTTCGGGCTGGGCATCCCCTGCTGGCTGGCGTGGTGTTGCTCACCAATGCGCTCACCGCCTTCAACCTGGTGCGGGTGTTCCGGCGGGTGTTCCTCGACAAGCCCCAAGCCAAGACCCGACGCAGCCCTGAGGTGAACTGGCTGATGGCCCTGCCCATGGTGAGCCTTGCCGTTCTGGTGTTGCTGACCCCTCTGGTGATCGAGCGGATCGATCCCTACCTGGCGATTCCTAGCTTCTCCACCTCAAGCACGATCCTGGTGGTGGGCAGTGGCTTGGCCGGGGTTCTGGCGGGTTGCTTGGTGCAGCTGGATGCCTTCGCCTCCCGTTCCCCTCTCCAACCCCTGCGGATGCTGCAGGAGCTGCTCGCCTACGACTTTTACACCGAGCGGATCTACAGCGCCACGATCGTGGCCTTCGTGGCGGGTCTGGCCCGGCTCACCAACAGCGTTGACCGGGTGCTGGTGAACGGTCTTGTGAATCGCATCGGCAGTGCCTCGCTGGCCAGCGCCGAAGGGCTCAAGCTCGGGGTCAGCGGCCAGCTGCAGAGCTATGTGCTCACCCTGGTGGCGGCGATCATCATGCTGCTGGCCAGCCTGGCCTGGTTGAAGGGATGAGGCCTCAATGATGCTGAGCCTGCTGCTGCTGATCCCCTTCCTGGGCGCCTTCGCCCTGCTCTTCTGGCCGAGCAATCCGCAGCCCGGAAGGATGCGGGCGATCGCCCTCACCACCCTTGCCGTGCAGCTGCTCTGGACCCTGAGGGTGCTGCTGGCCTTCGATCCCCACCAGGGAGGCATGCAGCTGCAGGAATCCATCAGCTGGGTACCAATGATCGGCCTGGATTACCGCCTCGGCATCGACGGCCTCTCCCTGCCCCTGGTGCTGATGAACGGGGGGCTCACCCTTGTTTCCGCGGTGTGCACCCGCGACATCAGCCAGCGGCCCCGCATCTACTTCGCCCTGCTGCTCCTGATCAGCGGCGCCGTGAACGGAGCCTTCCTGGCCGAGAACCTGCTGCTCTTTTTCCTGTTCTATGAGCTGGATCTGATTCCGCTCTGGTTGCTGATCTCGATCTGGGGAGGCGCCGAGCGGGCCTACGCGGCCACCAAGTTCCTGATCTTTACGGCCATCTCCGGCGTGCTGATTCTTGGCGCCTTTCTCGGGTTGGCGCTGTTCACGGGCACGGTGGATTTCAGCCTCACCCCGATTCTCAGTGAACGGCTGGCGATGGGCAGCCAGCTTGTGCTCCTGGTCTCCCTGCTGATCGGTTTCGGCATCAAGATCCCTCTGGTTCCTTTCCACACCTGGTTGCCTGATGCCCACACCCAGGCCTCAACGCCCGTGTCGGTGCTCCTGGCGGGTGTGCTGCTCAAGCTCGGCACCTATGGCCTGCTTCGCTTCTGCCTGGGGCTGTTTCCCGAGGCTTGGGCTCTCGTGGCCCCCTGGCTGGCGATCTGGGCGGCGGTTTCCGTGCTGTACGGCTCCTTGGCGGCGATTGCCCAGCGGGATATGAAGCGGATGGTGGCCTACAGCTCCGTGGGTCACATGGGCATGATCCTGCTGGCTGCGGCGGCCGCCACGCCGGTGAGCCTCCTGGGGGCGATCTTCCAGATGGTGAGCCATGGTCTGATCTCCGCCCTGCTCTTTCTGCTGGTGGGCATCGTGTATCGCAAGACCGGCACCCGCGATCTCGAGGTGTTGCGCGGCCTTCTCAATCCGGAGCGGGGCCTGCCCTTTACCGGCACGCTGATGATCCTCGGGGTGATGGCCAGCGCCGGCCTGCCGGGCATGGCCGGCTTCATCTCCGAGTTCCTCGTGTTTCGGGGCAGCATCGGCATGTTCCCGGTGGCCACCCTGCTCTGCATGGTGGGTTCGGGGCTCACCGCCGTGTATTTCCTGTTGCTGGTGAACCGGGCCTTTTTCGGCCGGATGGCGATCACCCCACCCAGCGAGGATCCCAGTGCCGATGCCCGCCTTGATATCCGCCTAGCGGGGGTGGCCTTGAGGGAAACCCTGCCGGGCCTTGCGCTCGCCCTTGCGGTGGTGGGTCTTGGTTTGGTGCCCGCCGGACTGGGCTGGCTGAGTGAGACCACGGCCACGGCCATGGCCGAGTTGCCGGCCCTGCTGGCCGCGAATGCTGGAGGCCTGGGCTGATGCCGGTCATTCCTGCGCTGCTGACCCATTCCGGCGGCCGTCCCGGCGTCGAAGGGCTGGAGGCCAGGCTGCTGGCGGGAGAGACCCTGCTGGCCGACACCGCTGAACACGTGGTGGAGGTTGTGGATGTGCTGAACAGCTACGGCGAGGTGCTCGATGCCTACAGCATCAACCTGATCTTCCAAGCCGAGCACCAGTTTCTCAACCCCTTCCCGGTCTTTCGCTTCCTCAATGGCGACCTCAGCCCGGCGAAGATCTGGCGCCACCTCAATAACGACCGCATCAATTTTGAGTACGCCGAATATTGCATGAAGGCCATGCTCTGGCATGGCACCGGTGGCCTCGATGCCTACCTTGATTCCGACCCTTTCCGCCAAAACTGCGCCGCGATTATCCGCCACAAGACCCGGCGCGACCCCCTGCTAGCGCTCCTCCATCCACTCTTTCCCAATTTCCTGCCCGAGGCGATCAGGGCTGCCGCCACCACCCATGCCCTCGGCCAGTTCTGGCGGGTGATGAGTGATCTCTTTCTCGATCTGGCCCGGGCCGAGGCAGCTGGCTCGGTGGACTCGATCCCAACCGTGGTGGCCTATATCAAGGATGGCCTGGTGAAGGCTGCCGCCAATCCGATCACCTATGGCGTGGAGCTGGGCAACGAACGCTTCTGGGTGCTGCCCCCCGAGGCGGGCCTCACGTTCCTGGTGGATGTGGCGGTTCCCTACGTAGAGGCGGTGTTCCTGCGCGGCATGCCGTTCCTGGGCACCGTGTCGTTCAACGCCCAGGCCCAGCAGATCTCGCCTGACCAGGCCCAGTTCACCTACGGGGCCCTCTACGCCGATCCCTTGCCCACCATGGGCGCCGGCATTCCGCCAAGCCTGCTGATGCAGGACATGTTCCGCCATCTGCCGGAGCGCCTCCATGCCCTCTATCGCCAGCGCAGCCGCGGTGAGGGCGATGTGAGGGTGAAGATCTGCATGAGTTTTCAAAAGTCGATGTTCTGCGTCACCAACGCCGCCATCGATGGCACCTTTCCCCATGCTCTCTCCAGCGCGGTTCCGGCCGAGCAGGTTGCCAACCGGGCCTATGCCCGGGCCTGGGCCGAGCGGCTGGCGGTGGCCCGCACCGACTGCCTGGATCCCTACAGCCCCTGAGCAGTACCCACCCCGTGGCCTAGGTTCAGGCAATGAATCAGCCCTGGACGCAGCGGCCCCGCCCCGATCGGCTGGAGCGTCGCATCGAATTCGATGACTACGAGAGCACCCGCCTCTTTCTGGAGCGGCTCAATGCCCTGGCGGAGAGCGAGGGGCGTTACCCCGACATCAGCTTCGGCCGCACCTATGTGAACCTCACCCTGCGGCCGGATGATGAGCAGCCGGTTGGTGAGGGAGAGCAGTCCTTTGCGGCTGCGATCGATGGCCTCCTCTGATCCCCAGCCGCCGCTTACCGGGCTGGGCATCCCCAGCGGGCCTGATCCGGAGATAGCCGCTCAGGAGGGGGGCCACCCTCTTACCATCGATCTGCGTGGGGCCTACGACACGGCGGGGATCCAGGCGGTGCTCGACCAGCTGGATCAGGAACTGGTGGGTCTGCGGCCGGTGAAGGCGAGGATCCGAGAAATCGCTGCGTTGCTGGTGGTGAACCGGGCCCGGCGCGAGATGGGGCTGGAATCGGCCCCACCGAGCCTCCACATGTCGTTCACCGGCAGGCCGGGCACCGGCAAGACCACGGTGGCCGAGCGGATGTCGAAAATCCTGCATGGCCTGGGCTATGTGCGCAAGGGCCATGTGGTCACCGCCACCCGCGATGACCTGGTGGGTCAGTACATCGGCCATACGGCCCCCAAGACCCGGGAGATGCTGAAGAAGGCGATGGGTGGTGTGCTGTTCATCGATGAGGCCTATTATCTCTACCGGCCCGAGAATGAGCGTGACTACGGCGCCGAGGCGATCGAGATTCTCCTGCAGGTGATGGAGAATAATCGTGATGATCTGGTGGTGATCTTCGCGGGTTACAAGGAGAGGATGGATGTGTTTTATCAATCCAATCCTGGCCTCTCATCCCGGGTTGCCAACCACATCGATTTCCCCGACTACAGCGCGATTGAGCTGTTGGCGATCGCCAAGCTGATCCTCGCCAGCGAAAACTACCGCTTCAGTGAGGAGGCCACTGACGTTTTCGCCGACTACATCGTGCGGCGTATGCAGCTTCCCTTCTTCGCGAATGCCCGCTCGATCCGCAATGCCATCGACCGGGCGCGCATGCGTCAGGCGAATCGCTTGTTCAATGGTGTGGGCACTCGGCTCAGCAGGCTTGATTTGATGACAATCGAGGCAGAAGACATCACGGCAAGCCGGGTGTTTCAGGGGATGGTGGAGGGCCTGGACCGGAGCGAGCCGGTCACGGGTTGAGCCGCAAGGGGGTTAGGTCCTGGTGTCGCGGGAACGATCGTAAATAGTGTCAAGAATTGACAAAAGATCAGCCGCTACCCTGTCTGCGCGGTACCGGCTGATAAGGGATGAATTTCGAGTGTATGCGTCTGCGTAATGTTGATAGTGAGTGGTGAGCCTTTTCAGGCCATCTCGTATTGAGGCTTGATGGTTGACGTCGCAGAAAACTCCGATCTGAAGCTCCTCAATTAATGCTTGGATTGGATTCCCCGGTGGTCCAATCACGAGCAGTGGTCGGGGGTGACCCAGGTAAACAAAGAACTTGGACGGCTGGTTGTCGAGATGTCGGGATCCAATCATCACGAGCAAGATATCGGCTTGCTCCGCCACAAGGTGGGAATCCATATGGCTGACTGCCGGCCTGATACTGAAGTGGGATGCCAGCCTAGGGTTGGACTTGATGAGCTCAACAGCTGCTGGGTAAACATAGCCATATAGGGCAATATGCACTGGATGCCAATCACTTTGTCCGCCTAGCCAGGTGAGGGCGTCAACGAGGGGATCAATCGGCCGCCATTCGGGAAGATTGCCAAGATGAACGATCTTATAACTCCTTGTGCCAAGGCCTTCGGTCTTGGGTCGAGCAGGCCCCGACTGGTAATAATGGGAATCTAGCGGATAGCTATCGGTAAGGCAGAACGTCTTGTTGCGGCTAACAAGACCTTGCTCGACATAGCGATTGCGAGTTAGAGGCGACATAAAAAGAACACCCTTGGCCTGCTCTAGAACATTAACTTGGCGCTGGCGGTCGTCAGGGTAAAACCCTTCCTTGCCTCTTTGGCCATGGGGATCATGATAAATAGCCAATAGCGGCTTGCCGCGTTCCCTGGCTAACTGTGCTCCCACTTCCAGTAGCCTGAAATCGGGACTCAATGCAGCGATGAGATCATAATCAAATGCATCATCGGCCCGGTTGGAGGCAGCAGTCATGCCTCGGCGAAGAAAGTCAAACGAATCATGGGCGATCAAAGACTCGATTTGCCGCGCCATTAGTTGCAGAAAGCCGTAGGTGTAATAGGGGGGCGAATGCTTCCGTTGCCTATGTTTAAGGATGGCGAAGCGTGCCGATAAGGACACGTTGTTGGTGTAGTGACATTGTTCACTTGGGCAAGATAGGGGTTCGACGGTGATGGACGTGAGCTGTGGCGAGGGCCCGCAAAAATGAAACTCCCAACCTGAATCAAGCGTGTAGGGAAAAAGCTTGCTATAACGCAAACCCTGCACCCCTGCTCCGCCAGGCGGCTGAATCATCAAAAAAAGGACTCTTTTCTTGTTGCCTTGTTCAGGCTCCCTCATCAGCCTTTCCTCTCGTGCCACCCCCCATGGTCAGCTTCACAAGGCTGAGCATGGGATGCCCGTATCCAGGCCCATCCCAGGCGGAGGACATCGGTGGGCGTCATCGCCGTTTCCTCGAGTCGATCTGCAACAGATCCCTCACCTGCTGCACTTGGCGGGCAACGGCAGGATCGGCACTGAGCTTCTTCTCCACCTGTTCCACGGCGTACATCACGGTGGAGTGGTCTTTGCCGCCAAAGGCTTCGCCGATCCGGGGTAAGGAGAGGTTTGTACTTTGACGCATCAGAAACATCCCCACCTGGCGTGCCTGACTCACGGCCCGGCGCCGGCTGGGGCTCTTCATCTCCTCCACACTCACGCCAAACACCTCTGACACTTTCTCCAGCACCTGCTTTGGTGTGACCTCTACATCATTGCCCACCGGGTCCAGCATGGGCGCCACCGATTCCACCGTCATCGGCAGGCCGGTGATGGAGGCGAAGGCCACCGCGCGGGTCAGGGCCCCCTCCAATTCGCGGATGTTGGAGGTGAAGCGGCCGGCGATGTACTGAATCAGCTCCCGCGGCAGGGCCATCTGCTCGCTTTCGGCCTTCTTGTGGAGAATCGCCATGCGGGTCTCGAGATCCGGCACCTGGATGTCGGCGATCAGACCCATCGAGAAACGGGAGATCAGCCGTTCCTGGAGCCTTGGAATCTGGTTCGGTGGCCGGTCGGAAGCGATCACGATCTGACGCCCCGCCTCATGCAGGGCGTTGAAGGTGTGGAAGAACTCCTCTTGGGTGTATTCCTTGCCCTCGATGAACTGGATGTC
>Ga0209088_10001676_pt1 | contig 14101 bp, 15 predicted proteins | sample S_140625_EF_Meta_FD_187324 | JGI IMG/M metagenome (GOLD analysis project Ga0209088, IMG submission 187324) | Freshwater microbial communities from Lake Simoncouche, Canada to study carbon cycling - S_140625_EF_MetaG (SPAdes) (version 2) | ecosystem: Environmental > Aquatic > Freshwater > Lake ... | reverse complement strand
TGGAGTTGACTGATAAACGAGATGAAACGCCTTATTGGTTAATTACAAGTAATAAGGCGAATCAACTGGCTCAAGCTTTAAAAGGTAATTAATTACACTCTTTACAAACAGCTTTGGCGCCTTCGCCTTTAGCAAGTTGTGTGATGTGATGAACAAGAAAACAACGTGAACATGTGAATTCATCAACTTGCTTTGGTACCACTCGAACCGCTAATTCTTCACCTGATAAATCAGCACCAGGTAGTTCTAGACTTTCAGCAGCTTCTGCTTCATCAACATCGATCTGGCCGGATTGAGCATCGACACGTTTAGCTTTTAATTCTTCTAACGATTCTTCATGTAGTTCTTCATCGGTTTTTCTGGGTGTGTCGTAATCTGTTGCCACTGCTCTCACCTCGATTCCATACTTGACTAGTTCCTGCGGGCGCATCATGACGCACATCAGCCTTTACCGTTGCTATAACGCACGGCGTGTCGGGGTTATTCCCCCCTCACTTGCACCTTTTCTATCGCAGCAGCCAGAGTTCCATCGACCCGGCCATGAATAGAAGTGCCAGCCTCTACATACTCCTCAGAGAAGATTTCTCCGCGCTCATGAATCTCATGCACCAAGTCACCACGGTCGTAAGGGATGATTGCATTGATCTCAACTGATGGCCGTGGCAATGAACGTTCAATTGCATAAACCAGGCCTTCAACTCCAAAGCCGGTTCTTACCGAAAATGCATAACTGTTGGGTTCTTTTCTTAAAATCTCCATAATCACTTCAGGTTTTGCAATATCAACTTTGTTAATTGCAATAATTTCAGGGATATCTCCCCCACCAATTTCAGCAATAACTTCTCGCACCGCACGAATCTGTTCAAATGGATCTGGGTGTGATCCATCAACAACATGGACAATGACATCGGAGCCAGAGACTTCTTCTAGCGTTGATTTGAATGCATCAATGAGTTGGTGAGGTAGATGGCGGACAAATCCCACAGTGTCACTTAAGGTGTAAACGCGACCATCACTGGTTTGAGATTTGCGCACAGTTGGATCCAAAGTAGCAAAGAGTGCGTTCTCAACAAGAACCCCAGCATCTGTTAAGCGATTGAGCAGCGATGACTTACCAGCATTGGTATATCCAGCAATTGCAACTGAAGGAATATTGAAGCGGCGGCGCTCTTGTCGTTTAGTATCACGCGAGATTTTCATCTCGGCAATCTCTTTGCGAAGCTTTGCCATCTTGTCGCGAATTTTGCGTCGATCTGTTTCAATCTTTGTCTCACCCGGACCACGTCCACCAATACCGGCACCACCTGCAGCACGTCCACCTGCCTGGCGTGAGAGTGAATCTCCCCAACCACGAAGGCGTGGCAAAAGATATGCAATCTGTGCCAGCTCGACCTGGGCTTTGCCTTCTTTACTCTTTGCGTGCTGAGCGAAGATATCTAAAATCAATGCAGTTCTATCAACAACTTTTACTTTGATCTTCTCTTCTAGTTGGCGCAACTGTGACGGTGAGAGTTCTCCATCACAAATTACTGTGTCAGCACCAGTTGCAACGACAATCTGCTTGAGCTCGGCAACTTTTCCTGAACCAATGTATGTAGCTGGATCTGGTTTATCTCGGCGCTGAATAATTCCTTCCATCACTTCAGAGCCTGCTGTTTCAGCTAAAGCTTTAAGTTCAGCTAAAGAATTTTCAGCCATCTCCGAGGTTCCCTCAGTCCAAACGCCAACTAATACAACTTTTTCAAGTTGTAACTCACGGTTTTCAACCTCAGTAATATCTTGAAGTTGTGTAGAAAAACCTTTCACACGTCTTAATGAATGACGCTCTGAAAGCTCTTGCGTTGGATCTACTAACTCATCCTCATCACTGGCGTCGTATTCAGCTGCAACGCGCGCGCTTTCGGCAAGCAAAGCCTCAAACTCATCTTCAAACTCTTTATCAGGCAAGTAGGAACTCCGAAATATCAACATCTTTGACTAGAACTGCGGGTCCGATCAATGTGGCGTTGGAATGTCCATCAATAGAGACTTCTAGGCGTCCTCCTGGAGGATTAATGATCCAGTGAGATGGCAGACGATCTTTTGTGTGAAGGGCCGCTGCAAATGCAACAGCGCAGGTTCCTGTTCCACATGAGCGGGTCTCACCACTTCCTCTTTCAAATACACGCATCGAAACTTCGTGATCACCTGTTATTTGAACAAACTCTACGTTCACACCTTCAGGATATGTGTCTTTTGGGCGAACGATTGGTGCATCATCTAACGTTCCCACTTGCTCAATATCATCTACAAATACAACCGCATGAGGGTTACCAACATTAATGTTGTAGCCATTCCAGAGATGCCCGTTATTTGCCGCAGTAATTGCCACTTCTTCATCAGTGACCTTGCCCATGTTTACAGAGATGTCGCCATCCATTGGCACGCGTAAATGCTTCATTCCATCACGAGTATTTATTCCAAAAATACCTTCAGGCATATGCCCTCGTTCAACTAAATACCTGGCCATTACTCGTATTCCGTTGCCACACATTTCTGCCAAAGAGCCATCAGCGTTGCGATAATCCATAAACCACTTCTCGTCGCGCTTAACAATTCGTATCAATCCATCTGCACCAATTCCTGATTCGCGGTTACAAATGGCAGCAGTCTGGGCAGTAGTTATGGATTGCTCATCTTTTGGGTCAAAAACGAGAACAAAGTCATTTTCAGTCCCGTGACCATACGTTGCAATCATTAACGTTAGTTTATCTTCTCTAGATGTTGCAGTGCAGTTTCAAGACGTGGTTGGGCTTGTGATATCCACTTAATTCGATCATCACGCGAAAACCACGTCTCTTGGCGACGGGCGTATTGGCGTGTGGCCCGCTTTGTGTCCTCTTTGGCTTCTTCCTCACTCCATAGCCCATTTTTTACCGCTATTAGTTGTGAATACCCTAAAGCTAACTGAGCTGTGCGCCCGGAGGTAATTCCATCTTTAAGGAGTTGCTCAACTTCATCTACAAAACCTAACTCCCACATTCGATCAACGCGTGCACTAATTCGCTCACTTAAATGATCCCGGTCCATCACTAATCCGAACTGGACTGCTTTGGGATATCGAGTGCTTGCCTCTCGTGGCAGGTTTGCTGTGAATGGTTTACCTGTAATTGCAATTACTTCCAGCGCACGAATTACTCTGCGTGAGTTAGCGCGATCTATTGCAATAGCTGCTGCTGGATCTAGTTTTTCTAACCGCTCAAAAAGAGCGTTCAAGCCAAGAGTTGCTAATTCAAGTTCCAATGAAGCTCGAACGACCGGGTCAGTGTCTGGAAAGTTCAAGTCATCCAAAATGGCCTTGATATAGAGACCTGTTCCCCCAACAACGATGACATCTTTGCCACGGCTATGAATTTCAGTAACGGCATTGCGCGCTTGTTCTTGATACCAAGCCACTGTTGAATCCTGAGTTACATCCAAAACATCGAGCATATGGTGAGCAATCCCTGCACGCTCACTCACTGCAAGCTTTGCTGTGCCAATGTCCATGCCTTTATATATCTGCATGGAGTCGGCATTGATAATTTCAGCCCCTAGATGCTGGGCTAGCGAAATAGCTAAATCACTCTTTCCAGTTGCTGTGGCCCCACAGATAACAATTAACTTCATACTTTTAACGTCGGCATTCCCAGTAATGTCGCTGACTTCTTCTTTTCTTCAATGCGGGCAGCGTGAGCATCTCCTCCGCGCGTAGCCCTTACTGTGCCTGGTGTTCCAATTAAGTAGTGCGCTGAAGCTTGAGTAATTGATACCTCTACTTCATCACCTGGTCGTGCATCAATACTGTTTGAGAAATGTACAAGTCTGAAATCTTCACTGCGACCAGTCATACGTGCTTGTGCTTCATCTCTGCGGCCTTCATAGTCACCAACTAATACTTTGAAATTCTTACCTACTGCTTCTTCATTTACAGATAGAGAAATTGCCTGTTGATGATTATGTAAACGTGTATAGCGCTCACCGACTACTTCTGGTGAAACTTGATCTGGCATTGATGCCGCTAGCGTTCCTGGACGTTTTGAGTATTGATAGGTGTAGGCAGCAGCAAAGCGCGCCTGCGTACAAAGATCCATTGTCGACTGGAAGTCACTCTCAGTCTCACCTGGGAATCCAACAATGATGTCGGTTGTAATTGCAGCATGTGGCATCGCTGTGCGAACTCGATCAATAATGCCAAGGTAGCGATCGGTGCGATAGGAACGTCGCATTGCCTGCAAAATACTATTAGAACCAGATTGCAACGGCATATGCAGATGTGGCATGACATTATCCGTAGTAGCCATTGCCTCAATAACATCATCGGTGAAATCACGTGGATGCGGGGACATAAACCGCACCCGCTCTAATCCGTTAATTTGGCCGCAATCTTTAAGTAGATTGGCAAAGGCACTTCGATCTCCAAAGTCAACACCGTAAGCATTAACGTTTTGACCGAGCAAAGTAATCTCAATGACGCCTTGATCTACCAAAGTACGTACTTCCTTCAAAATATCTTTTGCACTGCGGTCTTTTTCAATTCCACGCAGAGTCGGCACAATGCAAAAAGTACAAGTGTTATTGCACCCGACAGAGACTGATACCCAGGATGAAAATGCTGATAAGCGTCTTGCTGGAAGTGTTGAAGGGAAATGCTCAAGGGATTCCAGGATTTCTATTTGTGACTCTTCTTCAATTCGTGCACGCTCCAGTAAGACTGGAAGTGAGCCAACATTATGAGTTCCAAAGACCACATCCACATAAGGGGCCTTCTTTAAAATCGTCGCCTGATCTTTTTGTGCAAGACATCCCCCGACAGCAATTTGCATATGAGGGTTAGCTTTTTTAATTGGCGCTAAGAAAGATAAGTTTCCATACAATTTATTATCTGCATTTTCTCGAACTGCACATGTGTTGAAGACCACGATATCTGCCTGCACACCAGGCTCAACTGGAGTAAAACCAGCTTCATCTAATAAACCGGCAATGCGCTCAGAATCGTGCACGTTCATCTGGCAGCCGTAAGTTTCAACGACATAGGTGCGGTTCATGCACCTATCGTAATGGGGAAAATTAGAGGGTGATTACGTCAATCTCAAAGGTTGAACGGTTAACGATGGCTGCATGATGATTTTCTAGGACGCTCCAGCCTGGTTGATTCCATCCACTTGAAGCAAAGAGAACCCCATCGGCATTTTTCTTATATTTGATGACGTAATAGTCATCCGGTGCCCATTCGGGTTTCTTTTCAGAGTTATGTTCACTGCCAACTACAAAGCTCTCATTATTCATTAACATGAAATTGAGTGAAGTGGTTTTTCCATGTTCTTTAATTATTGCAAGAGTGGTCTTGATTCCATCGACTAAACCAAGCTTTTCTATCTGAGTCATCATCAAGTAGAAATATCGCTCACTGTCAGTGTCGCCAACTATTAACTTATTAAACTTCTCATCAATAAAATCAGAGAAAGAGTCTGGCGGAAAAATTGATCCATTATGGATAAAGGAAAATTCCCCATAAACAAATGGGTGGGTATTATTCTCACTTACTGATAAACCTTTAGTCGCCCAACGCAGATGTAGTAATGCTCCATCGGCTGCATTGTCGGTGATCACTTTTTGAAATGTTGCACTCTCGGCTGCAGCTTCAACTTTTTTCTCTAGCACCACATGTGCTTGATGTCTATCATTTGTAGAGATTCCCCAGCCATCACAGTGAACAGAGGACAGGGCGATAAATTCATCAAAATCTTTGCCCACTTGTGCGGGAAATGAGGATTCGCTCTGCGACACGTAGCCCATTAGACGGCACATTTTTGAGAAAACCCCTTCCATTTCAGTCACACTGTGGAGTAGAAAGATTACCCCAAATGGCTCAAGGAGGAGAACATCTTGGCACTAACAGACGAACAACGCTTAGCCGAACTCGGCTATAAACAAGAACTGAATCGCAGCTGGTCTGGTTTTTCAAACTTCGCGATCTCATTCTCAATCATTTCAATTCTCGCAGGCTGCTTTACAACTTTTGCCCAAGCGTGGAACAACGGTGGTCCAGTTGCTATTTCAATTGGTTGGCCAGTTGTATCACTCTTGATTCTCATCATCGGCTTTTGTATGTCAGAGCTCGCATCTGCATATCCAACATCAGGTGGTATTTACTGGTGGGCTTCAAAGCTAGGTGGCCCAAAAGCTGGTTTCTTTACAGGATGGCTTAACCTCATCGGTCTAGTTTCTGTAACTGCTTCAGTAGGTTACGGAGCTGCAAGCTTCCTCAACACAATTTTGGGTGCGCAGTGGCCAAATTACGCAACAACTTTCCTTGGTGGCGACTACATCAAGCAACAGTTCTTCCTATTTGTTGTGATCATCCTTGTTGTTACTTTGATCAACATTTACAGCGGACACCTACTCTCACTATTCAATAATATTTCAGTGTGGTGGCACGTATTTGGATCAGCCTTGGTTGTTGCCATTCTGTTGATTGTTCCTGATAATCACCAGAGTCTTTCTTGGATGTTTACTACCAAGATTAATAGCTCTGGCTTTAGCGATAACTCATACTGGCTATATGTATTGCCACTTGGATTCTTGCTGACTCAGTACACAATTACCGGCTTTGATGCGTCTGCTCACTTATCTGAAGAGACACATGATGCTCATATCAATGCTGCTAAGGGTATTTGGAAGTCAATCTTCTACTCAGCAATTGGCGGATACATCCTTTTGATGGCATTCCTATTTGCTGCAACTCAGGTAGACACAATTAGCTCATTTGACTTGGCAGTTAATCCCTTCGGTGGTGGATCAGTTATTGCTGTTCTCTACACCGCACTCGGTGGAGGAACTGCATTTAAGCTCGTCATGATCATTACAACTCTTGGTCAAATCTTCTGCGTTACAGCCTGCTTAACTTCATGTTCACGCATGATGTATGCATTCTCACGCGATGGAGCTGTACCTGGAGGAAATCTTTGGAAGAAAGTTAATAAGCACCATGTTCCATTAAATGCTGTTCTTGCATCTGCAGTAGGTGGAATCGTCTTGACTCTTCCAGCGTTGTGGAAGTCACCAACAGGTGCTCCAACTGCTTTCTATGCAGTTGTATCTGTTTGTGTAATTTCTCTTTACCTTGCATTCTTGATTCCAATTTACTTACGCCTCAAGGCTGGCGATAAGTTCAAGGCTGGAGCATGGACTCTTGGCTCAAAGTACAAGTGGATGAACATTGTGGCGGTTGCAGAAATCTCCATAATCTCTATCTACTTCATCTTGCCATTCTCACCAGCTGGAACTCCAGGAAATGCAGACTTCACTTGGACTGCAGTTAACTACGCACCAATAGTTACAGGTGGCGCGCTAGTTATTCTCGGAATCTGGTGGTCCCTGTCTGCTAAGAAGTGGTTCACAGGACCAAGAAGTAACCTATAAAAGAGTTATAACTCTCATAAATCCCCCCGCACACAAAGTGCGGGGGGATTTTTTTACCCTAGATTTTAAAGGCCTAAATCGTTAGGCTACGGGGCATGACATCAATGACGATTGCTGATTTAACAGCCAAGATCAAAAGCGGTGAGATTGATACCGTCGTAGTAGCTATGACAGATATGCAGGGCCGCTTAACAGGCAAGCGCATCCATGGAAGCTTCTTCCTAGATGAAGTCCTTAAGCATGGAACTGAAGGTTGTAACTATCTTCTAGCAGTTGATGTCGATATGAATACCGTTGATGGATATGAGATGTCTTCATGGGAGCGCGGCTATAGCGACTTCGCATTAGTTCCTGACATGGACACGCTACGCATGATTGATTGGCAAGAAGGCGCAGCACTTGTTTTAGCCGATGTTCAGTGGCTTGATCACACAGATGTTGTTGCATCTCCCCGCCAAATCCTTCGCAAGCAAGTTAAGGCGCTCAAGGATGCCGGCATGGAAGCCATGTGTGGCACCGAGCTCGAGTTTGTGGTTTATAAAGACACATACGAGGAAGCGTGGAACAAGGGCTATAAGAATTTAATTCCGGTCAATCAATACAACGTGGATTACTCCATCATGGGTGGATCACGTATTGAGCCACTCTTGCGCAGAATTCGTCTAGCAATGGCAAAAGCTGGAATGACTGTCGAGTCAGTTAAGGGTGAATGTAACTTTGGTCAGCATGAAATTGCCTTTAAGTACTCTGATGCCCTTTCAAACTGCGATAACCACGTCATCTATAAGAACGGTGCAAAAGAGATCGCAGCACAAGATGGTTATGCGCTGACATTTATGGCCAAGCCAAATGAAAAAGAAGGCAACTCTTCACACATCCACCTCTCTTTCCGTGGACTAGATGGCTCCATGGTTATGGCTGATGATTCAGATAAAGAGCAGGGCTTGAGTGATCTTGGGCGTCAGTTTATTGCTGGCCAGATTGCGCACATGCGCGAGATGTCTTTGCTCTTTGCTCCCAATATCAACTCTTACAAGCGATACGTTCCAGGTTCATTTGCTCCAACAGCAATCCGCTGGGGTCGCGATAACCGCACCTGTGCACTGCGTTTAGTTGGAAAGGGTCAAAGCCTTCGCCTTGAAAACCGGGTTGCAGGCGGTGACGTCAATCCATACCTAGCTGTTTCAGGAATTATCGCTGCCGGTCTAGATGGAATTAAAAACAAGATGGTTCTAGAGCCAGCATTTACTGGAAATGCTTATGCCTCAGATTCACAGCGCGTTCCTTCATCAATGAATGAATCACTTGCATTGTGGGAGGGCTCTGCATGGGTTAAGGAAACCTTCGGCGCAGAAGTTCAGGCGCATTATGCAAACATGGCCAAGATTGAAATTGCTGCATACGGCAAGGCAATCACCGATTGGGAATTAGTCCGCAACTTCGAAAGGTTCTAAACCACAGTGTCCACTTCATACGATGTAATCAACCCTGCCACCGAACAAATTGTTAAGAATGTTCCCCATTTAGATTTGGAACAAACTGATGCAGTTATTGCAAAAGCAGCCAAGGCTTTCCAGAGCTGGAAAAATGTTGCACCTGGAGAACGCGCACGTTTGCTACGAGCTTTCTCTCAAGTAGTAACAGATCACCGTGAAGAGCTCGCACAATTAGAAATAACTAACGCAGGCCACACACGCGGCAATGCCCTTTGGGAAGCCGACAACGTGGCTAATACGCTGATGTATTACGCGGCAGCACCAGAGCGTTTATTCGGTAAGCAAATTCCAGTTCCTGGTGGAGTAGATATAACTTTTAAAGAGCCTTTAGGCGTTGTTGGAATCATTGTTCCTTGGAACTTTCCAATGCCTATTGCTGGTTGGGGCTTTGCTCCAGCGCTAGCTGCAGGAAATACTGTTGTTCTAAAGCCCGCCGAATACACACCGCTCACTGCTATTCGCCTTGGCGAACTTGCATTGCTGGCTGGAATTCCAGAAGGTGTTCTCAACATCCTGCCTGGAAAGGGAAGTGTTGTTGGAAATCGCTTTGTTACACATCCCCTAGTTCGCAAAGTCGGCTTCACTGGCTCAACTGAAGTTGGAAAGCAGATTATGGCTGGATGCGCCGATCAGGTGAAGCGCGTAACACTTGAACTAGGTGGAAAGAGCGCCAATGTAATTTTTGCTGATGCTGATATCGAAAAAGCAGCAGCTGGTGCACCTGGCGCAGTATTTGATAACGCTGGCCAAGATTGCTGTGCACGTTCTCGTATCCTTGTTCAAAAATCAGCATTCGATAAGTTCATGGAGCACTTTGAGGTAGCGGTTAAGAAGTTCCGCTGCGAAGATCCAAACCTTGCTACTGCTGAAATGGGACCACTAATTTCAAAGAAACAGTTTGATGTTGTTGGCTCTTACCTAAATGAAGAGATTGCTTTCCAAGGATCAGCGCCATCAGGGCCTGGTTACTGGATGCCTCCAACAGTCTTGCTGGCAAAGAATGCCCAAGCTAAGTCTTGGCGTGAAGAGATCTTCGGACCAGTTGTATCTATTCTAACTTTTGAAGATGAGGCTGAAGCAATAGCTCTAGCAAATGATAGTGAATATGGATTATCAGGATCTATCTGGACAAGAGATGTGGGTCGCGCTCTTCGTGTTTCTCGCGCTATTGAATCTGGCGCACTTTCTGTAAACTCAAATTCATCAGTGCGTTTCTGGACACCATTTGGTGGCTTCAAGCAATCAGGTCTTGGACGTGGTCTTGGACCAGATGCAGTTGATGCTTACACAGAGCTAAAGAACGTATTTATCTCTAACGACTAATTAGATTGTACGGATTGGCGCGGTTGCGATGCGATCAAGAAATTGATCAACTAAATCGTAGCCGCGCTGATTGCTTTGCGCCTCAAGTTTTCTAGTCTCAGAACGCAAGTGATCCACCACTACGCCTTCAGATTCAACTTCGGCGCATCCCCCATCCATTGCAAGCCACATATCTAAAACTTCAGAGTCAATCTCTGGATGGAACTGAAGTCCTAACGTGCGACCAAAGTGGTAGGCCTGAGGGCAGAGTTCGGTTCGAGCAATCTCTGTAGCCCCTGGTGGGACTGTAAAACGATCCCAGTGATACTGAAACCACGGTCCTTTAGGAATCAAACTCTCATCATCGCTATCTACTTCATACCAACCAAGCTCTGCATGAGGTGAACGAGAAACGGTTCCACCCAGCACGCGCGACATTAACTGTCCTCCGAAGCAAATACCCAGCACTGGAATTCCAGCGTTATGTACTTCGCGCATTTTTTCTACTTGTGGAATTAACCAGTTACCAATTGCGCCATCATCATATGCAGCGTACGGAGCACCCATAACAACTACAACATCAAATGAAAGTAGATCTGGCCACACTGGTGTGACATTGGGAGCCTTAGCATGTTCTTCATCAACAATAATAAATCGAGAGATTTCATAGCCGCGTTTTTCAAATTGTCGCCAGATTGGACCACCAGCAGAAACATGGTCATGCTCGATGAAGAGAACGCGTTTGGACATGCGGGCAATACTACTTAATGATTCGTAAAGGTTCTTGTCCACGAGCAATGAGGCGCTCAAAATGTAGTTCGCGCTTTTCGTTAAAGCGGTTGGATTCACCTGTTGTCTTGGCCAAGAATGCTGCAAGTTCATCGCGGGCAGCTAGACCATCACCGCTAAGGTCCGTCCGATCAAAGACGTTCCACGCGCGAAGCACAGGAGCAATCACTTCTTCTAAATGTTGTTGAATGTCATAAATTCCAGCCAAAGCGATCTGGACAGCTTTTCGACCAAATCCTGGCATGTTTGCACCTGGCATATCAAAGTTTGTCACCACATCAGTAATTGCGCGCATAGAAGCATTTGGCTCCATATCAAGGGCAGCACCTAAAGTGTTTCGATAAAAAAGCATATGCAGGTTTTCATCTAAAGAGACACGTTGCAGCAGAGATTCTGCGATGGGATCAGCTGAGATTTTGCCAGTGTTGCGGTGTGAAATACGTGTAGCCAATTCTTGGAATGAAACGTAGGCAATAGTGTGCAGCATGTCGTTTTCATATGGTGTCTGATAACCCAATGACATATGTGCCATGCGTAGATCTTCAAGTTCATATGGATCAACACCACGTGTTGCCATTAAATAATCACGGATAACAATGCTGTGACGTGCCTCTTCTGCAGTCCAGCGTTCAATCCAAGTACCCCATGCACCATCGCGGCCCATTGAGAGTGCAATTTCAGTGTGGTAGCTCGGCAAGTTATCTTCAGTTAATAGATTGAGAATAAGTGAGTCTTGGGCAACGGGTGTAAGGCGTGAATCCTTTGCTTCCCATGCATCTCCGTTTAAAGGTCCAGCGAAATCGCGGCCTTCAGACCATGGGACATATTCGTGGGGATACCAATTTTTTTGAACTTTAAGATGTCGATCGAGTTCAACAGCAACGACAGGCTCTAGGTCTCGAATAAGTCGAGCTTGAATTGCTTTGCTGTCATACGTCATAGGCGTAACGCTACGGCACAACCTGGGTTACCCGCGAGTTAAAGGTTGTCTTTCGCACGCTCAATTGCTTGTGCAGCGCGCCACTTCGCAATTTCTCCGTGATTTCCACTTAATAAAATCTCAGGAACAGGGATATCTCGCCAGTTTTGCGGTTTTGTGAAGTTGGGATATTCAAGATACCCCTCCTCATTATGTGATTCTTCAGCAAGTGATTCAGGATTTCCTAGGACGCCTGGGATTAAACGGGTGATAGCTTCAATCATCACAAGGGATGCAACTTCCCCACCACCCAAAACATAATCACCAATAGAGACTTCATGAACTCTAAAATTCTTAGAAAGATAATGCTGGCGCACGCGATCATCAATTCCTTCATAGCGACCACATGCAAAAACAAGGTGCTTAGCATTTGAAAACTTCGTAGCCATTGGTTGGTCAAAGCGCTTGCCTGCTGGAGTAAGAATGATTAAATCTGTTTCAGCAGACATCAGTGGATCTAAAGCTTGTCCCCACACCTCAGGCATCATCACCATTCCAGCGCCGCCGCCATATGGCGTGTCATCAACTTGATTATGCACATTGGTGGCAAAAGCGCGCAGATCATGAATTCTAAACTCAACTAACCCGCCTTCTTGTGCTTTGCCAAGCAGAGAGAGTTTGAGCGGTGCGAAATACTCTGGAAAAATTGTGACTGCATCAATTTTCATTTAACTTCCCCCGTCATATCCGGTGGAATTACTACAACTTTACGCGCCGCTATATCCACAACTGGAACTAATTGGCGCACAAAAGGAATCAGAATTTCGCCGGACTCTGTCTTAATCGCAAGCAAATCTTGGCCAGGAAGATTAATCACATCGGTTACTTCGCCAATGCTTTCTCCGGACTCTAAATGTGCTGCGCAGCCAATGAGTTGTAAGACATGGTAATCATCTTCATCACTACCCGGTTCATTGATATCTACATCGCAATAAATCAGGGTATTGCGAAGTTTTTCAATGCCGTTGCGATCGGTTATGCCATTAAAGCCCAATAACAAAATGCCGTTATGGACGCGGCCAGAAATGATTGTTAGCTCACCATGGGCATCTGTTTGAACTTTGCCACCAATGGCAAAACGACGATCAGGTTCATCAGTTCGAACCTCAATCGTCGCTTCTCCAAGAATTCCGTGGGCGCGACCGATGCGCCCCACGAGTAAACGCATTGCTAGCGTGCTTCGTCGGTCTCGATGAGATCGACGCGAACAGTTCGTCCTGCAATTGCACTCACGACCGTGCGAAGCGCCTTTGCAGTACGGCCATTACGACCAATAACTTTGCCGATATCTTCTGGGTTCACGCGAACCTCAAGAGTTGTTCCACGACGATGATTCTTTTCAGCAACAACTACATCATCGGGATTATCAACGATTCCCTTTACTAAATGCTCTAGGGCTTCATCCATCATTGTTATTCTGCAGCCGCATCTTCAGCTGGAGTTTCAACAACAGCCTCTTCAGCTGGAGTCTCAACAACAGCTTCTGCTGGAGTTTCAACTACTGCTTCAATAACTTCTTCAACTGCAGCTTCAGCAACTGGTGCTTCAACTACTGCTTCTTCAACAACTGGGTTTGCCTTTGCAGCTAACTTCTCTTGTGCTTTCTTCTTAAGAGTAGTTGCGCCTTCTTTTGGCTCATCCATTGCCTGCTTCATAGCTGCTTCATAAGCAACATGCTTGCCGACCTTAGGCGCTGCAACGCGAAGAGTTCCTTCAGTTCCAGGAAGACCCTTAAATTTTTGCCAATCTCCAGTGACCTTCAGAAGAGCCTCTACAGCCTCTGATGGTTGTGCACCGACACCGAGCCAGTACTGAGCACGCTGTGAGTTGATCTCAATAAGAGAGGGTTCTTGTCCTGGTACATAACGACCAATTTCTTCAATTGAAAGACCGTTACGTGCCTTGCGTGAGTCTGTAACAACTACACGGAAAAATGGTGTGCGGATTTTACCCATGCGCATTAAGCGAATTTTTGTAGCCAAGTGAGGTTGTACTCCTGTTTATGTGTGTCATAAAAATTAATCGCAGCGGGGTGCGCAATCAATTACATACAACTATCGGTCGTGGATGTTGAACGGGGGTAGAGGGCCCC
>Ga0209088_10001674_pt1 | contig 14111 bp, 13 predicted proteins | sample S_140625_EF_Meta_FD_187324 | JGI IMG/M metagenome (GOLD analysis project Ga0209088, IMG submission 187324) | Freshwater microbial communities from Lake Simoncouche, Canada to study carbon cycling - S_140625_EF_MetaG (SPAdes) (version 2) | ecosystem: Environmental > Aquatic > Freshwater > Lake ... | reverse complement strand
CCGTCAAGAAAAAAGCAGGCACTGCAGAACAAATTGCCGTGATCGTGAACAGTGACAAGGGCGCAGAAGTTCAAACCTTGGTTGACGTCATGGACGAAATCAAAAAATCAGGCTTGGGCAAAGTATCTCTTGCAGCTCGTGAGCGTCAATGATGTTACTCATCGACAGGTTGAACCAAGAGCGTCACAAACTTTCTAGTTTGGGGTCATTGCTGTTGGTCTTTGTTGTATTTTCAATGGCACAAGCCATCAAAGGACCTGCCGAGATGTTGGCGCAAGAGGCCATGGAGCTGACCACAACGCTGATTGAACCCTTGTTGCAGCCGCCACCCAAAACGCCACCGCCTCAAATCAAGCAGCCTGAACCAAGGCCCAAAATGCTTGCAATGCCGAATGCGCCAATCACGCCCACTCCCATTGAACCTGTGAGGGAAATCACTGCCGCTGCCACAGCCACTGTCGAGTCACCGCGCCCTTTACCTGCACCCACACCCAGTGCGCCTGTGGTAGCAGCACCAGCTCAAGAGCCTCCAAAGATTGCACCGCAGCCGCCCGTTTCAGTCAACCTAGAAAACAACTACATCGCTGTCGTGCGGGCAACACTCAATGCCAACAAGCGCTACCCCACTGGCAGAGAAGCGAGTTTGCAACGCCCTTCTGGAAAAGTGAAACTTTGGTTCGTGTTGGCTCGCAACGGTGCACTGCAAGATGCTGGCATCGACGAGTCCAGCAACTCCATCATTTTGGACAACGCTGCTTTGTCAACGCTGAGGCGCACCACTTATGCGCCATGGCCCGAAGGCAGTTGGGCCTCTCAGTCGCAACATAAATTTACGGTCACCCTTGATTTTGTTCCCCTCAATTAATTTTTATACCAGGAGTTTTTATGAAAAAATTTAAGCCAACCCCTATCGCCTTGCTCATCAGCTTGGCTTTTGCCTCGCCCATTTTGATGGCGCAACAAGCCACGGACGTGGGCAAGATCAATGTGGAAGGCCAAGCAGGCGCCACTGACTCGGGCTTGATCTCCCAAGAAGAAACACCTAAAGCGCGCAGTTCAGTGAACCGTGCTTACATGGACAAGCTGAACCCATCTGCCAACGCCTTTCAAGTGATTGATTTGCTGCCAGGCGTGAATTCATTCAGCAGCGACGCCACAGGCCTGTTTGGCGGTGGCATTCGTGTTCGCGGCTTTGCGGGCGATCAAATGGGCCTGACCATCAATGGCGCTCCAGTGAATGACTCAGGTAACTTTGCCGTTTACCCACAAGAGTACACAGACTCAGAAAATTTGTGCGAAGTGTTTGTGACACAAGGTTCCACCGACACAGATGCCCCTCACGTTGGCGCCTCAGGTGGCAACTTGGGCATGGTGACTTGCTCACCCAAAGACAAATTTGGCATGCGTGCTGCCATTTCAACCGGTCAACTGAACTATCAACGCGCCTTTGTTCGCTTGGACACAGGTAAGTTTGGCGCCAGCGAAACCAAAGCGTTTGTGTCTTACTCCAAAACCACTGCGAACAAATTCAAAGGTCCAGGCGGCGCCGACCGTGAGCACATTGATTTGGCCGTTGAATCTCGTCCCAATGCCGATGTTTTCTTGAGCGCCAGTGTTTTGTACAACAACGCCATCAACAACAACATCCGTGGTTTGAACAATGTACAAATTGCGCAATTCGGTCGCAACTTTGATTTCAGCAGCGTGGCCCCACAGCACTTGACGCCTGTTGCTGGCACGGCTCAACTTGAGACGCCTTCTGCAGATGGCTATTACAATTTCAACATCAACCCCTTCCGCAATTATTTGTTCACCAGCAAGGCTGAGTTTAAGGTGAACAAAGACTTGACCGTTAGCGCAGAGCCCTATTACTGGTATGGCTACGGTACAGGCGGCGGCCAATTGACCACCCTGACAGAGGGACGCTCAGCCACCCAAACTTTCGCCCAGAGTTCACGCGATCTCAATGGTGACGGTGACTTGCTTGACCGAGTGATGGTTTACGGTAGCAGCTTGACTGAAACCAATCGTCCTGGCGTGACCTTCAAAGCCAACTACCGCGTTGAAAATCACAACATCAATGTGGGCTACTGGGTTGAGCGTGCTCAACACGTGCAAACAGGCCCTCGCGTGACCATTGACAACGCAGGCAACTCTGCCAACCTTTGGCTTGACAATACCTCTGCCTACCTCTTGCGTGCCGACGGCAAGCCCTATCAGGCGCGTGATTGGAAAACCATCAGCACCGGTACTTCTTTCTTTGTACAAGACAGCATCTCATTGATGCAAGACAAGCTGAACCTTCAAGTTGGCCTGAAAAACTCGGCCATCGACCGTGACTTCACCAACTATGCCAACGCCGGCACCTTTGGCGTAGGTCGTGCTGATTTGGATTACCAAATCAAGCGTACATACAGCAAAGTTCTGCCCAGCTTTGGCGCTAAATACAACTTAGATGCTGAAAAGTCGGTGTTCTTCAATGTCGCAGAAAACTTCCGCGCTCCTTCCAATTTTGTCCTGTCCAACTTGTACACAGGCGGTACATCAGTGAACGGCACACTCACTGGCGCTACCTTGCGTAACCCCACAGTTGGCATCGAGACCTCGACCAACTTTGACTTAGGTTATCGCCTGCAGAACAAAGACACCACCTTCTCGGGTTCTGTGTTCATGGTTGATTTCAAAGACCGCATTGCATCCGCTTGGGATCCTGTTAGCTTGAGTTCATTGGATTACAACGTTGGCAATGTGACCATGAAGGGTGCTGAGATTGAGTTGGGCCAAAAGTTGAACAAAAACTTCTCGGTTTATGGCTCACTCACTTACACCGAAAGCTTGATGAAGCAAGACCTGAAAGTCAACGCGACATTGACAGAAGCCACCGCGGGCAAACAATTGCCTGACACACCAAAAATCATGGCAGCCTTGGCATTGAGCTATAAAGAAGGTCCTTTGTTTGGCCTCCTCACAGTGAAGCACACTGGCAAAGCATTCTCAACCTTGGTCAACGACCAAGCGATGGACGCCTACGCCCTGTGGAACTTGTCAGTTGGCTACAAGTTGCCTGAAACAGCGATGTTCAAGTCACCTGAAATTCGCTTCAATGTGGACAACTTGACCAACACCGAATACAAGCGCATTAGCTCGCCAAGCGGTTCTAGCTTCACGGCCCGTGCTTTGCCCTTGGGAACTTTGGCAGGCTCAAACCCCACCTACAACATTGGTGCACCACGCTTTACCAGCGTGACATTGCGTTCAGACTTCTAAGGCCATCAGCATGATGCTTTTTTTGCACGATGCGTCCCTGTATTTGTTGTATGTCGCCTTAGGGCTGGCTGTCTTCTTGGCCATTGAACGTACGATTTTTTACTCGCACGCCAGTGGGCAAATTAAAAGCCTTCTCGATGCATTGAAAACCAAGTCCCCATTGCCTGAATTTAAAGAAGGCGATGTGGGCGAGGTGGTTGCACATGCCTTTGCCAATGGTCTGCATCCCACAGCCTCCCAAAAGCTTGCTGACGATGTAGCCGAGCAGGCCTTTATCCGTGTGCAGCATCAATTGAACCAACACCTTTGGGTGTTGGATACCATTGTGACTGCAGCACCTTTATTGGGCTTGCTCGGAACCATTCTGGGTATTTTTGACACCTTCACCGCATTGGCCAAGTCCGGCATTTCAGACCCACAAGGTGTGAGTGCTGGTATTGGAACGGCTTTGCTGGCAACGGCTATTGGCATTGGCACTGCCTTGATTTGTTTGATTGTTTACAACGCTTTTCTTGCCAAAGTAGAACGACTTGGAGATCAAACAAAATTGGCATTGCTCCAAATGTCCAATCGAAACGCATGATGAGTTCTAAGGCGCCAGTTTGTTCAATCGAATTTTCAGTTTGTTGAAGCTTATTTTCACTGGCATATTGTTGATTGCTGTACTGAGCGGGTGCTCAGTACAGCATCAACTTCTCAATCGAGTCGGCGACCTATTGTCTGCAGAGACAAGTTCTACGGACGACGATTTAGAGTTGCTGATGCACGCCAGCGCTTACCAACTGAAATTGTCTGAATCTTTGCTGCAGGAGATTCCCGATCACATCAAACTCGCAGAAGCTGTGACCCGCGGCTACACCCAGTATGCGTTCGTCTTCTTGATGGACGAAGCCGACCGAATAGAATCGGAAAGTATTCAAAAAGCAAGTGTACTCAGAGCACGTGCTGCCAAAATGATGATGCGTGCAAAAACAGTGGGCATGAAAAGCTTGGCCCATCATTACCCAGATTTGAAGGACCACCTCCAAGGCAAAGGGGTCAAGCAAGCCATCAAGCTTAAAAAGCAAGATGCTGGCTTGGTCTATTGGTCTATGACGGCATGGGCTGGTGCAATTTCCTTGTCCAAGGACTCTCCCGATGTGGTTGCAGACTTGCCAGAAGTATTGCGCTTAGCAGAATTAGCATGGCAAGCCCATCCTCAATTTGATCAGGGCTCATTGGCGAGCATGATGGGGACTTTGGAACTTTCAAAGCCTGGCGGCAAACCTGAAGTTGCAGAAAAATATTTCAATCTTGCCATTGAGTGGCGAGGCAACCAAGTTGCACCCCTGATTTCGAAAGCAGAAAACTGGGCAGTCGCCACACAAAATAAAGAAGCGTTTAAAGACCTTCTCCAGAAGGCCATAGAGCTTGGGCAAGCCCAAAATGATATAAGCAATACGGTCATGCGCCGAAGAGCCCAATGGCTTCTTGAGAGCACAGACAACCTCTTTTAATTTCAATCTAAGAACATGTACCTTCTTCGAATTCGAAGCTCAGTTGCTCAAATTGTTGCGTCATTGGCCATAGCGTGTGCATTTCCAATGTCCGCCATTGCCGCCGATCCCCAACTCAAAATTGGTTCTTTGGTTCCTAAAAATTCGCTTTATCACCGCCAGCTGATGGAGGTAGGTGAAGCTTGGAAAAAGAGCCAAACAGGATCATCTCGATTCAATGTGTTTACAGATGGCAGCCAAGGTGGTGAAGCAGAAATGGTGCGCCGGATGCGCATTGGTCAATTGCAAGCCGCATTGTTGTCTGTTGTGGGTTTGAGAGAAATTGAGCCATCCATCGCTGCTTTGCAAAACTTGCCTTTGGCGTTTCGTTCATGGGAAGAATTGGACTATGTGCGCGAGAAAATGCGCCCTGCAATGGAAAAGAAGTTTTTAGAAAAAGGCTATGTGGTGTTGGCCTGGGGTGATGCTGGCTGGGTGCGCTTCTTTTCAAAACAAGCTGCTTTTAGCCCTGATGACTACAAAAAAATGAAATTCTTTGCATGGGGTGCAGAGGCTGAGCAGCAAGAGATTATGAAGAGCATGGGCTATACACCCGTGCCCCTTGAGCCCACCGATATTTTGCCTTCGATTCAAACTGGCATGATCAATGTCGTGCCTTCAACGCCCTATTTCGCACTTGCATCGCAAATTTACAATACGGCTCCCAACATGTTGGAAATTAACTGGGCGCCCATTGTGGGGGCCTTTGTCATTTCAAAAAAATCATGGGATGAGATGTCACCTGAAACGCAAGCCGTCTTGAAAACCTCCTCCGATAAGGCGGGCAGTGTCATTCGCATGCAAGCTCGCAAGGAGGTTGAAGAAGCTGTCGATGCCATGAAAAAACGCGGACTGCAAGTGAACAAGCCCAATGCAGAACAACTGAAAGAATGGCGCGCCTTGAGTGAGTCTCTTTACCCTCGAATTAGAGGCAAGATGGTGCCAGCTGAAACATTTGACGAAGTTTTTGCACACCTGAAGGCTTATCGCGCCACTAAAACCCCATGACGCAAGCTCCTCGCGCACGCCAACTCTTCCAAAATTGGGATGCGAGTGTGGCGGCTCTTGCCTTGATAGGCATGGTTTTGATACCTGTCATCGAAGTTTTACTGAGGCCTCTTCAAGGCAGTGGCATCGACAATGCCCCAATTTTGGTTCAACACTTAGGCTTGCTGTTTTCGCTAACAGGTGCCATTTATGCTGAACGAACTGGCCACTTAACCAGCCTTGGTGCTTTGTGGCGTGACCTGCAAAACCCCAGGCTTCAAAAACTGGCCAGAGCTTGGGTTTTTCTAGGATCAACATTGATCTGCGGCGTGTTAGCCCATGCCAGTTATGAGTTGGTCATGACCGAAATTGAGGCCCAACAGACCATCGCCTACGGTCTGCCAACTTGGCTCTTCCTGTGTGCAATGCCCCTAGGTTTTGGCATTCTGGGGTTGAAATTTGGCCAAAAATGGAACGACCACGTTGTCTTTCAATGGGCTGGAACGGTGCTGGTCCTCGCCGCATCCTGGCAAGCCAGTCAATGGTTGTCATCTGCTGGCATTCCATCTCTTTGGCTGTGCTTCATGCTGTTTATTTTTCTCGCCTTAGGTGGTTCCGTTTTTTTGGTTTTAGGCGGATTGTCTTGGATTTTGTTTTCATCAGAAGGCATTCCCATGGCCTCTTTGGCTTTGTCGCATTACCAAATCACGGTCAACCCATCTTTGCCTGCACTGCCTTTGTTTACCTTAGCGGGTCTCATATTTGCCAATACGCAGGCCGCGGTGCGGCTCAGCCAATTGTTTAGCAGCCTATTTGGTTCTGGACAAAAAGGCAGTGTCCTTGCGGTAGCTTGCCTGTGCAGCTGCTTTACGGCATTGACCGGTGGCAGTGGTGTAACGATATTGGCTTTAGGCGGCTTGTTGTTGCCTCTTCTGATCAAGGTCGGTTATCCAGAGTCAAAGAGCATTGGTTTGATTACCAGCGCAAGTTCCTTAGGCGTTTTGTTAGCGCCTTCAGTGCCCCTCATCATGTATGCGATCATGGCACGGGTACCGATCAACACCATGTTTGTCGCCGGCCTCATACCAGCCGCTCTGATGGTTTTATCGCTGCTCATTTTTGGTGGGTTTTTGAGAAATCATTCAACTTCAAATCACGCCGGCTATACATCCCAAATGGCAACTTCAGAAGCAACGGTCTTTGTGTCTTTGAAAGATGCAGTCTGGTCTGCAAAGTGGGAACTTGTTGCACCTTTGATTGCCATTGGCACCCTCATATCAGGCATAGCTACACCCACTGAGGGTGCAGCCATCACGGTTGCTTATGCTTTGATCACGCAAGGGTTCATACACCGCGAATTGAAATTTTCAACACTTCAACTTTGCCTTTATCAATCAGCCCAAATTATTGGTGGCATTTTGCTCATCATGGGAATGGCACTTGGCCTCACCAATTATTTGATTGATGTTGGCATTCCTGACATGGCGTCAGATTGGGTACAAGGCATCACGACCAACCCGTATGTGTTTCTGTTGGCACTGAATGTGTTTCTATTTTTTGCCGGCGCACTGATGGAAATTTATGCCGCCATCATTGTGCTGGTACCTTTGCTGCTGCCTCTTGCAATCAGCTATGGTATCGATCCTATTCATTTTGGTATTATTTTTCTCGCCAATTTGGAGATGGGATTTTTGTGCCCACCTGCAGGCATGAATATTTATTTTGCAAGTGCCGTGTTCAAAAAGCCATTGAAAGAGGTGATTCGATCTGTATTACCTGCTCTTCTGGCAATTTTCATTGGCACTGTTGTCTTGTCTTGGTTTCCATTTTTTGTAATGGCACTGCCGCAATGGCTGCAGCTGACAAGCTAAACTCCTAGACTGAGCTTCAAGCTCTAACGAGGGACGTGAGTTTGATGGCCGTTTTCTGCTCAGAGTAAGGATCAAAGGTCAATATTTCTAAGCGCCCATCATGGTGCTCCACCAAGGTGCTTAAACTCTCAACCCAATCGCCATCGTTGCAATACAACACACCATCAATATTGCGAATTTCAGCATGGTGGATATGACCACAAACGACCCCGTCATATCCCAACTTCTTGGCTTCGTTTGCAACTGCCACTTCAAAATCTGAAATGAAGTTAACTGCTTTTTTGACCTTCAATTTCAGGTAAGCAGACAAAGACCAATAAGGCATTCCCAAACGACCGCGCATGTAGTTCAAGTGACGATTGGCCTTGAGTGCCCAGTCGTACAAGGTATCGCCCACATAGGCAAGCCATTTGGCAAATTGAATGACCCCATCGAAATAGTCGCCATGGATGACCCATAGCTTCTTGCCGTCAGCGGTCGTGTGAACGGCGTGCTCCACTACTTCAACACCACCAAAAGAATGGTTTAAAAAGTCGCGTGCAAATTCATCGTGGTTGCCTGGCACGTAAATGACGCGGCAGCCTTTGCGTGCTTTTCGCAATAACTTTTGCACGACATCGTTGTGAGCCTGTGGCCAATACCATTTGCGCCTCAACTGCCAGCCATCGATGATGTCGCCTACCAAGTAAAGAGTGTCGCAGGAATGGGTTTTCAAAAACTCCAAAAGTGCTTCTGCTTGGCACCCTGGTGTTCCAAGATGTAAATCAGAAATAAAAATGGCACGATAATGCCGCGTTGTAGGGCTCTCCCCTGGCATGAATTCCTGAACATCTTTGAACATCATCATGTCACCGCAAAATGCTTGCGGTACCGGCTTGGAAGATCTTTAACTTGCATCAACATGGGCAAATCTGCTGTGTTGAAGTCTGGGTCCCATGCGGGAGCTCCCAAAATTTTCGCACCTAGACGCAAGTAAGCTTTAATCAATGCCGGTGGTTCTACAGGCAAGTTTGAGTCTAATTCTTCAATAGGCAGAGGCAAACGGGGCCTTGCATGAAACTCAATGGATGCCAAGTTAGATTTAGAAAGTTGTTTCCACATGCTGGCTGCAGCGTCGCCACTTACCATGCCGTTATGCAACATAGGGATGCTGGCGCAGCCAATCATGGTATCCAATTGGTTGCGAGACATGAATTCAAACAACGCACCCCAAAGGGCCAAGATCACGCCGCCATGTCGGTGATCAACATGAACACAACTTCTGCCCAACTCCACCATCCGTTCGCGCATGAACCTCAAACGCGTTAAATCAAATTCTGTGTCTGTGTAGGTGCCACCCACGCGCTTTGCCTGTGCAGGAGTCAATACACGGTAGGTCCCAATGACGGAGCCAAACACACCATCACGCACCAAAAGGTGTTCACAATAGTCGTCAAACAAATCAATGTCATGACCAGGAAGTGTCTCGGGCAGCCTAGCACCCATTTCATTGGCGAAAACGTTGAAACGAAGCCGTTGAGCTTCCCTTACCTCATCTTGGTGTTTAGCCCAGCTAACTTCGATGGCAGATTTCGAAATTTTTGTTTGGCTGGCTGAATTTTGATCTTGAGGGCTTTGATGAAGTGACCCCCGAGGCAATGCAATTTGCGAAATCGGAAATGTTGGGTTTGGTAATTCTTTCATCATGGTCTCCCAAGTTGTACTTAACTTGGAAGTTGATCATGCATTCCATGGGTTTCATTAAGATTGCAATAAAGTGAAATTTTTGTGACAAATATCGCTTCAAAAAATGGAGCCCAGGCACTGCTGCGAACTTTTTTTGAACCATTTTCTGTCAATATACCGTGATGGAAAATTCAAACCCTGTGTCTGTTTCAAAATCTGCGTCCAGAAGAATACAAGTTCGTCAATCTGGTGTTCACGGCAAGGGTGTTTTTGCGCTCAAAGACATTCCTAGAGGCGAAACCATCATTGAATACGTTGGGGAAATAATTTCAGCGCAAGAAGCTGAAGACCGACACCCACATGATCCCAAAGACCCAAACCACACTTTTTATTTTCAAATTGACGACGATCGCGTCATTGATGCCTTGTATGGTGGTAACTCATCACGTTGGATCAACCACTGCTGTACACCCAATTGCAAGCCAGAGGTCGTTGAGGGGCGCGTCTTTATCAAGGCTAAGAAACATATCGCAGCAGGTGAGGAACTCAATTACGATTACGGCCTCATCATTGATGAACCCATTACCAAGAAATTGATTGCACAATATCCATGCTGGTGTGGCAGTTCCAAATGCCGGAACACTTTGTTGGCAAAAAATTCAAACTCGCTCAAAGAAAAAGACAAAGAGAAAGCGGCTGAAATCAAAAAAACCATCAAAAAACTGAAAGCCCAATTAAAGCGGCTTGGGCACTGAGTGGATACTTTCACAGGCTTTCCCCCTGCGTCATTGAGCAAGAAGAGTTTTCATTTCTGAATAGAATGGCGTTATTCATTGCTGCATTGTTGCGGTGAACTACCTTCGAGTGATATGACAATTTATTGGGTCATTGCTTATTTTTTGGTGCTCGCCCTCACCTTGATCTACAAAACGCCCATTGTTCAAGGTCCTTGGCTTTTTTTGTTTCGATCTTTTTTCCCCAATTGGAAATTCTTCCATGCAGTCGGGTATGTGCCTCACCTTTATGCACGCGCCGCACTGGCCAACCCAAAAGCAGAGCTCACTTGGACCGAATGGGAACATCTGTACCCCCGCACATCCCAAAGCTTTTGGCAACTGTTTCACAACCCTGTGACCAATTTGGGCTTGGCGCAACAAAACTTGATCGATCATTTCTGGGCAGATTTGAACGATGCACCTGAAGGCTGCGACCCCAGACAATTCGTTTCTTATCAAATGGTTGCGCACTTTGTTCAAGGCGTACTCAAACACAAATACCCTGAACATTCACACACCCAATTTGAATTGCGCATGTTGCTAGACAACGCTTCAGGTAATGTCCATACGCATGTCATGTTGACCTCGCCAGAAGAGGCTCGTTTGTGACAGTAGATTGGGGCACCCCCTTCGTGCTCAGCATGCCATTGGCCATTCGCAGTTTAGAACTGCTGTTTGCATTGAGCGTTGGCATTCAGACTTTGGAGTTTTGGCGCTTACGGCCCGCCATGCAAAACGATGGACTGTGGGTTTGGGCCATTCAACGAAAAGACATCCCCACCCCTTGGATTCGCCTAAGCTTGGATGCACTGTTTACACCCAAGATGTTCAATGTATTGCTGCTCACAAGGCTATTGGCCCTGATCAGCATGGCTGCACAAGCCTGCAATCTTTTGAATGTAGGTTTTTTGTTTGTAAGTAATTTGGCAATGCTGATTCGATGGCGCGGTGCCTTTAATGGCGGCAGTGATTTCATGACCTTGGTTGTATTGACTGGACTATTGATTGCACAAGTGGCAAGTTACTTCACAACTTCGGAAATGGCTTGGCGTGCTGGGCTTTGGTACATCACCATCCAGTCCATCACCTCTTATTTCATGTCGGGCTCTGTGAAGTTGCTCAAGCCAGAGTGGCGCGACGGCAGTGCCATGACCATCTTTTTAAATGCCTCGATTCATGGCCCCCTGCGAACCGGCCATTGGTTACGCAAACCTTGGCTGACTGTGACTGGGTCATGGGCGTTTATCTTGTGGGAATGTGCAGCACCACTGGCCTTGCTAGAGGCTCGAGTGGCGCTCGTATTTTGCGGCATTGCCGCTTTCTTCCATTTTCTGGTTTTTTGGTTTTTTGGTTTGAATCGATTTTTTTGGGCATGGATTTCTACTTTTCCTGCCATTGTTTGGTGTTCGGGACAATTTTGATTTGCCCCGTCCCTCACAAAGAACCGATGAACCTAAAAATTCAGCAAACTGTGAAAAATTTTTAGACAGAGAACGCCAACGCAGACACATCATCCCGGCGCAACTCAGATCCACGCCATTGATCCACCAGTGTTTTGGTTTGCATCATGAGTGCTTCTGCGCCCAAATGGCGATGGGCTTCTAAATGATGCAACAAGCGGCGCGGACCGAAAGCAACGCTGCTCTCACCACCAGGCTGATCTAAAACCCCATCCGACGCCATGAAAAAAGTTTGGCAAGTGTCCAACGGCAGTTCATACTCTTCTAGAGGTGAGTACGGCACCTGCCCTGGATAACCCAGCGCTTGTTTCTCACCTAACAACCTAATCACAGCCACATTCTCCTTAGGAACAATGAAACAATTGGTTCGTGCTCCAGAGAATGAAGCCGTCTTTGTCTTGGTGTTGATCTTGCAGAGGCCCGCATCAAAACCGTCGTTAGACTGGCAGTCCTCACGGTCTTGATTAAGGGCGGAACGTACTAAATTCCCCAATCTTGACAATGCTTCGCCAGGCCCAATCTCGGGCTTTTCTGAATAGATGCGGTTCAGAACAGAGACGACCAACATTGACATCAACGAGCCTGGCACGCCGTGCCCCGTGCAATCGATCAATGCCAAGGTGAAGCATCCATCGTGATCTTCTTCAGTACGCCAATAAACATCACCCCCCACAACATCGCGCGGCTCCCACAAAACACCTACTGAGCGCAAACCTTCCTGCAAGGCCATCCGATTGGGCAGCAAGCTTGACTGGATGCGTCCTGCATAGTTAACGCTGTCCATCATTTCAGTGTGCAACTCGGCCAAAGCTTCTGCCCGTGCGTGATTGGCTTCTACCAAGTAGTTGAGCATGTCAGTGTTAATCCCAATGCCTGCATACTCACCATTTTCAACAATGAGAAAACCGCCACTGCTAAGGGACAAGCCCATTTCGAGCATCTGTTGAGATGCCTTGTCAATGCTGGTCTCAATGTCAAAAATCGGGAACTTCTCTTGAATCAACATCTTTGCACTGCGGTTTTGATACACAGAAAAATGAAGAGGATTAGAAGCCGATGCCAAGACTGACTGACGGTCGATCAGACCAATGGCTTGTTTGTTGGCGTTGAACACTGGCAACACCAGCAATTCGTCATCTTTTCGAAAGTTGGCAATGATCACGCCACATTTCTCAGTTTCCAAAATACCATCTTGATGACGCAAGATAGAACGTACTTTTTGCTCAATCATGGGACTCTATTCCTTCAAGTTTGTTGGCCATATCACGCAAATGAGCCACTAGGCTCAATCGTTCGGGCATGGATAAATTGGCAGGTTTAATCACCATTTTGTCGATGCCCTTCAAATCGAGACGCAGATCAGATTTGTGCGAACGATTGGTGTCACTGACCTTCACAATCGCATAAGTTTTGACAGGCTCTGTAATGCCCTTGAGTTCTAACAAATCGCGCTCTGCAACCTCAACAAAATCTTTCACCTGAGCATACGTCTCGTGTGAAATCAATACACCACCGGGATCGCATTTGCCTTCAATTCGAGCGGCCAAATTAACCTCACCACCCAAGATGGTGTAGGCCATCCGACTGTGACTGCCAAAATTGCCGACGTTGCAATATCCAGTGTTAATGCCGATGCGCGTGATGAATGGATGCTGCAAACCCTCACGCTGCCATAAGATATGCAACTCGGACAAGCGCTGTTGCATTTCGTAAGCCATGCGCACACAAGACAATGCGTCTTCTTGGGGACCGCGTGTATCCGGATCGCCGAAGAACACCATCATGGCGTCGCCAATGAACTTGTCGATCGTGCCGCCGTATTTGGCCGCGATGTTGGACATTTCAGAGAAATATGCATTGATGTAATGCGTCAAAACCTCAGGCTGAATGGCTGAAGAAATGTGAGTAAAACCCTGAATGTCTGAAAAGAAAACTGTCAGCAGTTTGCGCTGCGTTTTGATTTCAATAGACTGATTGCCACTAAAAATTGAATCGTAAATTTGCTTTGGCAAATACTTGGATAACTGCCCTGCAATCCCTTCAAGTTTTTGCTTTTCAATTTCCAACTCGTCTGAGACAGACTGCAATCTGAGTTCGTTACGGTCGCTGATTCGGATGATGCGTGAGAAGTTTTTAATCAACCGTGCGTAATCGTTGGTCAGCTTTCCAAATACTTCGGGATTGACAAGCTCAGGAGTTTCGGCCAAAAGTTTTTGACACTCGACCAACACCTCCTGCTCTTTGCCTAAGAAAGAATCGCTCACGCCTCACCTTTAAAGTGGCTTAAAAAGCCACCATCGTGAACTCGGCTTTGTCTAGTTCTTCAGCAAACTCCTCGCCCAACTCTTGCATGTTGTCGTCGTCAGCAGCGTAGTGCCACTCGATCTTGAATTGGTTGCCTCGCACTGCAGACTCTTCGATGGCAATGAACAAATCCATCAAAACTTTGGCAGAAGAACTGTTGAAATATTTGAGTTTGAAAGCAAATGTTGCCTTCGTATCAACGTCAGTTTCTAAGTAACTGTAAACATGACTCAGAGGTGCATCGTA
>Ga0209088_10001672_pt1 | contig 14128 bp, 13 predicted proteins | sample S_140625_EF_Meta_FD_187324 | JGI IMG/M metagenome (GOLD analysis project Ga0209088, IMG submission 187324) | Freshwater microbial communities from Lake Simoncouche, Canada to study carbon cycling - S_140625_EF_MetaG (SPAdes) (version 2) | ecosystem: Environmental > Aquatic > Freshwater > Lake ... | reverse complement strand
TCTTTTTCACCCTTTGCAATGCCTAGCACCCCATACAAACCAAATCCGCATTCACGGCGACGGTCTATGTAGGGGCTGACCCATTTGCTGGGGTAATAGTCATATTCTTCAGCATATTCAGCTGCCAAGGCTGGGTTGGCTGCCATGGCATTGTGGGCGTCGCAGACTTCATTCACCAGCTTGTCTTTGGCAGCGCCTTGAAGCACGTAAACATTCCAGGGTTGTGTGTTGGTGCCACTGGGTGCGCGGGCAGCCACTTGAATCAGATCTTCTAGGACTGTTTTATCGACGGGTTTGTCCAAAAAAGCCCGCGCCGAAAATCGGCTCAAGATCGCAGCATCGACGCTGTGGCCGTCGGCCACTTGGGTGCTGACTTGGGGTGTAGTGAGTTCTTTCATGTGAGTTTCTCCAAGACTTGAATAAAATGATTGGGCAACGGCTGTGGGCGTCGCGATTCCTTGTTTACGTAAACATGCACAAAGTGTCCGCGTGCGGCAGTGAGGGGTTCGCCTTCAGCAAACAAACCCACTTCATAGCGAACACTGGAGGTGCCACGGTGCGCAACCCGAATGCCCGCTTCAACGGTTTGCGGAAAAGCCAAAGGGGCAAAATAGTTGCAATGCGTTTCCACCACCAAGCCAATGGTTTCACCCTTGTGAATGTCGAGCACGCCTTGTTCGATCAGATGCGCATTGACCGCCGTATCAAACCAACTGTAGTAAACAACGTTGTTGACGTGACCATAAGCATCGTTGTCCATCCATCGTGTGGTGATGGGACGAAAAGCGCGGTAGGCACTTCTGGGTAAAGCCTCTGGCTTCGAAGCGGCTGGTTGTGGCTGAGTTTCTGCAGTATTCATAAGCCTCGATTTTGCCAGTGAAGCCAGTGCGAATGAGCTAACCGCCAAGTATTCATTTGCACGGCCACCGTCGTTTGCAAGTCGCGGCCATAACCACCGCCCATGCAAATGATCATCGGCAATTGATGCACCTTGGCCCAATCAAAAACGCTTTGGTCTCTGGCTTTCATTCCCTCTTCCGTAAGTTTGAGTCGGCCAAGCCGATCGGCCTCGTGTGCATCGGCACCTGCCAAATAAATCAAAAATTCTGGCTGAAAACGGCTTAAAACGGCATCCAAAGCCCCTTCCAAGGCTTCTAAATAAGGCTTGTCGGTGCAATCGTCAGGCAAGCCCACATCCAAATCACTCTCGACCTTTCTAAAGGGAAAGTTCTTTTCACCATGGATGGAAAGGGTAAACACAGAGGGGTCATTGGCAAAAATACTGGCCGTGCCATTGCCTTGGTGCACATCCAAATCGACCACCAATACCTGAAGCATCCTTTTGGTGAGTCTGAAATGCTCCATTTGGCGCACCCTGGCCGACACCGCAATGTCATTGAAAACACAAAAGCCACCGCCTTGGTTGGCACTGGCATGGTGGGTTCCGCCTGCCAAATTCCCAGCAATGCCCTCCTTCACGGCAACTCGCGCTGCCGCAATGGAGGCTCCGACAGAGCGCACAGATCGCTCGGCCATGGCGGGTGTCCATGGAAACCCGATTTCTCGCAAAGCTTGCAGACTTAAAGTACCAGTTTGAACAGCCTTCACATAATCTGGGTCGTGCGCCAGGGCAAGTTCTCCCAAAGTGGCCGCAGGCGCTTCTAACATTTGAAGCCCCAAAAGCTCTGTCGCAAGCCTTTCACGAAGCATGCTGTACTTGGCCATGGGAAAGCGGTGTCCCTCTGGCAAAGGCAAAACAAAATGGTCGGAATAGAAGGCTTTCATGCCGATATTGTGACCTTTCGAGTCAGTTATCAATTTCTAGAACGCCAACTCTAAAATGTTGCAATGCAACAAAAAGGGCTTGTAATTGGTTTCGAAGGCCCTAAAATTCAACTCATGCTGCACTGCAACAAGAAGTTAGGCGAAGCGTCAAGCCAAGCCGGTTCAGAGCAGTCTTGAAGAGTCCTTTTTTTATATCAATGGAGAAATCATGATGACTACAGAACAAATCGTTGCCTCACACAAAGCCAACGTCGAAACCCTCTTCGGTTTGACATCCAAAGCCTTTGAAGGCATGGAAAAATTGGTCGAGTTGAATTTGACTGCCACCAAAGCTGCCTTGAGCGAGTCTGCACAAAACACCAAAGCCGCTTTGAGCGTGAAAGACGCGCAAGAATTGATGGCATTGCAAGCTAACCTCTTCCAGCCATTGGCTGAGAAAACAGCAGCTTACAGCCGTCACCTCTATGACATTGCTTCTGGCACTTCTAACGAGTTCACAAAAGCAATGGAAGCCCAAACAGCTGCCGCTCAAAAGCAGTTTGCTAACTTGGTTGACTCTGCAACATCCAATGCACCTGCTGGCACTGAGACAGCTGTTGCTGTGATGAAAAGCGCCGTGAACGCTGCCAACACCGCCTACGAATCCGTTCAAAAAGCGGTGAAGCAAGCCACTGACATGGCAGAAGCCAACATGGCTGCTGTGACCAACACAGCCGTTGCAACTGCCAAGACAGCCACAAAAAAGCGTTAATCATCGCCATCTGAAAAAGACCACAATTAATTGGGTCTTTCTCTGACAAAAAAGCCGGTTTTGAACCGGCTTTTTTATTGGAAGGACCGGGCAGTGCTACTGCTTCACCGCGAAACCGCTTAAAACTTCTTTTAGCCTTGGCAAAGCCTTCAACATGGCTTCCCTGCCAGCCTCAATCGATTTGCGCCTGGCCGCAAAGTCAGCGCTCTTCACACCCATCAATGCCGGCTTGACCACAATATCAGCATCTTTCAACAAAACGGTGTTCAAGCTTTTGCCCATGATGTTGAAGGTTTGCATCAGTATTTGAAATGTGTCTGATGCGGGACTGCCTTCAGGATCTGTCGAAATATCAACTGCAATGACCACGTTGGCCCCCATCTCTCGGGCCTGCCTAACGGGTACGGGCGACACCAAGCCGCCATCCACATACTCTCTGTTGCCAATTTTGACAGGCTGAAACACTGCGGGCACCGCACTGGAGGCTCTGACGGCTGAGCCCGTATTGCCTCGCCTGAAAAGCACGGGCTCGCCGCTGTGCAAATCGGTGGCCACGATGCCCAGGGGCATTTTCATTTGCTCAATCAAGCGGTTGCCTACTTGTGTGTTGACGTACCTCGCCAAGGCTTCGCCCCTTAAAGCGCCCCTGTTCAAAATAGGCATCATCCAATCTGTAATTTCTGCTTCTTCCATGGTCTCGGCCACACGCCTGAGCTGAGTGCTGTTTTTGCCGCTGGCATACAAAGCCGCAACCAAACTGCCAGCAGAAGTGCCCACCACCAAGTCGGGTTGAATGCCCGCCTCTTCTAAGACTTGTATGACACCCACATGCGCAAATCCTCGCGCAGCACCGCCTCCCAATGCCAAACCCAAATGCAAAACTTTAAGCGGTACAACAGGTTCAGTGGCAACAGGCGCCGTACCCGCTGTACCCATTGCGGGTGTCTCAATGGCAACGGGAGTTTTGATGACATTGGTATCAGGTGCTTTGACGCTGGCACAGCCTGTCAACACCAGAACAAGAATCAAACTCAAGCGGCCTAAACTGATTTGGCGACCATGTCGCCCAAAAGGGGTTGACCCAAAGGGCCATGTCTTCAATTGCATAATGTTTTATTTGATATTGAATGGCTTAGCTCGTGATGGACCAACTTCAACCAACCACCCTAAGGCGCTGGCCAACGGGATTCATTGCAGTGGGCGCATTCATGGCAGCCCTGTCAGTGCTTTCATCAGCTTATGCTTCACACGGCAACAGTTTAAACGGCACTTCACCTCTCATGGTTCAAGCCAGCCTGAACTTAATGCAATTTCATTCTATTGGCCTCATTTTGATTGGCACCCTGGGGCAAACAAAGCCAAACGAAAAACGCCTGCAGTTTGCAGGCGCATTCTTTTTGCTCGGATGCTTGCTTTTTTCGATCAACATCTTGTTGCGCGCATGGCATGACATCCAAATTTTCAAAGCCCTGGTGCCTTGGGGCGGCACCAGTTACATCCTAGGATGGATGGCTTTTGCGCTAGCCTATGTTCGCAAGAGCACCCCTATTAAGCAGCCACAGGCGAGCGAATCAGGTGATCAAACGCACTGAGTGCGGCTTTGGCACCATCACCCGCTGCCATCACAATTTGCTTGAAGGGAATGGTGGTGCAATCGCCCGCAGCAAACACACCCGGCACATTGGTGTGACCCTTTGCATCGACCACAATTTCTCCAAACTTCGTCAGTTCGATGGTGTCTCTTAAAAACTCCGTGTTGGGTATCAAGCCAATTTGAACAAATACACCTTCTAAAGCCACATGGTGTTCTTGGCCAGACGCGCGGTCTTTGAAGCGAATACCGTTAACCACACTGCCATCACCTGTGATTTCGGTTGTTTGCGCATTGGTGTGAATGGTCACATTCGACAAGCTCTTCAGTTTATTCACCAGCACCGCATCGGCCTTGAGCTGATCAGCAAATTCGATGACCGTGACGTGCCCCACAATACCGGCCAAATCAATAGCGGCTTCAATGCCTGAGTTACCACCACCAATGACGGCTGTGCGCTTGCCCTTGAACAAAGGACCATCGCAGTGCGGGCAATAAGCAACGCCTTTGTTTTTGTACTCTTGCTCGCCCGGCACATTGACATTGCGCCAGCGCGCACCGGTTGAGAGAATCACGGTGCGGGCATTCAAGGAACCGCCATTTTCCATTTGCACTTCAATCAGGCCGCCTGGCTCTGTTGCTGGCACCACTTTGGATGCCTTCTGCAAATTCATAATGTCAACACCATAGTGCCTCACTTGCGCTTCCATGGCAGCACCAAATTTGGGACCATCTGTTTCCAAGACAGAGATGTAGTTTTCAATGGCCATGGTGTCATTCACTTGACCACCAAAACGTTCAGCAGCCACACCCACTCGAATGCCTTTGCGCGCAGCATAAACTGCAGCGGCTGCACCAGCAGGGCCTCCCCCCACAATCAGCACATCAAAGGTTTCTTTGGCATTGATTTTGGCGGCGTCTCTTTCTACAGCCCCTGTATCAATCTTGGCCACAATTTCTTCAACAGACATGCGGCCAGAACCAAACACCTTGCCATTCAAGAACACCATGGGCACTGCCATGATTTCTCGTTCGGTCACTTCTTGTTGGAAGGCACCACCCTCAATCACAACCGTCTTCACTTTGGAATTGAAGATGGCCATGAGTGACAAAGCCTGTACCACGTCTGGGCAGTTGTGGCATGACAAGGACATGTAGACCTCGAAATTGAAATCACCGTCCAAGCCCCTGATGGCGTCCAGCACATCTTGTTCCACTTTAGGTGGGTGGCCGCCTGTCCACAGCAAGGCCAGTACCAAAGATGTGAATTCATGGCCCAAGGGCAAACCCGCAAAACGAACACCCTCTGTTTCGCCATCACGTGCCACCACAAAGGAGGGCTTGCGAGCGTCATTTCCCGAAGTGTCCATAGACACCTTGTCAGACAAGCTCACGATGGTTTCCAAAAGACTGCGCATTTCCGCGCCGGTCTCGCTGTCATCCAATGAAGCGATCAAACGAATGGGGCTTCGCAACATGCCCAAGTAGGTTTGCAATTGCGATTTGAGGGTGTCGTCTAACATGTTGATTAGATCTTGCCGACCAAGTCCAATGAAGGTGTCAAAGTCTTTGCGCCTTCTTTCCACTTAGCAGGGCAAACTTGACCTGGGTTAGCGGCTGTGTACTGAGCTGCAGTCAGCTTGCGCAATGTTTCAGACACGTCACGTGCGATCTCGTTGGAGTGCACTTCCATGGTCTTGATGATGCCTTCAGGGTTGATCACGAAGGTGCCGCGCAATGCCAAGCCGTCTTCTTCAATGTGCACGCCAAATGCGCGTGTCAACTTGTGTGTCGGGTCGCCCACCAATGGGAATTTGGCTTTGCCAACGGCTGGTGAAGTCTCGTGCCACACTTTGTGAGAGAAATGCGTGTCGGTTGTCACGATGTACACCTCAGCGCCAGCCTTTTGGAAAGCTGCATAGTTGTCAGCTGCGTCTTCAATTTCTGTCGGGCAATTGAAAGTGAACGCGGCGGGCATGAAAATCAGAACAGACCACTTGCCTTTGAGACTGGCTTCGGTCACTTCAATGAACTTGCCATTGTGGAAAGCTTGTGTTTTGAAAGCTTGAACTTGCGTATTGATGAGAGTCATGGTGTTACCTTATGGTGATTAAAGAAAAATGCTTAATGAGAAAACTCATTGAGGCCAATAGTAAACCCGAATAGTAAAAACCCTGATTGATATTGATTATGAGGCCGATAGTTTTAATTGGTTTCACCCATGCATAATTGACGTAACGTCAACCGAATAAGGGGTATTCATGGACATCAAAGACAAGGTCTTCATTGTGACTGGCGGTGCATCGGGCCTGGGAGAAGGCACTGCTCGCATGTTGGCTGCCCACGGTGGCCGAGTGGTCATTGCAGACATGCAGGCTGAAAAAGGTGAGGTCATCGCCAAAGAATTGGGCGGTGCATTCGTCAAGTGCGACGTGAGCAACGAGCAAGATGGTCAAGCAGTGGTTGCCAAAGCGGTGTCGATGGGCAAATTGGTTGGCTTGGTGAACTGTGCTGGCATCGCCCCTGCAGAAAAAACGGTTGGCAAAAACGGCGCTCATTCATTGGCCGTTTTCAGCAAAACCATCACCGTCAACTTGATCGGCAGTTTCAACATGATTCGATTGGCCTCAGAAGCCATGTGCAAAAACGAACCTGAAGCCACAGGCGAACGCGGGGTCATGATTTCGACGGCCTCCGTAGCGGCCTATGATGGTCAAATTGGCCAAGCCGCCTATTCAGCTTCTAAGGGGGGCGTGGTGGGCATGACCTTGCCCATTGCACGAGACTTGGCACGCAATGGCATTCGCAACATGACCATAGCGCCGGGCATTTTTGGCACTCCCATGGTCTTTGGAATGCCGCAAGAGGTGCAAGATGCTTTGGCTGCTGCGGTGCCCTTCCCTAGCCGACTGGGAACCCCAATCGACTATGCCAAATTGGTCAAACACATCATAGAAAATGACATGCTGAATGGTGAAGTGATTCGATTGGACGGTGCCATTCGACTCGCGCCCAAGTAAGTCCTACACTCAGCCCATTCTGACTGGAAAGGCCTGTATGCAGTTTTCGAAGTCATGCAGCAAGATGATGCTTGCTGCTGTTGTTTTGACCGGCGTTTTAAGTGCTTGTGCACTGAAACAAAACACTTTCAATTACGCCACACCCGATCAACCCAACGATCCGGTGGGCTTCCAAGAAAAGCCAGGCTGGGCCACCCAAGGCTTTGCGGTGGCAGCCGCCAATCCCTTGGCCACAGATGCTGGCTACCAAGTGCTGAAGGCTGGTGGCTCGGCCATCGATGCGGCCATTGCGGTTCAAATGGTTTTGACTTTGGTGGAGCCTCAGTCGAGTGGCATTGGGGGTGGCGCATTTATCTTGCACCATGATGGCAAAAAAGTAGAAGCCTATGACGGCCGTGAAGCCGCGCCTGCTGCAGCAACAGACAAACTCTTTTTAGATGCGCAAGGCAAACCACTGCCTTTCATTGAGGGTGTGGTCAGCGGGCTTTCCGTGGGTGTACCGGGCACCTTGAGCGTTCTAGAAGCAGCCCACAAAGAACACGGCAGACTGCCATGGGCCGCTCTGATGCAACCGGCCATTCAATTGGCTGAACAAGGCTTCAAACTCAGCCCCCATTTGCACCGCGCCTTGCTTGCTGAAAATTTCTTGATGAATGAACCGGTGGCTGCAAGCTACTTCTACGACGCGCAACGCAAGCCCCATCCGGTGGGTTACATCCTCAAAAACCCTGAACTGGCAGCCGTACTTCGAGACATCGCGGTGCGTGGCTCTCAAGCCTTGAAGCAAGGGCCCGTGGCAGATGCCTTGGTGCAAAAAGTTCGCCAACATCCAACCCGCCCTGGCAGCATGACGCTCCAAGACTTAGCCAATTACAAAGTCAAGAAACGCGAGCCCTTGTGCTTTGACCATGCCGTGCAAACCACAGGCAAAACCTATCAACTTTGCGGCTTCCCACCGCCTAGCTCTGGCACTTTGGCCATTGGGCAAATGCTGGGTATCTTGAACAACACACCTGCCGGCAAAATGCCCCTCGAACAAGGCTTACCCTCCGCAGAGTGGCTGCATTTTTACACCGAGGCTGCCAGATTGGCTTTTGCAGACCGCGGGCAGTTCGTGGGTGACCCCGATTTTGTGAATGCGCCGGGTGGCGATTGGAAAACCATGCTGCACCCAACGTATCTCAAGCAACGCAGCAGCCTCATAGGTTCTCAGAGCATGAAGGTGGCACAGCCTGGCCATCCAGCCGCAGCAAAATCCGCCTACGCGCCCATGCCCGCGCAAGAAGAATACGGCACCAGCCACATCAGCGTCATTGACAAAGAAGGCAATGCTGTGGCCATGACCACCACCATTGAAGCAGTGTTCGGTGCCAGATTGATGGTCAATTCAGGTCAAGGCCGCCATGGTGGTTTCTTGCTCAACAACGAATTAACGGACTTCAGCTTTGCACCCACCGATGCCCAAGGATTGCCCATTGCCAACCGCGTCGAAGGCGGCAAGCGACCAAGGTCGTCCATGTCGCCCACCTTGGTGTTTGAAAAAGACTCAGGCAAATTAAAAATGACAGGTGGCAGTCCGGGCGGTGCTGTCATCATTCATTACACGGGCAAGCTTCTCGTTGGCACATTGCAATGGGGTTTGAACACACAGCAAGCGATCAACTTGCCCAACTTCAGTTCGCTCAATGGGCCCACCATTTTGGAAGAAAAGCTGTTTCCAGAGATCACCATCAAAGCGCTACAGGCCAAGGGACATGAAGTCCGCGAAACGCCTTTGCCCAGCGGACTTCAGGCGATTGAAGTGACTCCAACAGGCTTCTTTGGTGGCGCAGACCCTCGGCGTGAAGGTGTCGTGATGGGCCCTCAGCGCTAAGCCCCAAAAAAGAGCCCACCCCTCCAGGGTTGGACTCTTTGGCCTTGAGCGAGCTGCTCAGATTCAATCAATACGCTTGACCCAACTGGCCCAAGATGGCGGGGTTTTCCAATGTGCTGATGTCTTGCGTGATGGCTTCGCCTTTGGCCAAGCTGCGCAGCAAGCGGCGCATGATTTTGCCGGAGCGAGTTTTGGGCAAGTTCTCGCCAAAGCGAATGTCTTTGGGCTTGGCAATGGGTCCAATTTCTTTGGCAATGTGATCGCGCAATTGTTTGGCAATGGCCTTGCCTTCGTCGCCTTTAGGTAGCGGACGTTTCAGTACAACGAAAGCGCAAATAGCCTCGCCCGTCGTTTCATCAGGACGACCCACCACAGCCGCCTCAGCCACCAACTCGGTGCAGCTGACCAAGGCCGATTCAATTTCCATGGTCCCCATGCGGTGACCCGACACGTTCAACACGTCGTCAATGCGACCTGTGATGGTGAAGTAACCAGTTTCGGCATCTCGAATGGCACCGTCACCGGCCAAATAGTACTTGCCTTGGAAGTCGGCTGGATAGTAACTCTTGACGAAGCGATCGGGGTCACCCCAGATGTTGCGAATCATGGAGGGCCATGGGCGCTTGACCACCAAGATTCCGCCTTGGCCGTTGGGCATGTCTTTGCCGGTTTCGTCCACGATGGCGGCTTGAATACCTGGGAAAGGCAGTGTGCAAGAACCGGGCACCATGGGTGTGACACCGGGCAATGGCGTGATCATGTGACCGCCGGTTTCGGTTTGCCAGAAGGTGTCGACAATGGGGCAATGACCGCCGCCCACATGCTTGTGATACCACTCCCAAGCAGCAGGGTTGATAGGCTCGCCCACTGAACCTAGCAAGCGCAAGCTGCTCAGGTTGTAGGCCTTGGGATGCACAGCATCGTTGGCTTCGGCCGCTTTGATCAGGGAGCGAATGGCGGTAGGTGCGGTATAGAAGATGGAGACCTTGTGATCTTGAATCATTTTCCAGAAACGGCCTGCATCGGGAAAAGTGGGGACGCCTTCAAACACAATTTCAGTACCACCCAAAGCCAAGGGACCATAAGTGATGTAGGTGTGGCCCGTCACCCAACCAATGTCGGCCGTGCACCAGAACACGTCATCTTGTTTCAAGTCAAAGGTCCACTTGGTGGTGAGGGCGGCGTGCAACAAATAGCCCCCTGTAGAGTGTTGAACACCCTTTGGCTTGCCCGTAGAGCCCGATGTGTAAAGCAAGAACAAAGGGTGCTCAGCGCTGACCCATTCTGGCTCGCACGAAGTGGCTTGATTGACGACCAAGTCGTGCATCCAGGTGTCGCGACCAGCGGTCATTGCCACATCGGCACCGCTGCGTTTCACCACCAAGACGTTCTTGATGCTGTCGCAACCGCCCAATGCCAGCGCTTCGTCCACAATGGATTTGAGGGGCAACTGCTTGCCACCGCGAATTTGATGATCGGCAGTGATCACGGCTTTGGCGCCTGTATCTTCAATGCGATCGCGCAAAGACTGGGCTGAGAATCCGCCGAACACCACAGAGTGAGTAGCACCAATGCGCGCGCAAGCCTGCATAGCTGCCACACCGTCAATTGACATGGAGATGTAAATGACGACCCGGTCACCTTTTTGAATGCCGATGGATCGAAGGCCATTGGCAATTTGACAAGTTTTGGCCAGCAATTCGCTGTAAGTGATGCGCGTCACTTCGCCGCCATCGGCCTCAAAAATGAGCGCGGTTTTGTTGCCCAAACCTTTTTCAATGTTGCGGTCTAGGCAGTTGTAGGAGGCATTGAGTGTGCCGTCCTCAAACCATTTGAAAAATGGCGCTTTGGACTCATCCAAGACTTTGGTAAAGGGTGATTTCCACGTAATGAACTCTTTGGCGAGTCTGGCCCAGTAGCCTTCGTAATTTGTTTCAGCCTCGTGACAGAGTGCGGCGTAAGCTGGCATGCCTGATATGTGGGCATTTTTGACAAATTCAGCACTGGGCTGAAAAACGGTTGCGCTCATTTTGTGTCTCCTAGGAATTCATTCGTTTTAACCAATGTGAATGTCGTTCTTGGCTCTTACAAAGCCCTGACTGACATGATTCTTTCATTTCTTTGGCAAACTGACAATTGGCTTCAACGAGCCGATTTAAAATCAAGCAATCTCTTCAAAAAGTCTGTCATGGCCTCAAACCCCAAAAACCACCCCGAATCCGCTGCACTGCGTCCACTGCCCAAGATCATTTTTGCCAGCCGTTGGTTGCAACTGCCCCTTTATTTGGGGCTCATCTTGGCGCAAGCCGTTTATGTTTTTCATTTTTGGGTGGAGCTGACGCACCTGCTTGAAGCCGTTTTCGGCAGTCAAACTGCTCTTCAAGCACTGGTCAATGGCATTGGTTACAAAGTAGATGCACCCATTACCCATCTCAATGAAACCATCATCATGCTGGTGGTCCTAGCGCTCATTGATGTGGTCATGATTTCAAACTTGCTCATCATGGTCATTGTGGGCGGGTACGAAACATTTGTATCGCGCATGAATTTAGAAGGTCACCCCGATCAGCCAGAGTGGCTAGACCACGTGAATGCGTCAGTTTTGAAAGTGAAGTTGGGCACGGCCATCATCGGCATCAGCTCCATTCACTTGCTCAAAACCTTCATCAATGCAGCCAACTACACAGAGCAAGTGCTGATGTGGCAAACCATTATTCACGTCACATTCTTGCTGAGTGCTTTGGCCATTGCTTACACCGATAAATTGATGTCGCACCACGACAAATCATCCTTACATTGAACCCTCTTGAAAGCAAAAAATGACAACCTTGATTAAACAAGAAGACCTGATTGAATCCGTCGCAGCGGCCCTGCAATACATCAGTTACTACCACCCCGCAGACTTCATCTCACATTTGGCGGCCGCCTACCACCGCGAGCAAAGCCCTGCTGCCAAAGACGCCCTGGCGCAAATTTTGACCAACAGCAAAATGAGTGCCATTGGACACCGTCCCATGTGCCAAGACACGGGCATTGTCAATGTGTTCTTAAAAATTGGCATGGACATTAAGTTCGACAACTTCACTGGCGGCTTGGAAGATGCCATCAACGAAGGCGTGCGCCGCGGCTATAACTACGCCGACAACATGCTGCGCGCCTCCATCGTTTCAGACCCTGAGTTTGCTCGCAAGAACACCCTGGACAATTCACCTGCTGTCATCTTCACGCAAATAGTGCCGGGCAACAAACTCGACATCACTGTAGCTGCCAAAGGCGGTGGCAGTGAAAACAAATCCAAGATGATCATGCTCAACCCTAGCGACAGCGTCATCGATTGGGTTTTGAAAACAGTTCCCACCATGGGTGCGGGTTGGTGCCCCCCTGGCATGCTGGGCATCGGCATCGGTGGCACCGCCGAAAAGGCTGTCCTCATGGCCAAAGAAAGTTTGATGGACGACTTGGACATGTACCAGTTGCTCGAGAAATCAAGCAAGGGCGAAAAACTGTCGCAAGTTGAAAACATGCGCCTAGAAATTTACGACAAAGTCAATGCCTTGGGCATTGGCGCGCAAGGCTTGGGCGGCCTGACAACAGTGCTAGACGTCAAAATCAAGATGTACCCCACCCATGCGGCCAGCAAGCCCGTTGCCATGATTCCTAACTGTGCTGCCACGCGCCATGCGCATTTTGTGATGGACGGCTCAGGCCCGGTTTACTTGGAGGTGCCTTCACTCGATTTGTGGCCCGATGTGAACTGGACACCCAACACCGAAAAGAGCAAACGGGTTGACTTGAACACCCTGACCCCCGCTGAAGTTGCAAGCTGGAAGCCTGGTCAAACATTGCTGCTCAACGGCAAAATGTTGACGGGACGAGATGCGGCCCACAAACGCATTCAAGACATGCTGGCCAAGGGGGAAAAGCTGCCAGTTGATTTCACCAACCGCATCATTTACTACGTTGGCCCGGTCGACCCTATCAAGGGCGAAGCTGTCGGTCCAGCAGGCCCCACCACTTCCACGCGCATGGACAAATTCACCGAGATGATGTTGGCCCAAACCGGCCTCATTGCCATGGTGGGCAAAGCCGAGCGCGGGCCTGAGGCCATAGCAGCCATTCAAAAACACAAGTCAGCCTACCTCATGGCTGTAGGCGGTGCTGCTTACTTGGTCTCCAAGGCCATTAAACAGTCCAAGGTGGTCGGCTTTGCAGACCTTGGTATGGAAGCCATTTACGAATTTGATGTGGTCGACATGCCCGTCACGGTCGCTGTAGATGCTGGCGGCACCAGTGCACACATCACAGGGCCTGCTGAATGGCAAAAACGCATAGCGACGGGTGAGTTCAAAGGCATCAAAGTTGGCGCCAATTGATCCCTTAGCTTCAGGTTTCGTTGGTGTTTTTGACAGCGGCATTGGTGGCCTCAGTGTGTTGCAAGCCTTGCGTGTAGAAATGCCGCACGAGCGATTCATTTATTGGTCTGACAGTGCCTATGCCCCCTATGGTGAAAGAAGCGATGCATTTGTCATTGACAGATGCAACTTCATCACAAAACAATTCTTTGCCCGAGGCAATGTCAAATCCGTGGTGATAGCCTGCAATACGGCCACCGCTGTGGGTATTGAAAGCCTGCGTCTGCAGTTTCCACAGCTGAAGTTTGTAGGGGTTGAGCCGGCCCTCAAGCCGGCCTCTGGTGTTTCCAATACAGGTCGAATTGGCGTTATTGGAACGCATGCAACTTTGCAAAGTGCTCGCTTTGCCAAACTATTGGACAAGGTACTGGCAGATGCTGCACCTGATGCATGCGAATTTATCATTCAGCCCTGCCAAGGCTTGGCGTTGGCCATTGAACGGCTAACAGCGAACGTTCATTCTGGTTCTCAAGAAGTAGAAGAACTGTGTGCTCTTTATTTAAAAAAAATGGGCAGCTTTGGCCATGCACCTGGGCAGATAGACACCTTGGTTCTAGGTTGTACCCACTATGTTTTTGCGCAAGACATCTTTCGGCAATTGCTTGGCCCCACAGTGAACATCATTTCAACCGGCTCCGCTGTGGCCAAACAAACGCAAAAATTGAGCATGGACTCAAGATTGGAAAAGACATCCAA
>Ga0209088_10001671_pt1 | contig 14131 bp, 10 predicted proteins | sample S_140625_EF_Meta_FD_187324 | JGI IMG/M metagenome (GOLD analysis project Ga0209088, IMG submission 187324) | Freshwater microbial communities from Lake Simoncouche, Canada to study carbon cycling - S_140625_EF_MetaG (SPAdes) (version 2) | ecosystem: Environmental > Aquatic > Freshwater > Lake ... | reverse complement strand
ACTGCAAATAACCAACGTTAATACCCCTAGCCAAACATTTGCTTCTCTCATTGTAGAATACCTCCTAGAGAACAAATGCTACCTACTGGTAGCATGTATTAATTATAACACTAATTTGGCTCTTTGGTCAAGTTAAAGCAATAATTATAAAAATCTTTTAAATATTAGATTAGTTAATGGTATAATGATATAACTATGGCACAATACAGAAACCCCGATGAATCACCAATTTCACCTCAGCCTACGGCTCCAGCAACATATAATCTTGGAAATATTCCACCATTAGTTAACTGGACAGTTGTTATTGGAGATAGTGCTTCTTTTAGAATTTATGTAGAAGATGATCTTGGAAATGAATTAGATTATACAAATGATGAAAGCGGAGATATTACTGGTTGGGATATTAAAGCAGATTTTAGACGGTACTCAGATAATATCGGAACCGACCTAATATTTAGCATAACTCCATATGCAACAGTATTTGATGATCCAGGAGAATTCACAGTAACCATATCACCAGAACAATCTAAACAATTAAGAACTGGTGACGTATTTGATGTTCAGTTAACCGACGCTAATCGTGTTTGGACGGTATGTCAAGGTGAAATGATTATGATAGGTGAAGTTACAGATCAGAGTTGATAAATGGCTACTACAAGAATCAGCAATATATCAAACCCCGTTTCTATTCAAGATATAAAACCAACAAAAACCCTCTCTAACATAAAACCATTTAATTCAACAGCCTCTAATGTTGCTTTAGGTACAGTTCTTGCTATTGCTACATTAACCAATACCGTCGCAGTTTCTGATTTAAAACCAATACCGTCAAATTTTCAAAAAGTAGATTATGCAAAAGTTATTACACCAACATCGGTTTTGCCATTTAGACTTACACTTACAAACATTGGCATTGAAGGATACAATCCAGCAAATCCTCCTGGAATTGGTATTCAGATAATTGGTTTCTCTAATTATATTCTTTAACATAATGATATAATATCCTCATGGCAAAGATATCAACCACCAACGTAAAGGCCCTGTTTGAAACAGGCGATAGACCAACTCAGGAAAACTATGAAGATTTAATTGATAGTACTTCTGCTAGGTCTACCGACTTAGGATCAGACGGTAATAACGAGTTAACAATTAATGGAATTGAAAACTCAACAGTGTTTGATAGTTTTACCGCAAGTGAATGGCGATCAATGAAATATATGATCTCACTCAAGCATGTAGCAGGCGGTGCAAATAAGTACGCTGTTACAGAATTAACAATATTGAATGATGGATCAGATGTATCTGTTAGTCAATATGGCACTATTGAAAATGATGGGAATATTGGCACCATCTCTGTTTCAAAGGCTGGAGACACAGTTTCACTGACTGTTGTCCCTGTGGGGGGAAGTACACCTATAACTCTACGCTACATGCGTATGGGATTAAAGGCCTAACTAAGGAGATAAAAGATGGCAACCGTAACAAAAGATTTTAGAGTAAAATCGGGACTGATAGTTGAGGGATCAACTGCGACCGTTAATGGAAAGAACGTAATCACAGCAGGCACAATAGATGCTAAGGGTGATTTAATTGTAGGTAGCGCAGACGACGCAGTTGCTCGTTTAGGAATTGGCACAAATGGTCAAGTACTTACAGCAAACTCATCTGCTACATATGGCGTTGAGTGGTCAGCCCCAGCAGCAGTTGGCGTATTTGGTTCAAGTATTGAGTTTGAAGGCGCAACAGCAGATGCATTTGAAACAACCCTTCAGGTAGTAGACCCAACAGCAGATCGTACAATTACACTTCCTGACGTATCAGGTACTGTAGTTACATCTGGAGATACTGGAACAGTTACAGCAACAATGCTTGCTTCAGATTCAGTAACCACCGTAAAGATTTTAAACGCTAACGTTACAGCAGCAAAACTTGCTTCAGATTCTGTAGAGACAGCAAAGATTGTTGACGCTAACGTAACTAACGCTAAACTTGCTGCAGATTCAGTTACAACAGCAAAGATTACAGACTCAAACGTAACAGCAGCAAAATTGGCTGCAGATTCAGTTACAACTGTAAAGATTCTTGATGCTAACGTAACAGATGCAAAACTTGCTGCAAACTCAGTAACAAATGCTAAGATTGCAGATTCAGCAGTAGACACAGCAGAGATTGCAAATAGTGCAGTAACAACTGCAAAGATTGCAGACCTAAACGTAACCACTGGCAAACTTGCAGATAGCGCAGTAACAACAGCAAAGATTGCAGATGCTAACGTAACAGAAGGAAAACTTGCTTCAGATTCTGTAACAACAGCAAAGGTTGCAGATTCTGCAATAACTTCAGCAAAGATTGCTAACGATACAATTGTAAACGCAGACATTAACTCTGCAGCAGCAATTGATCAATCAAAGATCTCAGGACTTACAACATCACTTAGCGAAAAATTAGCAACTGCTGGCGGAACAATGTCTGGCGCAATTGCAATGGGTACAAACAAGATCACAGGTCTTGGAGATCCAACATCTGCACAAGATGCAGCAACAAAGTCTTATGTAGATTCAGCAGCACAAGGTATTGATTGGAAAGCATCAGTACGTGCAGCAACAACTGCTAACGTAACACTTGCTTCTGCTCTTGAAAATGGAGATGTTCTTGACGGAGTAACTCTTGCTACAGGCAACCGTGTTCTTGTTAAGAATCAAACAACTGGTTCAGAAAACGGTATTTATGTAGTTAAATCATCTGGTGCTCCAGATCGTTCAACTGATTGTGATACAGCAGCAGAACTTACTTCAAATTTTGCGGTATTCGTAGAAGAAGGAACTGCAAACGCTGATCAAGGTTATGTATTAACTAATGATGGTGCAATCACAGTTGGAACTACAGCACTTACATTTACTCAGTTTACTGGTCTTGGACAAGTAACTGCTGGTACAGGATTAAGCAAAACTGGAAATACAATTGGTATTGACGCAACTGTAACCACAAATGATGGAACTCAAACTCTTACAAATAAAACATTAACAAGCCCAACACTTACAACTCCTGCTCTTGGAACTCCAGCATCAGGTGTTATGACAAACGTAACTGGTCTACCTATTTCAACTGGTGTATCTGGTCTTGGAACTGGTGTAGCAACATTCCTTGCAACTCCATCTTCTGCAAACCTTGCATCAGCATTAACTGATGAATCAGGTTCTTCAACAGTAGCATTTACTAACAGTCCAACTTTTGTTACACCAACTCTTGGTGCAGCAAATGCGACAAGTATTGCTCTTCCAGATGCTCTTGTTGGTTCTGCTCTTGCTACCGCATCAACTTCAGCAACAACAATTGATACATGGTCAACAGCAACATACTCAAGTGCTAAATATATCGTACAGATGAAAAAAGGTACTGATATTGAAGTAATTGAAGTTTTGGTTACTGTAGATGGATCAAATAACGTTTACTTGACAGAGTATGCAGATGTAATCAGTAACGCAGTATTAGGAACAACTGACGCCGTGTACAGCGGTGGAAACGTTCTTCTTCAGGTTACTGGCGCAGCAGCAGATACCGCTGTTAAAGTACACAAAGTTTATATTGAAGCATAACTAAAGAATAGAGGTTAGAAGTGGCAACAGTAAATAAAGACTTCAGGGTAAAGCACGGCATCAATGTAGCCGAAGGCGGAACTTTTGGATCAACAGTCACAGTTGCCACTCCTACTGAAAATACACATGCAGCAACAAAACTTTATGTAGACAGCAAGCCAGTTTTAGTTTCAACTGCTGCTAGCGCTCCAACAGATGCGGTTGATGGACAACTCTACATTGATACAGCAACAGATAGACTTGCATTTTATGTTGACGGACAGTGGTACACACTAGCATTATTGGAAGACACTGGGGATATTCCTCAACACATTCACGATACAGCAATTGGTGGAACTGGTCTTGTTGTAAGTACATTCGTTGATGCTGGTTTTTATTATGAAGCAGGAACTGAAGAAGATGCTGGCTTTTATAATACAAATAGTTGGGCATTAACGTATGATGGCGGAATTTCAACAGAAGTTTACAATTAAACTATCTGTTATAATATAACTAAGTATAAGGAGTAATAAATGGCAACTAGAATGCAACAGCGCAGAGGAACTGCATCACAGTGGATCTCTACAAATGCAGGAGCAGGACCAATCTTAAATGCTGGCGAAATAGGCTGGGAATCAGACACAAATAAATTTAAAATCGGTGACGGTGTAAATAACTGGACAAGCCTAGATTACTTTGCAGACGTTGACTCTACTGTTAACCCCGCTTTTGGTTCAAGCATTACTTTTGAAGGTGCTACAGCAAATGCCTTTGAAACCACACTTACAGTAACTGACCCAACTGCTGATAGAACTGTAACATTTCAAGATGCAACAGGAACAGTTGTTTTAAGAGACTCAACAGATACTCTTACAAATAAGTCAATTTCACTTGGTTCAAACACTGTTACATCAACTCTTGCTCAGTTAAATACAGCAATATCTGATGCAGATGTAGTCTCACTTACAGGAACAGAAACTCTTACAAATAAAACTTTAACAAGCCCAACTTTAACTACACCAAATATTGGAGTAGCATCTGGTACATCACTAACGCTAACTGGTGATTTAATAGTTCAAGGAACCACCACAACTATTGATTCAACTACAATTGCCGTTAAGACTGCTTTTGTTTTTGAAGGTGCAACAAACGATTCTTATGAAACCACACTTACAGTAACAGACCCTACAGCAGATAGAACAGTAACTATTCCAGATGCAACAGATACATTAGTAGGACGTGCGACCACAGATACTTTAACTAACAAATCAATCTCTCTTGCTTCAAATACAGTTACCTCAACTTTGGCTCAATTAAATACCGCAGTTTCTGATGCTGATGTAGCCTCTCTTGCAGGTTCAGAAACTTTAACAAACAAAACAGTTGCTTTAGGTTCAAACACAATTTCAGGAACTTTAGCACAATTTAATACCGCCGTCACAGATGCTGACTTTGCATCTTTAGCGGGTAGTGAAACACTTACAAATAAGACAGTTGCTCTTGGCTCAAACACAGTATCAGGAACAATTGCACAATTCAATACAGCAGTTACTGATGCAGACTTTGCCACACTTGCTGGAACAGAAACCCTGACAAATAAAACCTTAACATCACCAACAATGACTACACCCGCACTTGGTACCCCTGCTTCTGGTGTTCTTACAAATGCAACAGGACTACCAATATCAACTGGCGTAGATGGGCTTGGAACAGGAGTTGCAACTTTCTTAGCAACACCTTCTTCTTCAAACTTAGCAGCAGCAGTTACTGGCGAAACAGGTTCTGGTGCTTTGGTGTTTGCAACATCCCCAACATTGGTAACACCAAACATTGGCGTAGCATCTGGCACATCATTAACACTTTCTGGTGACTTAACAATTAACGGTACAACTACAACAATTAACTCAACTACCCTTACAATAGATGACAAGAACATTGTCCTTGGAGATGTTGCTACACCTTCAGACGTAACTGCAGATGGTGGCGGTATAACATTAAAGGGAGCAACAGACAAAACTTTTAACTGGGTAGACGCTACAGATGCTTGGACTTCATCAGAGCACATAAATCTTGCTTCAGGCAAAACACTAAAGTACAACGGAACTGATCTAGTTGCAGCACAGTCTGGCAACTCAGGTAAGTACCTTACTACAGATGGAACTTCAACTTCTTGGGGAACTATTTCAGGGTACTCAGCACCAACACTTGGTTCAACATCAATTGCATCTGGCGCAACTGTAACAACAATTGCAGGACTTACACTTTCAAATGCCACACTTACTGGTACACTTACAGCAGGTTCAGCAACAGGAACATCAGGACAGGTACTTTCTTCAACAGGTTCTGGAGTTCAGTGGATTACACCAGCAGGCGGAGCAGCATTCAGCGAATTTATGTTAATTGGTGCATAGTACTTTATAAAATACAAAGCACTAACTCTTAACTAGAGACTAAGACGCCTTAAACAAGCGTCTTTTTCTTTTTAATTCTATGATATACTTAACACTACTTTGGATTCTGCAAAGTACTTATAATATTAATAGAAAGTTGGAACATAAATGTCGGATATCTTTTCTTTTCGTTTGTCAGATGAGTTTGTAAATAAATATACTGAGGTACCAGCCCCATTTGGCTTTTCAGATGCTGGATCAAACTCTTTAGGAGAGATCACCTTTATACGTACATACTCTAGGATGAAAGAAGACGGTACAAAAGAAAGATGGCATGAGGTTTGCAAGCGGGTAATTGAAGGAATGTATTCAGTACAAAAGAATCACGCTAAAGACAACAGACTTCCATGGAATGATAATAAGGCTCAAAAATCTGCTCAAGAAGCCTTTCAAAGAATGTTTGAATTAAAGTGGACTCCACCAGGTCGTGGCCTTTGGGCATTTGGCACCCCTATGACTATGGAGAAGCGTAACTCTGCTTCCCTTCAAAACTGTGCAATGGTCTCTACTCGTGACATTGATCGCAATGATCCTGGAGCATTATTTGCTTGGGTTATGGATGCTTTAATGTTAGGTATTGGTGTGGGGTTTGATACCGTCGGTCAAGACAAAGAAATGCCTATATACGCTCCAACAGAGCCAGAAAATATATGGGAGATCCCAGATACTCGTGAGGGGTGGGTTGACTCAGTAAGAATGCTTTTAAATTCATACCTACGACCTAATCAGGCTATACAGAAGTTTAACTATGACCTTATCCGTCCACTAGGAGCACCCATAAAGGGCTTTGGTGGGGTTGCTAGCGGTCCAAAACCTCTTATTGCATTACACAGTAAGATAGACAAGGTAATTGGCGGGAGATCAGGAGAAACTCTTGATTCTCGTGCAATAGTAGACATTGTAAACCTTATTGGTACATGCGTTGTTTCTGGTAATGTTCGTCGTTCCGCTACCTTGGCTTTAGGAAATGCTGAAGATAAAGATTTTATTAATTTAAAAAATGCAGAGGTTTTTCCAGATAGAAACTCATTTGATTCCGAAAATCCAGGATGGGCTTGGATGTCTAATAATTCTATCTCTGCAGAAGTTGGAACAAAGTATGAAGACTATGTTGATTTAATTGCAGACAACGGCGAGCCAGGATTTATTTGGCTAGATGTTGCTAGAGATTATGGAAGATTAGCGGATGCTCCAGATTATAAAGATTCTCGTGTTATGGGATTTAATCCTTGTGCTGAGCAGCCGTTGGAAAGTTATGAGTTGTGTACACTTGTAGAAGTTCATTTAAATCGTCATGAAGATAAAGAAGATTTTTTACGTACATTAAAGTTTGCTTATTTATACGGTAAAACTGTTACGCTTATGCCAACACATTGGCAAGTCACAAATGGAATTATGCAACGCAATCGTCGTATTGGAACATCTCTTACAGGCATTGCATCTTTTGCGGATAAAAAAGGTATGCCAGTAATTCGTGAGTGGATGGACGAAGGGTATAAAAAGATTCGTTCGTATGATCATACATATTCAGAATGGCTATGTGTACGTGAGTCAATTCGTGTGACTACCGTTAAACCTTCAGGATCTGTTTCGTTGTTATCTGGTGCAACACCAGGAGTTCATTGGGGTCCAGGTGGAGAGTTCTATCTTCGTGCTATAAGGTTTGGTAATACAGATCCAATGGTGCATTTATTTAAAGCAGCAGGGTATAAAATTGAAGATGACGTAGTATCAGCAAACACTTCAGTAGTGTATTTCCCAGTAGCATCTGGACATCCTCGTTCTGAGAAAGATGTAAGTCTTTTTGAAAAGATTGGTTTGGCTGCTACCGCTCAAAAGTATTGGTCTGATAATGGAGTATCTGTAACTTTATCATTTGACAAGGAATCTGAGACCAAGCACATTGCTCCAGCATTACACATGCATGAAGGTCAATTAAAGGCAGTTTCATTTTTACCTATGGGTAATAAAACTTATCCACAGCAACCATATACAAACATTACAAGAGAAGAGTATAACTCTTATGTTGGTAAAATTGGTAAAATTGATTGGTCTGCTATTTATGATGGCAAGGATAATCTTGATGCAGAGTCTGAAAAGTATTGCTCAACAGACGCTTGCGAAATCAAACTATATTAGTCTTCATCCTGCTATAATAAGGGGATAGGAGAAATATGTCTACCCCATCAAATTTATATGCAGAAAAAGTATATTCTGAGCATCCACTAGTTTTGTGGGCATTAGACGACACCATTGACTATAAAAGTTTAATTACTGAAGCGCAACGCAATCTTACAACCTTGTGGGCAAAGACAAACTGCGTAGTTGCAGCATCAGCCGAAGATTTAGATGAACCATTTTTAGATAGCAGTTTATCAAGAATTAGAGTTAATGTTCCAGTAACAGAAACACTTGAAGCATCAGTTGTTAGCCCAAATATACTTAATATCAACACTCTTGCAGATCTTGGAACATTTAATATTGGATCATACTTTTACTCAAATAGCGTTTATTTGCAAAGTGTTTCTATAGGTTATGAATATACAGATCCAGCCACATCAACCATAGTTCAAAATTTAAAAACATTTACTAGCACACTTTATCAAAAATGGGGATTTATTTCTGAAACTTTTGAAATTCCAAATGTTTCTGCACAATTACGAATTGTTGTTAAAATTAAAATTTTTGAAGGTTCAGGAACATCAGCAGAGAATGAGTTTTATATAAATGGCATTACTTTTGGGCAATGGAATGAAGAATTTAATACATACTCTTTAAATGGAATAAAAGAGACCACTGTGCCAGCAACGGTAAGCATCTATGGCGGATATGATGCAGTAGAGGCACAAGCATATGGAGTTGCAGAAGACTCTGGATACTATATTACTGAAGGTGGTTTAAAGTGTAAAAATGCTGGCATTCCTTTAGTTTACGGTGCAAGCGGAGTAACAAGATTAGAACCAAATACTGACGCATCTTTAATTCTTCCAGGTAAAGGATTTTTAAATAAAAAGGGCCAGTATAACGACTACACAATTGAGTTCTGGGCAAGAATAGCAGTAAACACATCTACACCATTTAAAATATTTGGACCAATATCGTCTGAAGATGGCTTGTATGTTGAAGACGGATTTTTAACATTAGTTATTGGCGATCAGTTTTCATCACACTTTGTTGGTGAATGGTTTAGACCGATGCTTATCCATATTCGTTTAATTAAAGATTCTGCATCTTTATTAGTTAATGGTGAAGAGGTTTTATCATTATCTTTAGATACCGCCAATCTAACTCTTCCAGAAGAACTTGACAATAGCGGAGACAATCAAGACTGGGTAGGATTCTATGCAAGCAATACTGTGTATCCTTTTGAAATTGACTGCGTTGCTATATATTCTTATCAGGTTCCAGTTACAGTTGCAAAACGCAGGTGGGTTTATGGGCAAGGAGTTGTTTCTGCAGAAGGCATAAACTCATCATATGGAGGAACAACCGCCTTTATAGATTATCCATTTGCAAATTATACGGCTAACTATAATTATCCAGACTTTGCTGGTTGGGATCAAGGAAGTTTTGATAATCTAGCAACTAGTCAAACAAATTTAAGAACACCTGAGTATTCCTTACCAGAAATATTCCTAGGCACTAAAACATTACAAGAATTATATGATGCAAATAAAGACATACAAGATAACGAGTCTGGCCCTGTTATTAGCGATAGGTTTTTATCTTTTAGACCTAATAATACTTGGAACTCCGTTGAGTCATACATTAACTTTTCAAGATTTAACCTATTATCAAGCGAAGTTGAAAGTTGTTATGGAGTATTTAGTTCTAATAACTTAGCATCAGATGAAATATTATTTAAAATATACAACCCTTTAAATAATAACTACTTTACAATTCTTAAAGACGGAAATTTAATTAAATATTCCTTAACTTATAACGGAACTACGCAACTACTATTTACCTCTACCGCAATAACTTCCAACAGTCTTTTTGCAGTTGGATTTAATATAAAAACATTATCAGAAAAATTTGGTAGTAACATGAGTTCTTTTTTTGGAAATCAGAGTTCTCTAAAGATGTATGTGTGCGGGGATAACTCTGGAGAATACACCTTTACAGGAAGACTTTATTCTATTGGACTAGGAACAACTTTAAATTCTACAAAAATAACAAACTATATTGATACAAACGGTTTTATTGAATTAGACAAGGGTCAGCAGTTAATTGATCACACAGCCAGTTATACAGTCCTTCCTTCAGAAGCATATGAGAAGTATTTCTTAGATATAGGAGTTGCAGGGTACTGGCAAGACTACCTACCCCTTTCTTACTTTGCTCAATTTGTAAAAAATAGCAATGATGAAGAATTTTATGAAATAGATTTTTTACAATTCAACTTAGGATATCCAACAACAACCACTCTACAGCAGGAGTCTGGAACATCCTCTTCTTACTATAATACAAATGGTGCACAAATAAAAAGTTATGTAACATTTCAGTATGTTGCGGATGGGGCAAATACACCCATTTCTTTTGCCAATGAGGAACCACCAAATGAACATAAAGTCCTTGACTTAAATGATTATGAAAACTGGGAAACAACAAGGTTTGAAATTTTAAACAATACCTTGATTTATCCAATTAAAACTATAGACTTTAATCAATTTGCAATTGTCTACAGTCTTGAATTTAACAGTCGTGGAGTTTTAACGAAGCCAATATTATTAAACAAGTTACAGTTGGCTTCTCAAGCATTTAATGATAACTCCTTTAATCCAGTAGGAACAAGATTTGGAGTAGATTTATTTCCATATAAAAAGAACGGGATTTATTTTGATTACAAATCTAAAAATCCTTTTAGTATATATAAAGAAAGCACCCCATATTTATATTTAACAAAAACATCTGGAATTGAAGTACGTGGTGAAATAAATATTCTAGAAAATCGTGGATTAAATCTTCCAATTAACAAAGAATTAGCAACAGACTATAAAGTAAGTGCTATGCAGTTGTGGCTAAGATATGATCAAGACACATTTCCAACAACCGCAACAGAGATTTTTGAAATTAATCATAAAGGAGGAACCCTTAAGTTTTATCTACAGGCAAACAGCGCAGACCTAGATAGGGGCAGAATATTTGTTTTGAACCAAAACGGAGTTCCCTACAATGGTGTTGGATTTTACTTAAATGGTAGTCTGGTAAGAGAGCCAGTTCTATCCCTTAAAGAATGGTCTTCAATAGGAATAGCATTTTTAGCCTCTCTTGTCTATAATTCATATCTTGGAAGCATAAACTTGACGGGACCAATATTATTTAATAACATTGCATATTATCAGGCAAACAGTCTACAAGAGGTTGAAAGCAGAACACTAAGAACTTGGTTCCAGGTATTAACAGACGGAATTACAACAAATGACTGGCAATTTTGGTCCAGTAACTTTACCTGGGATGGAATGTTAGTGATAGGATCATCAGAGTTCTATGGAATTAACCCCTCAGATATTTATAAGACATACATAGGCACAAATAAGATAATTGTTGATGACGGAGAAGGCTTAGTCTACCAACCTGAAAAATTAAATATATATGCAGGTACAGAGTGGTCAACTAACGTCTCTACACCAGTATAGTCTGATATACTTATGGTTATGGAATCCTTAATTAATCCAAAAACTGGTAAGCCTTATGTTAAAAATGTACGTCGTCAGGTAATAGACAAGCACTATGACTGGGGTCTTTACGTATATAAGACATCCGCTGGTAAATGGTTTACAGACGAAGAAGGCTCAGTTTTAAATATACCTTCAGACCGTGGAGACATTACAAAAATTGCAGAGTTAAAAAAGGTTGCAATACATCACGGAGATGATGGACTTGGTACAGCAGTATTTGTACCAGGGCTAACCCAGGTTAGTGAAGAAGAGTATTCCGAACAAAAAGCAAGATTAAAAGAGGGTTTAATTCCTTCAATGAATGACTTAGGTGCTTGGCATGCAGCACAACAGACATTAGAGAAACATGGAAGAGGGGCAATGGATGAGTGACGAACAGTATATCCGTGCAAGTCTTAATACAGAAGAAAAAGAAGACAGCATTTTTAAATCGCATGACCCATTTAACAAAACTTGGGATGTTTTAAAGGATTATGTTGGGCTTGATCAAAACTTTCGTCGTAGAACAACTCGTAATTTAACAAAATACGCTGCACCAGAATTTAATGAGGCATACTTAGACGCAGCAAACGCAACCCCATCTGGAGTAAATGCGGGATCTAAACAAATCAATCCAGGCACGGTATATAGAAATGGTTATGGACTATTTGACGTAATAACCCCTCCATATAACATGTACGAATTAGCCAACTTCTATGACACATCATTTGCTAACCATGCTGCTATTGACGCTAAGGTAGAAAACATTGTAGGTCTTGGGTATCGTTTTGATATTTCAGACAGAACGCTATTAAGGTTTGAAATGAACGAAGATGCAGGTGCTGTAGACCGTGCTCGTAATCGTATTGAAAGAGCCAAGATCCAATTACGTGATTGGCTAGAAAATTTAAATGATGATGACAGTTTTACAAAAACAATGGAGAAGGTTTACACAGACCTTCAAGCAACAGGTAATGGATTTATTGAAGTAGGAAGAACAACTGCTGGAGAGATTGGTTATGTTGGCCATATTCCAGCAACCACTGTCCGCATACGACGCTTACGTGATGGGTTTGTGCAGATTATTGGTCAAAAGGTGGTTTACTTCAGAAACTTTGGAGCAAAAAATGCAAACCCTATGGGTACAGATCCACGCCCTAACGAGATCATTCATTTAAAAGAGTACTCACCTTTAAATACATTTTATGGTATTCCAGACATTATTGCAGCAATGCCATCTCTTATCGGAGACCAACTTGCCTCTCAGTATAATATTGACTACTTTGAAAACAAGGCTGTTCCAAGATATGTTGTAACCCTAAAGGGTGCAAAACTTTCAGGTGATGCTGAAGATAAAATGTTTAGATTTTTACAGACTGGGCTTAAGGCTCAATCACACAGAACTCTTTATATCCCGCTTCCTGGAGACACAGAAGGAAATAAAGTTGAGTTTAAGATGGAACCAATTGAAAATGGCATTCAGGACGGCTCATTTAAAGAGTATCGCAAACAAAACCGTGATGATATCCTAATTGCTCATCAAGTTCCTATTTCAAAACTAGGTGGTGCAGACTCTGGAGGCATTGCAGCAGCACTTTCTCAAGACCGCACATTTAAAGAACAGGTTTCTCGCCCAGCACAAAGACATTTAGAAAAGGTTGTAAATAAAATTATAAGGGAAAAGACAGATATTCTTGAACTTAAGTTTAACGAATTAACTCTAACCGATGAAATTGCACAATCTCAAATTCTTGAAAGATATGTAAAGACTCAGGTTATGACTCCAAACGAGGCTCGTGAAATGTTAGACTTGCCACTAAGAGCAGATGGAGATACTCCATTTGTTATGTCTCCAAGACAAGCAACCGATGCTAGAGCAAATTTAGCAGGGGATCGTCAAAGGAATTCAGAAAGAACAAATAACAATTCTGATTCGCCAACTACAATATCTGGACGCAATGCACAGGGTGAAGGCAGATCGTCTCAATAGTTGAGAAATTTCTTTAAAGCGGTGCTATAATTATAACGTTATGTTAATAAATAAGGCTCATTGGGAAACTAAAGGTGACAGTGTTCGCCTTTCAATGCCCATCGGAAAAGTAGATGTTGAGCGCCGTATGGTGTCTGGTTTTGCAACCCTAGATAACGTTGATCGCCAAAATGATATTGTAACAACAGAGTCTAGTATAGACGCTTTTAAGAATTTCCGTGGTAATCTTCGTGAAATGCATCAGCCAAGTGCTGTTGGTAAAATTGTTTCTTTTAAAGAAGATAAGTATTTTGATCCAAGCACTAAAAAGTTTTATAGCGGAGTTTATGTTTCTGCTTATGTTTCAAAGGGTGCACAGAATGCATGGGAAAAAGTTTTAGATGGAACCTATACTGGTTTTTCAATAGGTGGAAACATTAAAGAATGGGATGACGCTTACGACGAGAAAATAGATAA
>Ga0209088_10001670_pt1 | contig 14134 bp, 14 predicted proteins | sample S_140625_EF_Meta_FD_187324 | JGI IMG/M metagenome (GOLD analysis project Ga0209088, IMG submission 187324) | Freshwater microbial communities from Lake Simoncouche, Canada to study carbon cycling - S_140625_EF_MetaG (SPAdes) (version 2) | ecosystem: Environmental > Aquatic > Freshwater > Lake ... | reverse complement strand
TAAGGCTTGCTATAGGTCGTTGTGGCGATGATTTCTGATAAAACTGACTCAACATAAAAATCTAAACATTAGTACGATATCCAGGGCTTTTTTATTCTTTGGCTTAGAGAGGAATGGATGAATATCTTCCTTGCTTTCATCAAACGCTTGAAGGTGATGAGGCTGTTTTTTATGTCCGGGAAAGGAACGGCAAATATTTCCGTTGCTGAAAACCCCAGGTCCTTGAAATGTAAAAAGGCATCCTTGCTAGATTTGATGACATTAACCTTTGGATACCCGAAATACACTCCCCATTCGAAATAAAATCGTAAATTTGACAATATAAATTTCAACTTACGGACGGAAAAGTAATAAACATTGATCCCGATATACTAGGTGGTACTCCAGTATTCTTTGGAACAAGAGTACCTATTAAAAATCTATTTGATTATTTGGAAACTGGTGACTCGATTGAGGTGTTTCTTGAAGACTTTGATGGTGTAAGCAAAGAACAAGTGGTTAAAGTTCTTGAGATGTCACAAAAATTGATTTCTAAAAATTCTTTATTTATAAAAAAAGCAAAATGAATATAACGATCATAGGAGCCTCGGCTGGAATAGGATTAGAAGCTGTAAAAAGAGGATTAGATAGAAATCATTCGATAACGACCCTTTCTCGATCTGATATTGAAATAGAAGAGAAAAAATCGTTAAAAGTGATACTTGGTGATGCAACTAATAAAGCTGACCTATTAAGTTCAATCCAAAACGCAGATGCAATAATTGTAACATTGGGTACTAGTAAGAATATGAATGCTACTACCCTTTTTTCAGATTTTGCACAATTAATGGTGGAAATTCAAAAGGAGAACAAAATAGATATTCCATTTATTTTTGTTACAGGATTTGGAGCCGGAGAAAGTAAAAATTATGTTCCCTGGCTTGTTAAAATGTTTTTAAAATACTTTTTAAAAGACGTTTATGCTGACAAAACTAAAATGGAAGAAATTATTACTAATTCAGATCTGAATTGGACCGTTGTGAGGCCAGGAAGGCTATTAGACAAGGAATTGACAGAAAAATACCGTATTGAAAACAAATTATTCAAAGGAATTAATATAGGCGGCATTAATAGAACTGACGTAGCAGACTTTTTAATTAAACAAGCAGAAGAACAAACTGAATTAAAAAAATACATTGCTATATCTGAAAAATAGGGTAACATAATAGCCTAAACGCCAACAACATCTGCAAGAAATTGGCAGTTCAGCGCTGTGAATGACCGTTTTGTGGTATCCGTCTGTCTAAGTACCTATTTTTTGCTAAAAACGGTCTTTTTAGCTTTAGGGCAAAAAATGAGTCAGGTTTACACAGTAAGCCAGAGAAGGAAATTTTCCCAGAATAGGAGAAATCTTCTTTATCAGTTCGGGATTAATTTCTGTCAAGAAACATATCCACTTGCCTTTACTACTATTGGAAGAAGCGATTCAAGCAAGAAGAATCATCCGTTGGGGTAGATTCTATGGTACCCCAGTTTCGCCTGATTATTCAAAATAGAAAGATTTGAGAATCAAAAACGAAATAAAACTTTACTTATACAGTCAAATTTAAGTGCAGACTAAAGAAAACAAAGCTACAATTAATGGTGAATTGAAAAAAGATTCGAAAAATGCTCAATTAAAGGATATGAAAAAGTACTGGAACATTACCTAAAACTATTGGTTGACCATAAAACCATGGTCAAAGTAAACTACCAATGTTGCCGAATTAGAAAATCAATTTTAATTCAAGCCTTCCAAGAAACCGGTGTGAGCTTGTTTTGCATTAAAATTTGCATCAAACAAAAGAGGCCATTCATTGAAATTATTGTGATGTTTAAGAAGCCAGGAATCATCGTCTTTTAGTCCCCAAACAGTAATTCCAAATTTATTTTCCATGGGGATAGCATTATATATTTGAACTACTTCTTTATATTTCGACTGCTGTGCGGCGGATCTTTCTAATGTAAATGTTGAAATATCCTTATTAGGATTTGCCCTGATATCCAATTCTGAATAGAAAAGCAACAGACCAGAGGCAACGGCTTTATTGGTTGCTGTTTGAATTTGATCTTTTGGTGTCAGATAACTGATATGCATTTGAAACCCTATCCCGTGAATAGGCACTTTCCTTAATTTCCAATCCTCAATCAATTCAAAAACCTTATTTTGTTTTGCTTTATTTGTCTCTAAATTATAGTCGTTATAGAAAAGTTTACTGTCTGGATCAGCATCATGTGCAAATTGGAAACATTTGACCATGTAATCATCTCCCATACGTTGCTTAAACACCGTATTTCTTAATAAACCAGCACTATCACTCACCCCTTCATTTACAACGTCCCAAGAGTTGACTTTCCCTTTATAACGCGAGACAACCGCGGTAATATAATCTTTGACTTCTTGTTCAAATTGCGCGTCTGTTCCCTGATAATTAAGTAACCAATCTGGCGTTGATTCATGCCAAACCAATGCATGTCCATGAACTTTTAAACCTTTTGATACCGCATAGTTTACGATTTGATCAGCTTTTGACCAGTTATAAGTTCCCTTAACCGGTAGTATGACATTCATTTTCATTTGATATTCCGCAGTAATTCTTTCAAATTCTCGTTCTATAATTTGAGTATAACTGAGCAAATCAAGTTTTGGTGTACTAGTGGAAAGGCCCACGGAAAAACTAGTAGAGGCACTTTTTAGTGATTTTGTGGGTAATGGAGTAATAATATCAGGTGTAATATCATCCTTTACAGAGCAGCCCATTAGGATCAAAAAAAAATAGATTAAGAAGTGAAATGGAGCCTTGGAAAATAATACGTTCATTTTAGTTTTTTTAATGCTTAACGATAAGATACTCCCTATTCTTAGGCCAGCATTACACCAAATCTAAGATATAATTTCGTACATCACGTAAAACCGGTAAAATAACTTTTTGACTTAATATTAACTGACTATCTCTTTGGGAAATGGTAAAGGGCAAATGAGAAGTAACAGGTTTATTTTCCCTGGAAGTTATGAGCATGGCAAAGCAGTATTCTTTCATGAACGCCACTATTTCATCCTGGTCTGTTGTTAAATTTGCTTTTGGAAAATACCTGTCAATTCCTTTTACTTTGTATAAAGTCTATATATAAAACGCGTTAGCTTAAATTTACTTCTCTGGTAAATTAGCGCGTATTTCTCCAATTTGGTCTAAAGTTAATCCGGTAATATCAGCAATAAATGCATCTTCAGCTCCCTTAATTATTGCATTTTTAGCTATCTCAAAATTCCTGTCTTGTCTTACTTTATCTTCTGCCACTAATCTTAAAGAGAGTATTTCACTTGCTTTGTAATGCAGATAATCCAAATATCGATTATAACCGTATTGTTGTTCTTTATCCAAACGCATAATGTCTAAGACTTCTTTTGCCTCTGCTAAGCCTTTAGCTTTAAATTCGTCTTTGACCTCACTGTTTTTCAAGAAGTAAACCCATTCATCAAGAGTATCTTTAGCGATGTCGTTAAATTTATTGACTTTAATAATATAATACTCAGGAAAAAAATCCGAAATTTCTTTTTTAGTAAAAGTTTCTTTCTGTTGTATAGAAAGTTGTAATGTATCTTTTTCGTGTAAGCCCTCAAAATTCGTCTTACCTTTATAGATATAATCTTTCCCTTGCCCTAAATCAAAGTAAACAACATTGATAGAAATTACTTTTTTGATATCTGAATAAGGTTGTCCTAAAGAAATATTTTCTATTAAAGCTTTTGAAGTACCATAGATCATTCGGTGAAAAAAATCAATCTCGTAAGTATTTTGAATCTCAACGATAATTAGCTCATTTTTTGAATTTTGTGTCAGGATATCTACCCTGTTATACTTGTCATTCTCTGTTTCTTGATTGCTCTCGCTTTCTAAAATTTTTTGGATTTTGATGTCATCAAACAAAAGTTCAGACAAAAAGCCTTCTAAGACTACAAAGTTAGCCTTGTTTCGAAGTAATTTTTTCACTGCCCAATCAAAACGAATCAGTTTTTTAGTCATGTAAGGGTTTATTTCTTTTTGCTATCCAAAGGGCACTAACCTGAGTAATTAATATCAGAACAAGGCACCCCAAGGCTGCCTGACTTAGAAAAGGATGTTCAATAGCTCTTGCCGCGCGGATTCCCCATAATGCCCAGATGATGACAAGCGAATAACTGACTGTTTTTTCAACAAGAATAAAATAAATGGCTAAAATAGTTGCCGTAACCATCATGATGAGGCTCCAGCTTTCAGGAGAAATACCAAATCCATTCCAGTCTATTTTAACCAGTAATGCCGTTGTATTGGCTATGGTGGCCACACTTATCCAGCCTAAATAAACGATAAATGGCGTGTATAAAAGAAAAGATTGTGTCTTATTAAGCAAGGTTTGATGCTTCTTTCCAAGGATGAAAAGGTATATTAAGACACTCAAAAAGAGTAACATTATCAGCACACTCGTCCAAATCCATAAATAGTGCCAGGCCAGAATCCAGGACGCATTTAAAAAACAAGTAGCTAAAAACCATTTATTTATAGAAGATAAATAGGTATTAATCTTAGGAAATTTGTCCGATAATATCGTAAAATAAGTGAATGAAATAGTATAATTTATTAACAATAAATAGATTACACCCCAGATGGAAAAGGTGAATCCAGCAGGAACAAATAAATTGGGGTAAAAAGCAGATATCTGCCCAGTATTTAACTGGTTAATAGGTAATATATTAGCCAACGCATTGGCAACAATCATTCCAGCAAGGAACAACCAGGTTACCAACAAGTTAACTAATTTCATATTTATTTGATTTTGTAAAGAACCTGACGATCACCTTTGATCTTTTCGGAAACAAGATAATCATCATAATTCATTAAACTATCAATTATTCCCTTAGGCGCCAGTTCAATGATTCTATTGGCAACGGAAGCTGTTAAAGCATGGTCATGAGAACAGAACATCAAATTTCCCTTAAAGGTCTGCATAGCGCTATTCAAAGCCGTAATAGATTCCAGGTCGAGGTGATTGGTAGGTTCATCCAAGAGTACAAAATTAGGAGAACCTAACATGACTTTGGCTAACATGCAACGCACTTTTTCTCCTCCTGAAAGGACACTTGATTTTTTCTGGACCTCTTCACCGCTAAAAAGCATTCTTCCTAAAAAGCTCCTTATAAATTGTTCATCCTTATTTTGTGCAAATTGTCTGAGCCAGTTAATTAAATCGATATCATTTTCAGCTGAAAAAAATTCCTGATTTTCGTTAGGCAGATAGCCGACGGTTATTGTTTGTCCAAATTCAAAGCTCCCTTTTTCAGCTTCTTGATTTCCAGCAATGATTTGGAAAAAAGAGGAAACAGCCATAGGATTCTGACTAATAACGGCAATTTTCTCTCCTTGATTAACGGTAAAAGAAACGTTGGAAAATAAAATATTACCCTCAGAATCCTTGGCACTTAAATCTTTAACAGCTAGCAGTTGATCTCCAGGTTCCCTTTCCATCTGGAAGTGGATAAATGGATATTTCCTGCTGGACGGCTTAATCTCCTCTAAATTTAATTTCTCCAGGGCTTTTTTCCTCGAAGTCGCTTGTTTAGATTTTGAAGCATTGGCGCTAAATCGTTGGATAAACTCTAGCATATCCTGACGCTTCTGCTCAATTTTCTTGTTCTTATTGGCAATTTGTTGCGCCATTAACTGACTGGATTCATACCAAAAGGTATAATTTCCTGTATAAGTATTTATTTTTTGAAAATCAATATCGGAAATATGGGTGCATACCATATCCAAAAAATATCGATCGTGAGAAACAACAATAACCGTATTTTTAAAATCGGCAAGGAAATCGGCTAACCAGGTAATAGTCTCAGCATCCAGGTCATTGGTAGGTTCGTCCAATAATAAGATATCAGGATTACCAAAAAGGGATTGTGCCAATAAGGTTTTTACCTTTTCCGGACCACTCAGATTCTTTACCAGTCGATAATGTAAGTCTTCTTTTACACCAAGATTACTCAATAGCGTAGCGGCGTCACTCTCAGCAGTCCAGCCACCCATCTCACCATATTTATTTTCAAGATCCGCAGCTTTTAATCCATCAGCCTCGGAGGCGTCCGGATCCATATAAATAGCATTTTTTTCTACTTGAATGGCATACATTTCCTTATGTCCCATCATCACCGTATCTAAAACGGTAAATTCCTCAAATTCAAAATGATTTTGTTTTAATACGGCCATCCTGTTTCCAGGCTCAATGGAAACGGAACCTCTGTTTGGATTAATTTCTCCAGACAATATTTTTAGAAAGGTTGATTTCCCAGCCCCATTTGCACCAATGACACCATAACAATTTCCACGTGTAAACTTAATATTGACTTCATTGAAAAGAAATCTTCTACCATATTGTAGCGAAACGTCATTTACTGTAACCATATATCATAATTATTGAAACGCGAAGGTAAAAAAAGTCGGGCATATAATAGGAATTAACTCCTTGCTTACTAACTTACAAGTAAATCTTTATGTAAAATGAAAAAATTAATACGATTCCTTGAGCTTACCTTTTTATGGAGCATCCTTACAATTTCTCTAAATGCCCAAGATATTGCGGCTGTCAAAGTGGTTGTTGCAGGTACTTCACATGGACATTCCGGGTGGATTTTAAATAAATTGATACGACCAGAAATGGAAGTCGTAGGTATTTATGAACCTGACTTGAAACTGGCTGAAAAACAGGCTTTGAGATATAAAATTCCTAAAAAGTTGTTTTTCAATGATTTAAAACAAGCTTTAGATCAATTAAAGCCAGAAGCAGTTTTAGCCTTTGGATCCATAAAAGACCATTTGCAGGTGGTGGAGGTTACCGCACCAAAAGGTATCCACATCATGGTTGAAAAACCGCTGGCATCAAACCTAAAAGATGCTTTAAAAATGCAACAGCTGGCAAAAGAACATCGGGTTATGCTGTTGACTAATTATGAAACGTCCTGGTATCCATCAACTGCGGAAAGTTTCAGATTAGTCAGAGATAGTAATTTTGTTGGGCAAATAAGAAAAGTGGTCTTTCATCATGGTCACCAAGGTCCAAAAGAAATTAAGGTCGGGGAAGAATTTTTTAATTGGTTAACAGATCCAATTTTGAATGGTGGTGGAGCCTTGATGGATTTTGGATGTTATGGCGCTAACCTTATTACCAGTCTTTTAAAAGGGCAGGAGCCTGTTTCTGTAACGGCCGTTACAAATCAATTTAAACCCCATATTTATCCAAAAGTAGATGATGATGCTACGATCATTTTAAACTATCGATCTCTGCAAGTAATTATTCAGGCTTCCTGGAATTGGACATTCAACAGGAAGGATATGGAAATATATGGAGATGAAGGAGCTATTACAGCAGTAAATGCGAATAAAATGCGTCTTCGAAATAGTAAGAATGGATCAGAATACGAAAAAATGGTGACGGATAAAGAAATTCACGTTTATACCAATCCATTTTCATACTTGCATGCTGTGTTACGGGGGCTTGAAAAACCTGAACCTTTTGGTCTTTATACCCTCGAAAATAATATTATCGTGAACAGGATTTTAGAGGCGGCAAAAATTTCAGCGGCTACAGGAAAAACGGTAAGCTTGAAATAAGAGCTTAAAAAAATATTATTTTGACCAACCAAAGTAGATTTATAGAATAAAGGTTACAAAATTTTTAAAAAATAAGGTATATTGGTACTGCATGTAATTTATTAACCTAAAAAAACTTAAAATATTCATTATGGTAAACGACAAACGACTTTTTTATGGTAGTTGCCTCGCATTGATAACTACAGCCCTTTCTTTTAGTATAAGAGCAGGTATTTTGCCCCAGTTAGGCGAGCAATTAAGTCTTACACCTGTTCAACTCGGATTTATTAACTCCATGTGGTTTTTAGGCTTTCCGCTATCCATGGTTGTTGGCGGCCTTGTTTATTATACGGTTGGACCTAAAAAAATCATGCAATTTGCATTCCTTGCACATGCAGTAGGTATTCTGCTAACTATTTACTCAGGAAGTTATATGGGCTTGTTGATTTCTACTTTCCTTATCGGTTTAGGAAATGGTTGTACAGAAGCTGCATGTAATCCAATGATTTCAGATACTTATGAGGGAGTGAAAATGAGCAAAATGATGAATCGTTTTCACATGTGGTTTCCTGGTGGTATAGTGATTGGAAGTTTGGTTTCTAAATTTATGACGGACGCTGGTTTCGGTTGGGAATCCCAGATTTGGGTGATAATGATACCAACAGTAGTTTATGCTTACTTATTTTTCGGTCAGGAATTTCCAAAACCAAAGGTTGCCTTGTCTGTTTCAATTGGCGAAAATCTGAAGGCAATGGTATCTCCGCTCTTCATATTTATATTTGCTTGTATGGCATTAACGGCCATTACTGAGTTTGGACCTCAACAATGGACAGGTATCATTTTGTCAAAAAGTGGTGCCCAACCTATGTTAATCCTTGCTTTAGTTACAGGTTTAATGGCCGTTGCCCGTTATTTTGGAGGTGAAGTGGTACACAAATTAGATCAAACAGGTGTTTTACTCGGATCAGCTGTGTTGGCTACCATTGGTATTTATTTGTTCAGTACCCAAACAGGAACTATGGCTTACGCTGCGGCTATCATTTATGCATTAGGCATTGCTTATTTCTGGCCAAATATGATTGGTTTTGTCGCTGCCAAAATTCCTAAAAGTGGTGCCTTAGGTATGTCTATTGTTGGCGCCGTTGGTATGTTTTCTTCCTCTATTTTTCAACCAATTATAGGTAATTGGATTAATAGTGATAGGGTTGAGCAAGCAGCATTGGGTCTTACCGGAGATGATTTGGAATTGGCAGCAGGTCAAGCTACGCTCAGTACCATGATCATTTTTCCTGCGATATTAATCATAGCCTTTACTATTTTATACTTTTGGGTAAAAAGTATGAAGTCTTCTGAAGCGGCTTAATATATCTTTTTAAAATAAATAAAAGGACTTTTCAATTTACTTTGGAAAGTCCTTTTTATTTGAAAGCTGAATCGGATAGTTATGAATACAATCAATGAAACTTATCAGTTCAATGCTGGTCTATGAATAGTAACTTTAAATTGTTCCCCATCAGAATCATTTAGAAATTCAATGTTAGGGTATGTTTGTAAGGCACGTAAAATTCCGCTACCCGCACCTCTCTGTAGGCTAATAAATCAGGAGCAAGGGATGCAATAATATGATTTCTCGAACGTCGGACTCCTTTTTTAATTTGCTCTTCAGTTAAACTATTCGGTAATTTACCCGGACTTGTTATTTCAATGCGGTTTTCAAAAACAAATAATTTAATTGAATCGTGTATGAAATAATTTCTGTGAATTAACGCATTTACCAATAATTCGGTGATAACAATTTCAGGTATTTCTGACTTACCGAGACTGTTGAATGACTGGCCAGCCTGAACTTTTTGTAATTTGGATAAAACAAAATCATAGCCTTTCTTATACATTTCGTCAAGCGTTCCAATTAAATTTTCACTACTTCTGTAGGTTGTGTCTGTAATAGTGTTCCCTCTGAACCAAATGGCTGTAATAAAAAAAGTTGGGACTAGTTTTTGGACATTTTTGCCGAATAGTAAAGCACCTGCAATGTTTAATTTGCCTTTTGTGCCCAGTCGCAAATTTTCGAGATACTTTAAAGTATCTTCTTTAATGGCAGCGTCCTTGTATTTTTCCTCATAAAAGGATTGGAATTTATCCCAATTAAAATCATCCAATGAACTATGCTGCAACAACATTTCCTCTGAGTAAAAATTACCACTATGCTGCAAAAGACGAGACAATTCCTCCTTACTGATTACCTTGCGTTTATCGGATCCGTTTTTAATCCAAATAAGACCATCTTTATCTGTATGTGGTTTATCCGTACCTTCATGAACAGTCACAATTATTACCCTTTTGCCATGTATATTAATTGTTTCAGTGGTAATAAATATAGGTGATTTAATGTGGTCATTTGCTGCTGTAGAAATGAGGTTATTAATTCTTTGAATATCTTGAAATGAAAGACCAGCTACATCACCTGTTTTATCATCAACACCGATGATAATAATCCCTCCACGGGTATTTGAAAATGCTATCATCTCCTGAGAAATACTTATGACATTATGCACATCACTCTTAAACTGGACTTTTGTAGTTTCTCCATTACCAATGATTTCAAGTAATGCTAATACTTCCATAATTTACATGATATATTTAACTGTTCAAAATGTCAAAAACATTTACATCATTGAATTAGGTTTAATGGTTCCCAATATTACTAATTTTATACAAAGGAAATAGGTTTTTGTATAATCCGGTGAAATTTTATCCCTGAATATCCACTTACAGATATCCGTTGATATGTTCTAGTCTCGTAAAATTTTAAAACCAAAGGATTTGCCGGGAATAAGTCAAACAAAACATAGTGAATTTTGGCTTCATATATTGATGGGTAATAAATAATTTGAATTCTAATTTGAGCGTTATTAAGTCATTCGTCTGCTTGCATACCCTCTAAAAACTTATAGATATACCTGATTGCTTTAAACTCTTCCGCTAACCGATTTGAAACGGGCCTGTTTTATATGTGGTCAAAAAAATCGTCAAACCATTTTTCGTCTGACAAGTGTTTGTTTATGCATGTTTCTACTTATGTCCTTGTTGCTGTCATGAATGGCATATTCTCTATTTGTTGTCGTTTTTAAAATTATAGCCAAACGCGTGTTATGAACAATTGCGGCTATAATTTCCTAGGTAAAGATAATATTTTTCCCAATGGTTGGGAATTTTTAGATTTTTTGTATCTTTGTTTCAAATTGTTGATTGAATGACAATATTGCCTTATACCACAGAGAATGTAGCATTAGTGCAAGAATTTTTAGATCAAACTATAAAGAGAATCTCCGATGGTGTAGAAATAACTTTTACTAAAAAGGCGAGTGATGAACTTCAGGATTTAATGCTTGATTTTGATATTAATGTATCAGATGTAGAGGCTGCCATTGAAAATCTATCGCCGGAAAATTATTTCAGAGGAATAGATCCATCAGGAGCTAAAGATTTCAATGTTTGTGCTTTTTGTACTACCATGGAGAAAGATAAATTAGAAATTTATCTGAAGTACGGAGTGCAGGTTGATGGACTACAAATATTGCTTTTTTCTAACCATGTACCAGATTTCCATTGACATATCCTTTTAAAAATTAAAATTATGGAAACTAAAAAGATATTGACAAGAGAAAATATTCCAACTGAAGAATTAACTACCGTCGTGGAGAAGCTTTATAAAGGTATTAGACTAAAGTATACTGAAGTCTATTACTTAGATTTTTCCGTTAATGAAGAAACTGAAAATGTAGATAAAAATTTAAAGGAAAAATATTTTACTAAGACTCAGATGGAACGGAATATGAAAGCACTTAAGAATGCATATCTTGTTGCTAAAGGAGCTGCCGCACCAAAAGAAATAATTAATTTTAGACTCAAATATCATATATCGGCATCTACATTAAGTATTATTTTGGGTTTTAGTAAAAATACTATTTCAAATATTGAAAATGAGGGAATTACTTCGTTATCTACTGGTCGGCTGATAAAAATGTGTATAGAAAATAAAAAAATCATATATGATTATGTGCAATTGTGTGATTTAATAGATAATGAAAAAAAAGAAGAGATTTCTAAACGTTTAATGGTAGAAAATACCTAATTTTTTTTCAGCTTGAGTGTCGGATTAATAGCTATCCAGTTAGAATATGTTCGATATGTTGGTCACCTGTCAAAATGGTTTGTCTTTGTTTTAATGTTTAGATTTTGGTCGGTCATTCGTCTTGTGAACTGTCTGTCGTTCTATAATTACCGCATAACGCTGTTATAAGCCGTTTTTCTGTTTGTCATTCGTGTCAATTAGTTCAAAAATCAATCCTGTCAAAGTCTTCACGTCACTTTCAATTGTTCCTTTCATATATCGTTCTTAAACACTTTTATTGTCTGGCGGGTTGATATTAAGTATCAATCCTTTTTCTAACGCCAACATTCTTAAAAACTCCCTTTGTGTTCGTCCGTTTCCTTCTCTGAATGGGTGTAAATAATTGAGGTTATCTAAAATTTCTGCCAATTTCTCGGCAAAGAGTATTTTGTTGTCTCTCGGAATTTTCGTAAACTCAAAAATTATTTGGTCAATGTATCTGAGAGCGTTGTCAAAGTGCGAAGTAGGGAAGAACTGCTTACCATCTTTGCTAATTTCAACGGTCCGCTTTTTTCCTGCCCAGAAGTAAATGTCTTGAAATAAATATCTGTGAATTTCAAAAAGGCTGTCAATACCCTTGATTTTCATAGGGTTTTCGTAAAGTTCTTGAAGTCGTTTTATTACTGCAACGCTCTCAACAAAGAGTAATACATCGGGATCGGTTATGTCTTGTAAATTTCGTAAAAGTCCTGTTTTCGGGTCAGTGTAGGTGAAGTCAGGGTCTATGTATTTGTAGGAATTAGACATAGGCTTTTTGTTTGGCAAATGCCACTAGTTCTGTTAGTGATATTTTTCCTGTCACATAGTCCCTAATAATTTCAATACCTTTTGGTGTGGGTTTAAATCCTTCAAACATATTACTCCCCAGTGCGTTTGCGGTGCTTTCTAAGGTTTTCAAGTCCGAAAACTTAACTCCCATAATCGTCAGGTTGCTTCTGTCTATTTCTATCGTGTTAAACATATTATTCAGTCTTAAATCCTTTCTAAATTTACAAAATATTTAGGTCAAACGTTTGTTTTATTTGGCTTTAAAATGGCTTATAACGTTTTCAGGTTTGCGATGGGCGGGCTTTTTACCACTAAACTCGATACTAAGAACCGAAGTTCAAATATAGCAGAAAGCGTCAAACGGAGCACTGAACCCCGCCTGATTCAAAACTGCTGTTATATGCGATTTTTCTTCTTTCGCTCTAGTTGTCCGTCAGATTTTCACATTCAATTCAAGTCGTCCGCCAAAACCAAGTTTAATGATTTTTTGAAGCGTCGAAATACGAGCTTCTTTTATATTGTTCTCTATTTTAGAAATATAGGATTTAGTTGTCCCAACTTTTTCTGCAAGTTGTTCTTGTGTCATACCCATTTTTATGCGAGTATCGTGAATCAAAGCACCGATTTTAAATGCTTCATAACCTGCTTCAAGTTCGTCACGCTCTTTTGTCCCAAGTTTACCGTAGTTTTTGTCTTTGAACTCTTCAAGAGTCGTTAAGTTTTTATTTTTCGCTTTCATATTCTGCTTTTATTTTAAGTGCCATTTCTATTTCCTTTCTAGGTGTCTTTTGAGATTTCTTTTGAAATCCGTTTGCTAAGACAACTAACTGTCCTTGGTCAAAAAAACAGAAAATTCTACAAATATCGCTTCCAAGTTGAACTCTGATTTCATAAAGTCCGTTAGTGTTCTCTATTTGTTTTAGATACGTTTCAGGAATTCTTTGCAAATCTTCAACCAGGTCAAAAGTCCAAACAATTTTTGCTTTTACTTTCTTGTTTTGTTTGTCAAAGAAGTCTTGAAAGTAGTTCTTATAAAACGCAATCTTTCTATGAAAGTTACATAAGTTTCACTAAAGTGGAACATAATCGTTAATTTATTTTGTCGAAATGTTGATTTGTGGGGTTCTCAAAATCGCGTATAATTCTCTTTTACCCGAAACAATCTCTCGTAAAGCCAGCCATTTTGGCATGTATTAGCGAAGGTTTATTTCGTTTTTCATCTAAACATAAATACTATTTTTTGTAAAATATGGATAGTGTGGCTTAAGAGGGGTATTCTATCTTTTAGGTTTTGAAAGTGAAGAATAATAAGACAACGACATAAAAATTAAAATTTATTAGTAGGTGTTACATAATGACTAACAATTCTTTCCGTCATCATGTTGATGATCCTTTTGTTCATTTCCTTTTGAAAGGTTAGATATTTTTTCAATTCCTCTCCATTAAATTGGCCAATGACCATGCCGATTAATTGATTTTTAAAGGGTATATCTCTTTTTATATTTAAATTCAGCCATTGTAATGGGTCCTTTTCCTTTATTTTTTCCCAGGAGAC
>Ga0209088_10001669_pt1 | contig 14135 bp, 15 predicted proteins | sample S_140625_EF_Meta_FD_187324 | JGI IMG/M metagenome (GOLD analysis project Ga0209088, IMG submission 187324) | Freshwater microbial communities from Lake Simoncouche, Canada to study carbon cycling - S_140625_EF_MetaG (SPAdes) (version 2) | ecosystem: Environmental > Aquatic > Freshwater > Lake ... | reverse complement strand
CACATAATGTGCGAGCGCGCAAACCCAATAAAAAAACATGAATAATAGTCATGTTTTTTTATGTTTAGTTTTTTTGTTATAACTTACCTTCAAACTTACCTATTTGACCACACACACAAGCAACCCAACCTATAGGACCTCTTGACGAGCACGTTTAGTTGGACGATGTAATTCTTCATCATCTGATACGCTGCTCTCCACCAGTCTCCAAGTGTCTTGTCCATATTCATTTTGCGGTATAGACACACTTAATCCAACCGGTGGGACATATACGATTTGTTCGTCGTCGTCGTCGTCGTCGTCGTCGTCTTCGTCTTCGTCTTCTTCTTGTATGGTCACAAGCGATGGCATCGAACCATACGACGACGATGATATACTGTCGTCGTCGTCGTCTTCCACCTCTTCTTCCAAATCAAAATCTATGAACAGATTCATTGGTTGGAGGGGTGGTGTTCCGTTTGACTGACGTTCCAATACGGGTGGTTCGATGATTTCGCCCTCTTCTTCGATATCCATTTGTTCTTGTTCTTGTTGTTGTTCAAGTGGTCCATACATCAATGCATTGTGTAGTGCCTCGTCCATAAGCTGTTCATTTATACGTTCCAACCTTTCGTTCGAAAGGACCAACTCTTCATTTTCACGTTCCAACGCTTGAATGCGTGCCATCAACATAGGCACTTCGTCTTCATCGTGATAAGAACGTTGGATCGGCCAACGGGACGTCGGTTCGTCGTCTTGAAATATCTGTTGCTCTGACGGAAAATACACTGTAAGATCGTTCAATATCGCGTTTTGACGCTTTTCCATTTCTGCGCGATACGTCTCGGGGGTATATGCATTCTCACGGTGCGCGCCACATTTAACGTTGCTCATATCAATTGCGTAAGTGTTCTCGTTATTATTCATCATTTTTAAGGGGGTTGTCTTTTATTTTTTGGAGAAAAAGATTTCAATTTTATTTTTTTATACACTCAAATCCCCCGCCTCATCCCCCAGCCTCACCCCCACCCCCCTCACCCCCACCCAAAAAAAACACCAAAAAACACCCAAATCCCAACTCACTCCCCTATATGTCATACAGCAAATCTATCGTATAGTCAATGGCCGTCTCTGAATTATGAATAATGGTTTCTATATTGTCCAACAGGGTATTTGTGATTTGGTCTGTATGATTCCGGATGAAATAATTGAAAAAGAGACTAATAATTGAACGTTTGTCTATATTGTATTGTACACTAATATTGTGTATGAATTGTCGGAATTCCCGTTTTTGCGCCGACACCGTCCCCATCCCCGTCCCCGTCCCCGTCCCCACCGAAATCTCTGAATGTTCCCCCGAAGAATTCCCTGTAGGACCTCCCAAACGAATCCGTTTCAAAATGTCTTTAAACAAATCATCTGTAATAATATGACGTTCCCAATCTTGATTCATCTGGTTCATCTGTATGAAATTAATCATACTTCGAATATCCGAATGATATAGATTTTGGATCGATTCAATAATCCTGTCAGACATTTCGATTTGTTCCTGTTTGACCACATTTTTAATAAATCCGAAAATCTCGGATTTCGGCAATTGATTGAAACGAATACATATGAATTCGTTTTTCAGAGACGTATCGATTTTACTAATATAATTACATATAAGACAAAAACGGACATTCTCTGAACATAACTGTATTAAATACTTGAGAGCCTGTTGCGCATTCTTTGTCATATAGTCTACTTCATCCAATATGATGAATTTGATTCCCGATTCAAAAAAATTATTGGTTTTTACAAACTGGTTGATTTGATTCCGAATAATATCGATACCGCGTTCATCGGAGGCATTCAGATGAATAATATTGGTTTTGTTCAGAGAACCGATTTTTTGTGGGGATGTTTCAGAGATGGGTCTTTGGTCGATGTCGATATTGGATTGGTATTCATTAATGAGATTTATGATGGTCGTCGTTTTTCCCGTACCGGGTGGTCCATAAAACAACATATTTGGGAAATAACGTTTTTTCAATATGTTTTCAAACAGGGTGCGATTGATGGGGTCCAACACGATACTATTGAAATTGGAAGGTCTGTATTTTTCAATCCATGGAATGTTTTTATGAAGATTCTCTGACATTTTTGGATATAAACATACAATGTATTTATATCTATACATTTGTTTTACACATTTGAAGATATATAATGGGCGTTTTCAATTAGAAAGGTGTAAAACTACTTACACCTTTTCTCATTTCAAATGCCCAGTTTTTATAAATAACCTATATAAAGATAAATTTCCTATATAAAATAATGTTTAATACATTTTTTTGGACATCAATAGGTATTCCAACTGGATATGTAACAAGTGTAATCATAAATGATATTCATAAATTATTATATAATACAAATATTTCAAAATTTGGTAAATATAGCATAATAACAATTATAACATTTTTTTCATTTTTAAAAGGGTATACTGAAAATGATTTAATGACAAATATATTATTAAATTATGAGCGTTTTAAATGATAAAAGGTGTAAAAAAATAATAAATTCTTTTTTTATTATATGAAAAATAAAATTGATTTATAAATAACCACATTTACAATAACAAACCAACACAATACAATAACAACATGACATCATCCATCGAATCACCTGTAGGATATTTGGAATTAGTGGTCGGACCAATGTATTCCGGTAAAACCAGTTATTTGGTGGAATTATACAAGAAAAATAAATACATTGGCAAGAAAATCATCTGTTTGAATTACATTGCGGATGTTCGATACTGTACCGACGAAATGTCTACCCACGATTTAATCAAAATTCCCTGTGTGTTTGTCAAACAGTTGGGCGATATTTGGACCGATTCGACACATCCAAATCACTTGGAAATCCGAGATTGTGATATTGTATTAATAAACGAGGGACAGTTTTTCGGGGATCTCAAACAGATGGTTTTGGAAATGGTCGAAGGTCATCAAAAATCCGTATATATTTCGGGATTAGACGGTGATTATTGTCGGGGCGTTTTTGGAGATATATTGGGCTTGATTCCATATTGCGATAATGTGGTCAAAAAGACGGCGTTGTGTGCACAATGTCGTGATGGAACCGCCGCGCCATTCTCACATCGCATTTCGGATTCGAAAGAACAGGTTTTGATTGGAACGGATATTTATGAACCCCTTTGTCGCCGATGCTATTTGTCGGCGGCTGCTGTGGCCGAGGCTGCTGCGACCGCGGCGACCCAAACAGAAATCATTCCCGATTATCGGCGGCGGCTGCGTTCCAACAAGAATTCAACCACTTTATGGACGATGAACCATCCACCCGACCTGAGTGGACTGACTGGATTCAAAGTAAAATACAAAATAATCTTAGACACAAATTCCCTTCACAATTCTTGGCGACATCGTCTGCGATCCAACAAGAGTTCAACCACTTTATGGACGATGAACCATCCACCCGACCTGAGTGGACTGACTGGATTCAAAGTAACATACAAAGCATTCCTGTAGGACACACCACCCCCTTGCCCTTGCCCTTGCCCTTGCCCCCTACCCCCCTCCTAAAATCAATTTTTGAAAACAACATAAATAGGATTCCATATTTTTTACAAAAATGGAAACGAAAAAAATTCCAAAAAAATCGGTCAAAGAAAAAAAAATACCGAAAAAAACCGATATATGTATTGACCATGAAAAACAACGGGATTCCGTCGCAATAGTCGACGAAACCGCCGAAGAAAATATCCATTTTACGATAGAACCGACGACCACGACCACGACCCCGACAACGACCCCACAACAACAATCAACCACCGTTCCCGTCATTACAAAAAAACGAGGTAGAAAACCGAAAGGCGGGAAACTCATTGTCAAAAACGAAAATCTTGCACAAGATATTCCTGTAGTATCAAACGTGATTCTCCATTTGAAATGTTCTCTGAAAGACCTCGAAAATGCAAATAATAATTTCAAAGAACCATTAGAATATAATCCGGAGATTCCACCGGAAATCAAAACATATGAAACAATGGCAAGTACCATTTCGTTTTCCACTTTCCAAGAAAAAGAAACCGTCGATGTCTCAACACCCAAACACGAATATGCCTATTTGGATTCCACTAAAAATTCACATTTAAATATCTGTAGTATTTGTAAAGAAACCGAATCCGAAATTTCTCTGAAAGATATAAATACCAAACTGAAATCTCTGAAAATCCAATTATATAAGAACGAACATTCCGCCAAGAAATCCGCGTGTTTTTGGTGTACATATGATTACGACAATGAACCTTGTTATATTCCCAAAATCGAAACGAATGGCGAACTATTCGGATACGGTTCTTTTTGTCGACCCGAATGTGCCGTCGGTTTTTTAATGAAGGAAAGTATTGACGATTCTACCAAATTCGAGAGATACCATCTTTTGAACAAGATTTATAGTAAAGTGTATGGATACAAAAAGAATATTAAACCCGCCCCCAATCCATATTATCTGTTGGAAAAGTTTTACGGGAATTTGTCCATACAGGAATATCGACGTTTATTGAAATCCGAACATATGTTATTAGTGTTGGACAAACCGATGTCGCGTATACTTCCCGAATTGCACGAAGATAATGAAGATTTCATTTTGAATATTTATGGAGGAACAAAACCCGAATTCAAAAATGGCAGTTCGGTATATAAAGTCAAACGTCAGAGCGAAAAACAATCGGGACCAAATAAAAACACCATTATTAAAAATAATTTTGGAATATCGTAATGGTATGTCACCATTGTATGTCACCATGTCATGGCATATCATATCACAAAAAGTATATAAATATTTGTATTGTATAAGATATAATACAAATATGACAATTTCCTGTAGGTTAATGGGTGGATTGGGAAATCAACTGTTTCAAATATTTGCAACCATTTCGTATACGATCGACCAGAATACCGCCGACGACACTCCCACAAACAATATCCAATCCGTCATTTTTCCATTTTCCAACACATTAGGAAATCGACGAACATATTGGGCGAATTTCTTGAATCATATTACGATTATAACCACGGCGAATCCGATGTATGGATTGTCCAATTCGGATATTCAGAGATTCCCCATAATTCAAGAAGCACAAGAGATGAAATATACCCCCCTTCCAAATATTCCTGTTGGACAATCCAATACTTGCCTGTATGGTTATTTTCAATCGCCCGGATATTTTGCAAAACACAAAGAACAAATATTCGAAATGATTCATTTGAATGAACAGCGTCAAAAAATACGCGAAACATACGCGAAATATTATGTAGGACAATCCCCCGCAACACCCGTAGTATCCATGCATTTCCGTTTAGGAGATTACAAGAATAACCCCGCACATAATGTATTAGATAGTGATTATTACCGAAAGGCATTGGAACAAATCAATTTGTATTTGAATGCCCCCGTCAAAATCCGTGTATTGTATTTCTGCGAACAAGAAGACGGCAAAACAGTGGACCAAATGATACAGACACAGTTCAGAGATTTTCGCAATATCGAGTTTGTGAAAGTGGATGATGAAATCGAAGATTGGAAACAAATGTTGCTTATGAGTTTGTGTGATTCACATATCATTGCCAATAGCACGTTCAGTTGGTGGGGTGCGTATATGAACCCCTGTTTGACAAAAACGGTTACTTATCCGAGACAATGGTTTGGACCCAATCTGGCACATATTGATATGGAGGCGTCCGACCTATTTCCAGTGGATTGGATTAAAATATAAAATTGAAAGCATCCAATTATAATTAAGAAAACAATACATCACATAAAAAATGGATACACAAACATTACCATTGGTTCCTTTCGGAAAATATAAGGGACAACCTATTACTGTTTTATTGAATGACACTAAATATTTGGAATGGTGTAAGCAACAAGAATGGTTTGAAAAATTTCAAATTGTTTATAATATTTGTGTTAATCAAACAATAACAACAACAAATCAAAATTCAAAAACACCCGAACATAATAAATTACAAAATATATTTTTAGAAAATGAAAATGTTGAAACATTATTGCGTTTTATTTATAAAAATTTTAAATATAAAAAAAATGTATCATATTCAACCGCATTTTGTGAATTTGAAGGGATGTTTAATTGGGATATTATTATTAAAGATTTAAGTTTTACAAAAATACAGTGTAATTGTAATTGGGATGAAAAAGAAGAAGGTGATGTTTGTGAATGTAAGTATGAAGATAATGATAGATATGAATACGCATTATCTAATCATTATATTGAATTAAAACCATTACTGGGTGATGATTATCCATCTGTTTTGCGAAAAATGAAATTACAAAAAGAATTAACTTTAAATAGTTTATTAAAAGAAAAACAAAATATGTTAGATGAAGTAGGGTATGTAAAAGGTAAAAAATCTATCTTTGAATATGGTAGTAAAAATTTTGAAGAAGTAAAAGAAACATTGGATATTTTAACAAAAGATTTTAGAATCTTTCAGGGTGAATTCATTTTATTAATTAAAGAATATAATTCAACTAATACACCAAAAGATAAACTTATCGAAATATTTAACCAATCAAATATACAAATTGTATTTATTAATGAATTATTTCCAAACAAAACAATCACCGAACAAGTAGAACAATCACAAATAATGGATATATCAAAATCCAATACATTCACATTAGAAGAAGAAAATAAAATATTACGACAATCTCTTTTACAATGTGAAGACAAAATTAAAAAATTAGAAGAGGAAATACAATCATTAAAAACACAAAAACAATCCAAAAATATTAAAGATTATTTTGGAAAAAAATAACAAATCACTATGTTTGTATACATATCATTTCTATAAAATGTAAAAAATACTAAAAAATAAATATTATAATAATATTTATTTTTTATCAAACCATCCCACCTAAATACCCCCCCACTTATATCTAATTACTCACCTCGTCATAAATAATCATTCTTAAGATATTATCCAACTGTTTATTCTTGAGCGAATATTTGTCATAACCAAAGATTTCATTCTCAGTAGTGATGTAACTATATATGTCCTGAATCGTAATTGATTCGATTTGTTCAGGATACATGTTAATACTATACACTCCGAGTTCGACATTCTTGCGGAACTTGTCAAAAAGAAGCGACATGAATGTCAATAGACCACTGTAGTTCGTTTCGTGGAATGTCATATAGAAATCACAATATTGGTCGGATTCGTTAATGACTGGCGGAGAAACCGTACTGAGACGTTTCCGGGTTCCTAATACAGTGAATGTTTTGTTGTTATATATGATAAACGTTTTCACATCGTCAACCAAGTCTTTGATAAATAAAACGGAATAATTGAATAATGGCATTGTGTATTGGGTTATATGTATATGACCCATTTTGTTTTTATGTTGTTTACCATTTTCAATTTTTCAAATACAAACAAACAAACAAACAAACAAACAAAAATATAAACAATACACCAAAATATACTGTATGATCCAAAAAACCAAAATATACTGTATCAATTTCAACGATTCCGACCGACGCACCAAAATGTCAAACAGGTTCCAATTCATCGGTCTGACCCCCCATTTCACAGAACCCGTGTATGACACCGACCCGCGAATTGCCGCTGTCCCCCTCGCGCAATATCCCCATATAGTTCCACGCACATCGGCCATTATGCTCCAACATCTGGATTCAATGACCCACTTTCTGGAAACCACCGATTCCGAATATGAATACTGTTTGATTTGCGAAGACGATGTCATGATTTCACGCCAATTTTTGACCGAATACGAAACCGTCATGGAAAAATGGGACTCATTGGGAATCGACGTATTATTACTGGGGTGTCTCCAATTTTTCCGATTATACGTGGGCGCAGCATGGTATGACCACCTGTGTGATTCATCCGACGGAAACTTCCAATTTTTCCGACATCCCGACCATTTATGGGGGTCACAAATGTATGTCGTTTCACGGAAACACGCCGAGTATTTGACCCGAACATATACGGTCGAATATGCGCAAAATCATCCGGAATTGCCGCACAATCCCGATTGGGTCATTACCAAAATGGGCCGACGGGCAATGGTCTATCCAATGCTGGCGATGGAAGAAGGGGATACCAAAATTGGCGACGATTCACAACGCAATTTCCATCGCACGGTTTTCCAAGAAAATTATGACGAGACGCGATACATGTAACGCACGCCCTCCCCCCCACGCCCCGCCCCCTATAAAATAACCCTGTAGGACATTCCTACACCGTTATTCCATATGGGTTATCCACCTGACTTGAAATGGTTTCAATCTCTGATAATTGAATATTATCCATTTTGCGACCTTCCGAACTGAATATAGTATTGGGTGTTATAAAACTACTATTTGTATCACTTGACCATAGTTTATATAAAAAAATCTCCTTTATTCCAAAATTCAATCCTAAACATATTCGAATATAATTCATTCGGGTAATAAATATATTTGCGTGGGAATAATTTGAAATATCAAACACCTCTTTGACTATATCGGCGATGTCAAATATTCCAATATCTTCGTTTACTTTTCCATTTTCCGGAGAAGTATCTAATTCAATTGCATCCAAAAACGAGACGCTTAATTCTAAAAATAAATCCAAACCATTTGTATGTCCTAAAAATTGTTCAGACAATTCCCCGTGTTTTTCGCTATGATTATTGTAATTATTATACATAAATATCAATAACAGAATACTACCCGTTCGTCCAAATCCGGCCAAACAATGAATCAATGTTTTTTGATTCGGATCCATATAATTATAATTAAATAATGAAAACCATGTTGTAAGAGTTCCCGCAGTATAATCGTGTATTTTGTGATTTTGAAAATCAATATAACTATCTTCCTGTATTTCTTTATACATGCTTTGCATTCCAATCCACATACGACTTTCATAATTTCTATCGAATTTGTACGGAGTTATTCTACCATGACAATTCATTGTAAAATGACGATCATCAATATCACATCCTTGTAATGAAATTATACGTTTAATGTCTTTTACATGCATATAAAAGGATAGGTTTGCTAAACATTTATATAAATCTTCAGATGGTATGGATGTAGCATATAATTGTGTATCTTTCAATTTAACAAATGTTACCCAATTATTTAAACCATTTACACTTTTTTGCCAACTCGGTTTTTGAAATACGTAATCATAATGAAATTGACCCCCGCCTTTAATCCCACCTTTAATCTTGAATTTACGTTTATGGGTTTTACCAGACGTTTGTTTCATTTTATTTTTCATTTTATTATATTATATATATATATATATATATATTATAATGCCGGGTACAAAACCAAAACAACGTACAAGATTAACTATATTCAATTTGTTTTCAACCAAAAAAAGTCCCACAACAAAAACACGATCCAAAAAGCCAAAACAATCATCACGGTATACATTAAAAAAATCAGTTTCAAGTCCAAAGACCAAAAACAAAATTAAAACTATGGATAATTCAATCGAAATACTTAACATTATACGTGACTCAGTCCCATCGTCATTATCGACATGTCCCTCAAAAATTACAAAAGAAATGTTAGCAATCGAACTTGATTGTGAAGATTTGCGCGCAAACTTAGAAAAAGAAACAAAGGATAGTCTATGGTCGGCATATCGAGAAGTGAATTCACATTTATTTAGGGATAGACCTCCACCAACAAAACAAGATCTAAAAGAATTACAAAATCTCATAGACAAAATTAAAGGTTAACACATTTAAGGATTTATACCAATGAAGATTTGAAATGTTCAATCAATTATTAAGGGTGTAATACGAGAGTATTATATTATATATATATATATCGGCAGAAGTGAAAAATATATATATATATATATATATGAATATTAGAGAGTATACAACTGTATATTTTATAATTGAAAATTTTGGATATTCGGATCCTAATTATCCTAATTCTTTTGGACTTCATTCAATTTATTATGTTAAAAATAATGATCAAACAACAAAAAGAAAAAGAAACATAAATCATAATGATCCAATTAAAATTATGATGATTGAAACAGAACAATATTTTCAATATATAGAAAGAGATTTTGTACGTGTACGTGGTGACAGCAATAATAATAAAAATTTTTTTAATGAATTAGTCAAAGCTCTTTGTAAAGGAACGGGTAATGGTGATGGTACTATAATAAATTTAGAGAATGTAAAAGACGATTGGATAGTAGAAAGACATTTAGGACCATGTATGAATGGATATACTATAATATATTATAAAAACCCAAACATTCAAATCAGTGAACGTGAACAATATAATACAAGATGGAACTTTTATGGTTCACTTAATAGACAGCGTCAAGGATTTTACGGTGATATATTATCACGTAATTTACAATTACGTGTTTATTCAGTACAATTTATTATGAAGAAAAAACTCAGCAGTCGTTTTTTCGGTAATGAAGAATATTATTATATACACCAGTTTAATATTGATTATGCAGAAGATTCTGATAGTGGAACATCAACACGCAAAACATATTCTACATATTTACCAAAGATTAAAGTAATAAAATTACATAATTTTTTACAATTAGCAAAATTTGAAACATTACATACTCGTGTAGGTGTATATCATAATAGTAAAGTATATGAACATCGTGTGGATAGTCCATATGGTATATATCCTTTAATAGAATATTTTTCTAATTATGCAGACAACAATATTATGCAAATATTATTTCGAGTATTAAATGAGATTTGCATAAATGATAGGGATTCTTATTATAATTTAGAAACAACAAGAGAAAATAGTCCTTGGAAAATCGAAAAAAAAAAAGAACCTCCTTCCAATGATTATGTTTTTTATAATAGAGTGTGTACTTTAACTATTAGTAAACATGATAATACTTTTTTATTCGATGATTTTATTCAACCGTGGTCAAATCCGTTTAGAGAAGCAACCGTTTTACCAACCGTTTTACCAACCGTTTTACCAACCGTTGTACCTGTAGCAACTCAATTTAATTTACCTGTAGCAAGACCAGATGAATTTCCAAGAGATAATATTGAAGAAGAAGAAGAAGATATTCAAGAAGTATACGCGGAATATCCGCCACCTGTAGCGAATGTTGTTGGCTTCGGCGGCACTCGTAGAAAACGTCGTAATAAAAATGGAACCAGACGTAAAAGACAAAATAGACGTAAAACACGTAAACCAAGGAAATAAATAATTAGAAATCATAAATTATACCGAAAGATTTTTAGAAGAATTATATATGAGTTCTCATATAAAATGGGCATTTTAAATGAGAAAAGGTGTAAATCTTCAAGGGTGTAAAATAGGACATTTTATTTTAGCAAGGGTCGGATATCAGTACTGATTTGAGACCCTTCGAACGCGGCCCATATAAAATTATAATCAAATAAACCTGTAGGACAAACCTTCCACATTCAAAAATATATAATACTATATATAAATAATAATATTATGTATAACGTAAATCAACCAATATACGGACTTCAAAAAGGGATTATTTATGGCCAAAATGCCAGAGTCGACGATATCAATGACCGTATTTTTTCTCGGTTTACCCCGAATCAACCTTTAGAACCAAATTACGACCCACGACCGGTTTCTACCAAATACGCACTTTTTCCAATCATTGACCGTTGCACACCATCTACGGTGTCAATACCTCAAATGGCCAATTATCAGGTTGATGCGGGATTTGCCCCTTTTGGAAGTCAAGCCCCCGTTTCAGGGTTTTTAGCAAATGTGGATGTGGAATCGAAATTGCGTTCGCAGGTCCAGGTTTTGACAAAGTATGGCGTAGAAGATGAATACATTCCGGCGTCCAACAGTGATTTATATCGCACGGCAGTTCCCAATGGGTCGGATAATTCTCCACAACCATTTATGGGATTATTTGAACGACCCGTGTTTGACCAAACACCGGAATTTGTAGGAGGAGACCGAATCGGGAAAGATTCGTTTTTTAATCATACACGGACTCAATTACGCGTGCTATAATTCATTATTCATTCAAGTGTATTGTAATATCGTATCGTGTTTATATATCTTTTTTATTTCTACTGGTCCTCTACATATAGGACAAGTTGTATTACTTGTATTTTGAACCCATTTTAATAAACAATGTTTATGAAAAAAGTGTTTACAATTCAATTGTATAATATTGTTATCGTTTGTATCATTATGTAAATTCAACATACATACACAACAATCTTTATCATTTACACGAATCGTATCATCGTTTTTTGTAGGACCATTTTATTTCAGAACTGGTGTAATTTTATATTTTCTAAATATATATGGAAAATATAGAATCAGGACCAATATCAGGACCAATATCAGGAACAAAAACAGGACCAATATCAGAACGAGAATCAGGACCAATATCAGAACGAGAATCAGGACCAATATCAGGACCAATATCAGGACCAAAAACAGGAACAATATCAGAACAAGAATCAGGATCAAAATCAGGATCAAAATCAGGATCAAAATCAGGATCAAAATCAGGATCAAAAACACTTTCAATTGATGATATTCGTGTATTGAAAAAAACTGATAAAAATTTGATTGATATGACTCATATAAATAATATAAATAATATTCAATATGTACGTTTTATAATACAATATAATAGAGATAGAGAAAATATATATAATTTGAAAGGGTTTGAAGTAATATATAAAAAAGAGACAGGAAAAAAAATTTTTCGTATAAATTTTACTGAAAAATGTTATATTACACATGATACAAATAGTGATATAAATATAGAATTTTTTACTTTAAAGCATAGTATAATTTCAAATGAAATATTCGAATTTTCTACGAATCCAGAACTACAAGTACAAGAAGTAGTTGAAATACTTAAATATATATTAGACCAATTATATTACATTGCGACTGAAGACAAAATGTATATATTAGATTTTAACCCAATCAATTTTTTAGATTATGAACAAAAAAAAATCTTTAATGCAAATAATATTTTTAAAAAAAATAGTAACTGGATATTTGTTCCACCAAAAAAAAATATACAACATCCGACAGAAATAATAATAAAAAATAATACATATAAATTAATTCAAAAAAATACGGTTAAAAAATCACCATCACCCGAAAGTAAAAAATCACCATCACCCGAAAGTAAAAAATCACCATCATCACCCAAAAGTAAAAAAAATTCACCATCACCCGAAAGTAAAAAATCACCATCATCACCCAAAAGTAAAAAAAATTCACCATCACCCGAAGAAATTATAACAAAAACACCCAAACAAATTGTAAGAAGTAACGATGTAAAAAGCGTAAAATTTGATTTTAAGAAAGAAAATGATACTATATATTTAACCAATTTTACAGTATTTTATGGTATAGGTTATAGTGATGATGTAAGTATAGATTTAAACTCCAAAAATTGTGTTGTTACTAAAAAAGATAATAAATATAATTTATCTATAGATAATCCTTGTATTTATGAAATTCCAAATAAACAAACAAGAATGGGTCAAAATAATCATTTTATTTTAGCATATCTTCAATTTATGTTATTAGATGAATTACAAATGGAAGAAGATTATGTAAAAATCAAAGAAATGGAAGAAGATGGTACATATAATGGTAAATATGTATTTGAACGAAGATTTTATCATGTATTAAATAAACCAAAAAATGAGAATAGATGGCATGTTTCAGATAGTAGTAAACGTTCAAATGGTAAAACATTCACTATAACATTAACACGTCTTGCAGATGAACCATCATCACCTAATGCAGTTGAACCATCATCACCTAATGCAGTTGAACCATCATCCAATTCCAGAAAAAAAACGTTATCAAAATTTAAATCCGGTGTATCAAAATTTATATCCGGATTAGCATCAAGGTTTACAAGAAGAAATACACCATCAATAGTATTATCCAACCCAAGACACACAACATACAAATAATCCTGTAGGACAAAACCCCTCTCCAAAAATATATTATACAATCATATATATAATATATTATCTGCCATCCCCATGTTCTACGCTCGAACATTTCCGCAATTTTTACTCCAACTTTTAATATTATTGGCCATCTTATACATTAT
>Ga0209088_10001668_pt1 | contig 14137 bp, 14 predicted proteins | sample S_140625_EF_Meta_FD_187324 | JGI IMG/M metagenome (GOLD analysis project Ga0209088, IMG submission 187324) | Freshwater microbial communities from Lake Simoncouche, Canada to study carbon cycling - S_140625_EF_MetaG (SPAdes) (version 2) | ecosystem: Environmental > Aquatic > Freshwater > Lake ... | reverse complement strand
ACCGGAAGGTTTTACTAAAATTGATGTAGAAGTTGAATACCCTATTCCAGGATTAGTAATCTGTACCGAAGTTATTGTTCCATTTTCTATAATTGGTCTCAATTCTGCACCAACTCCAGAATTAGTAGGATCTGTTACAATCAAATCTGGGACAGAATAGTATTCATATCCCCCATATTGAAGATTAACTGAATCAATTGTCCCATTAATAATAACTGGTTTTACCTGAGCCTCTTTTCCAGATTTTATTGTAATTAATGGTTTTTTGTGAAAATTTAATACAGTTGATCCATAACCTGTACCACTTTCATACAAATAAGCATCAATAATACTTCCCCTAACCACAGGAGTTGCTACAATAGTAGTATAGTCACTAGAACTTTCTCTAGAGTAAGTTATTGAAACTGAAATATCTGGATATTTGAAATATTGATATCCAGATCCTGTTGAAGAAAATTTAATATAATTTTTTCTATCATAATTTGAACGATTTGTACCTCCAATTCCAGCATTAAATAACCTAAAAGAATTATCATCAAGTTTTGAAATATAATATTGATATGATGAAGAAAGACCTATAATTGCTGTTGTTTGATAATTGTACTCAATAAGATCTCCCTCATTAAATCCGTTATCAATAAAATTAATTGTATGATCTATAGTAGATATTCCTGTTGGGTTTACAATTAATTTTCTATTTTGATATCCTTGCCCACTATTAATTACTTTAATTTCTGATATTGTTTTTTTATCAGACACTGTTGTAAATTTGTGAATTCCTGAATTATATACTTGAGTAAATCCTATTGTGTTTATTCCACTGGAATAATCGGAAAGAGATGAATATAATTTGACAGTATTATTACTTTCTTTTTTTATATAATATTCAGAATTATTGGATAAAGTCTTATTTTGATCATTATTTGATCCCCCAAAAGATCCAATACCAATTTCATTGTTTCCATTAGAATTGTAAATTACCCTATCACCACTATTTAAGTTGTGATTAGTTAAAAATAATAAAGTATCACTGGTATAATTTATCCCGCCAATTGGAGTCAATCTTCCATCAAAGTAAATTTCACGATATCTTTTCTTTAAAATGGGATTTAATACTGCTCCTTTCCCATTACCACCTGTTACTGCGATTGATACGATGGTATTAATATCAAAATCTTGAGAATCTACAAATACTTTTTGAATACTTCCACTTAAAACTGGTTGAACTAATGCAGTTACTCCTAACCCAGTAGAGACTGTAATTGATGGTGGATTTATAACATCATAATTATTTCCACCATTTAAAACATTTATTGATGATAAAGGCCCATAATAGACCTTATCAATTGATTTATAGTTTTCAATTTCAACACCATTAATTAATAATCCAATTGGACCTGGTTGAGTTGATTCTCCAGTTCCATTTTGAATATTTTGATTTAATGGAAATTTTTTAAGTAGTTTTTGAGTACCAATAGTTTCAGATTTTTGTGAGTATAATACAAATTTGTGAATATTTTCCGAATCAAAAGTTGAATTTAAATATTTTACATAATTGTTGCTACCAATAAAAGATCTTACTCCATATAATTTGATTTTTTTATTATTTTCTTGAACCTCGACATAATAAGATCCAGTTTCTAATCCAGAAATAACAGATGAACTTGGTTGATAATAAACTTTGTCTCCAGAAATAAATGGAACGGAATCATTAAAATTTATAGTGCTATAATAATTTTCATCAATCTTATCAGATAATCCAATTCCAATTTGAGATTTAGTGTTTGCAGTTATCTGATAAGTATAAGGTCTTGATAAATTTTTATTATTTGATGGAAAGGAGTTTGATGCAACATACATATAATCATCATTTTCATTATATACATTCAATATATCAGATAAAATAGTATCATTCCCATATTCAATTGGAATTATTGAACTGCTTGCCTTATTTACCTTTCTTCTTAAATCATATTCTACATTATCATTATACCAATCAGATAATGAAAAATTGTTCAGTTGAAGTGTTTTTAGATCATTATCAATAGTTTTGACATATGGGGCGTTTGAACTTGTAATTGGATATCTTACTATATTACTATATCTTTCTACAATCTCAATAAAATCTCCAACTTTTAAACTTGACTTATTAGTAGTACTTTTAAGTCTTGGATTGGATCCAATAAAAGTTTCTATCTCATATCTTGAACTTGTATTATAGATCCATGAATTTGCAAAAATTTCTTTATAAGAATTGCCAGTATCTTCGATTATTTCTCCCAAACCTTTTATCGAGATTTCATCCCCAGCAGAAACTTTAAAATACTCAGATACTGGTACAAATTCTGATAGTACCCCAGTGATTCTAAATTCCACTTTTTTAGTAGTATCACCATTTTCATATCCAAAATAAATTTCATCAGATCTTATATTATCTGCAGAATTAATTTCTTTAGTTATACCTGTACAACCCAAAAATTGATTAATTGTTTTATTCGTAAAACTTATTGCATTATTACCAGATATAATAGTTCCAGACTCTTTAAATCCAATTGTAGAATCAACCGAAATAACAGAAGATCCTATAGAAACATTTTCTAAACATTTTGTATTCGGTGTAATAGTAAAGTTTCCTTCAATTGCGGAGTTTTCATCATAACCAACAAAAAGAGAAATCTTATAATATTTTGTAGATTCTTTGGTAAATAGTTCTACTTCAGATACTGATGCATTAGTAACAGGATCATTGTATTTGGAAATTGGTTGTCCAATTAACCTTGATGGATCTCCAGAAATTCTTTCTGCAGAAACAACTTTTCTTATTATATATTGTGCAGCAGAAGGTTTTATTAAAAGATCTTCTAAATTTACTACTTTTGGAGTTACTCCATAAAGAACATTGAATAAAATTCTAAAAGATTCATTAGTACCTTTGGATTGATAAAAAGATCTTGCATTTTTAATAAAGTTTCCTACATTTAAATCGGAAACAAAATCTACATCCTCTAATCCTGGAGTTAAAGTATATTTTAATTTTTTGTAAAATTCTTTTAGAAATAAAGAACTTAAATTTTGTACGGAAGATCCTGAAGTATGTTGTGTGGATGTAGAGGTAGAAAATACCAATTCTTCTTGATTGGATTCTGCATGATATGAAGTAATACCACTAAATCCACGAATACATCCAGTAAAAGTATTAGTGGTAATTCCAGTATAAGTAATAATTTCATTATCAATTTTAATCAGACCATATTTTTGAGGAAATCCTTTTGTTGAGGTAACTGTAATTGCGATTCCAGAGGAATTGGAAATACTAGTTGTTAATCTAGTTGAATCGACAACTACTTCTGAAGTTAAATTATCTAGTTTTAAATATTGATCTAAATTCTCTGCAATATCAACAGGACCACCTTGATACTCCTGAGAAATATAATATTGCTTCAAAAATTCCGAAGCTTTGGGACTTTCATCCAGTATAAATTCTGGAAGTTGATTGTCAATTATTTGCTGTATTTTGACTCTAGACTCAAATCCCGTCTGTATCATATTATTATCTTGTTAGGTTTCCGTTTGAGTAACTTGATGTATAATAATCTCTGGTAAATGTTGTTCCAGATATTTCATCTCCAGATGCAATTACATCTCTAACCATATTTATTGAACTTTTTGAAATGTCAAAACTTAAATATAGATCTTTCAATCCCACTACATCATTTGATTCTGGATATGCTTGAATTTCAATGATACCATTTTCCTTCTCAGTAGAAGTTACATTAATTGTTCCCAATTTAATTTCCCCTTTCACATAATCTACAGTTCCTGCAGATGGTACAATAATTTGAATTTTACCTTCGGAGGTTGGAGTTTTCTTTACAATTGATATAATTCCAGTTCCAGTTAGATTTCCATTTGAATCTTTAGATGGGGTATCTGTAAAATATAACATTTCAGTTTCTGTAGCAATTTTAAATCCAGTAGATTTGATATTATATCCTTCGGCATTTATATGAAATTTATTACCAAAACATATTTCATATTGAGAAAACTGATTTATTAGTGCTTTAAGATCTCTTCTAATTTTGACTTTTGTGATATTGGATGTAATTGAAGTATCTGTATTATCAATAATTTGCAAAACTTTGCTGTATTTAAATCTTCCACCAAACTTATTCAAATCTGTTGATTTGGAATATTCTGTAAGCGAATTAAATATCTTTGTCTTTAAAGATGCTTCTGAGGATACTTGATTTGAATTATAATAAACCGAGCTATCAATCTCAACATAAAGTATTTTAAGATCGATAATTTTTTGATTAATACCCGAAACACTATATTGCTTTAGTTTATTTAAAATTTGTTCTTTGTTGAATGGTGAAACATATGTACCACCCTTGGGTTTAATACTAATAGTAACCGTCCCATACTCTGGTGGGACCATTTCCTCTCCACCAACAATTGCTACAGATTCTGTATCTGGATAAATTTTCTTGATAATTGCTTCATAGTCACGCGCAGTTACTGCTCTATACTGTGATGAATAGATTTTTGGGGCAAAATACTTAATCGAGTTAATTTCCTCTATTTCTGCACCATTCTGAGAAGATTGATTCGTTGTAACAGTTGCTCCGTTTAATGTAGTTGGTCCTCCAGAGGAAGTTTTTAATGTAGACTGAAATGTAAATTGAGAAGCCCCATTTCCTTCTTTTCCATCAGTTACAATATAATGAACTGTTACAACGGCATTATTTTCTAATTTCTTTCCAAATCTACCATCACCAAAAATAATCTCATACTTTTCGTCTTGAACTTCCTGTATTAAATAAATTTCCGATGTTGAATCAACATTTAAGATGTTATCAACTAATGAATATTTGATTCCCAATCCACTATCTTGAATACCTTTAACATAGATGGAAATTGTAGAAGTATCAATATCAGAATTATTTAAAATAAATCTTTGGTCAAGAGATCCATCTACTGTAAAAGTTTTTGTTAAAAATGTTCCTTGATAGATATCAATTCCAGTAATATTTCCAGAAGGATCAATTTTATTAAAGGTGACAGATCCATTATTTACTTTTGTTGTGATATTTTCTGGAACAGAAAAGATGTATGAAGTATCATTTGCCGTCCCTACACACACTAAACCCGCTGGAAGAGTTACTGTTGAAGTATCTTCAGTCGTAGTACCAGTAATAGTTACCTGTGCCTTAGAGCAGGTTTTAGAGCGTGGTACATATCCAATATTTCTTGCGAGTGAAACTACATTTTCTCTAAGTGTTGCAGAATCCAAAAAGGATTCATTCACAATCATATTTGAGTTGAACGCAGTAATATAAGTGTTATATGCTAATGTATCAATCAGTACAGAGAAATTAGATCCTTCAAAGTCAAAATCCGTGAATGTAGAGTTGGCACGGAGATAATCCTTGATGGATGTTCTTATTTGATCAAAGTCTAGATTTGTAAATTTAGTAAAAGGCATTTTATCTGGTTGCCTCTAGTAGAAATGTAAATTGTTGCGTGGGAAATTGTTGACCAATGATATCAAATATAACAGTCACTTCAAATGAATTATCATCTGGTTGAGGATCTACTTCTACTTTTACATTATTCACTCTTGATTCATAATTTTGAATTGTAGTTTCAATTTGAGTTTGTATGACAGATGCAGTACCATAGTCTACAAATTCAAATAAACTTGAACGAACTTCAGATCCAAGTAAAGAATTAAAAAATCTTTCAGTTGGAATTGTTTCTACTAGATTGCGAATTGATCTAGTAATTGCTCTCTCATTCTTGAGTATTGGTAGATCCTTTGTCACCGGATGAGGATCAAAGGATAAACTAATATCTTTAAATGATCTAGATATCCTCTGTATTGCCATTCGGGAATTAAATTTCTATCTTTTATTTATGTCGATTTCCAGGAAGAACCATAAGTTGGTTCTGTTCCATAATCCCAATCATCATAGTCTTGATCATTGCGAATTTTTTCATGCAATTCAGTTTGCTTTTTAAGATCATGCTTTGGTGCATAATCGTGCATAACTTCTTGAATGACTCTTTTTTGAGAATCTTCGGATTTAATTAACATTTTAGCTCCTGTTTTTTTAAAAACAGAACTTTTTTTGGAAGGAGGTTGCTATCTCCCCTACTTTTATTTAACGATTTACTTCTCTGAAAGAGTAATTATCTGAATTGAGGTATTTTAATAGTTCTAATGCAATTAATTTTGGATTTCCTTCACCACATGTATAAACATCTATTGCCAGACAACCTTCTTCTGGCCATGTATGGCACGATACATGACTTTCAGCAAGCGCAATTACGATTGTACATCCTTGTGGTATAAAACAGTGCTTGAAGATGTTCAGAATGGTCATTCCCGCCCGATTAATACCTTTGAGCATTACCTCTTCAAGAGCAATTCCATTGTTAATTAGGTCGTGATTAACATCGTACACCTCTAACAGGAGGTGTCTACCCATTGAAAAACGTTCCAAGGCATAAAAATCTACTAAAAATTTATTTATTTAAGATTTCCAATGGTTATTTGGTTGCTCCCACCAAAAATGAAGGTCTTCTTGAGTATCATCATAGTATAAACTAACAAAATCACTTTTAAAAGCACTATGAATGTTCTCGCATAATGCTATTGTATGAACATTCACATTCATTATCTGGGTAATCCAAGAATAATTACCTCCACGAATAACTCCCGCTTCAATTAAAACAAAATTATCCCATTTTGTCTTCCATTTCATAAAGTTTTGAGTAAATTCATCTTTATAAATGCTGACATCTTCGTCCGGAAATGGTACATTGACTGCCTCAATATGAAAAATCTCTCCATCCATTGATAATGAATGGGAGAGATGTTGTGTTACAATTGCAGAATAGTCGGGAGAGACCATAAGAAAGCATGTATTAGATGGATGAATATCCAAATTTGCCATTTTAATCTTATAGTTCATTTCCTGAATTAAAGATTTTTCTCTATCTTCAGAGATAAAGAGAATTTTTTTCATTTATCTACCTTGACCTCTATATCTTTTCTTAGATTCATTACGAGAAGTAGCGGCATACTTAGTATGAGCACCAGTTCCTTGACGAGTCTTTTTAGGTTTTGACTCAATAATGTTACCAGACAGTGACGGACGCTTAGCCATTTTTAATTACCTCAGTTTCAATTTCGTTTGGATTTGGAGAACCTGTCTGATAAAAATCATATGCCAGATTTTCCATAATGTCGAAGTACTCTTCTTGTGTAAGTGAGGAGTATATTTTACGCCCTTTACAAAGTATGTTGTACTTGTCTGCCATCGTATCAAAGAACTCTTGTTTTTTCGTGACCAACTCGTACCCGAGGATCACACCAGATTTCAAAGCCTGCTTCTTTTGCATCCAGGCAGAATGATACATCTTCTCCACACATATCCTGAACCTCTCCAGATTCAAAGACTTGCATCTTCGGAGCAAACCAAGGATACTTCATCTCAGAGTGTTCGAAGACTCCCTTCTTGATGAGCAACCATCCAAATCCGGCATAATCGACGGTGAATGGTTTACGACGCTTCGAGATACTATCAACAGTTTCATGATTCATGACTCCACCATTATTGCGGAAATCATCTTCTTCCATCCAATGAGCAACTGAAGTCGTGTGTCCGTCCTCAGTTGCATACCATCCAGAGGCGATATCCTTTTCCATCAGAACCAATTGCCAAAACTTTTCACTATTGAAAACAATGTCACTATCGATCCAAAGTTGCCAATCATAATTTAGTTTGCCATCCCAGGGAATCTGATCAGGTCCACGCAGTACATTTGCTCCTAAACATTTGCATCGGGCAAAGTTTACCATTGATGAATAATCCTGCGAGATTTGAATGCTCGCTCCAGACTGAACAAGGTCAAAACAGAGTTGTACAAAACTTTTCAGGTAAGTATAAGAAACTCCGCGACCTGGAAGGCAAAATACAATCGACTTGCCCTTTACCATTTCTTTTGCAAGGTTATAATCCCATTCTTCCTGAGATTGTCCTACAATAGGTGCTTTTGCTTTTACAGTAAATCCTTTAGCCATAATTTTATGCGGTTACTTCAGTATCATAACTCATTATATAGTGTTTGTCAATCTTCGCGTTCGGTGAGAATAACATCATCTCCCTCAACTTTAAAACTAATCTCAGTATCTTCATACCATGAGAGTTCGTTGGCGATACTCTCTGGAATTATGATGTAGTAGTCTCCACTAATTGGATCGACCTGTACGGACTCAAAAATTTCTCCGGGATTTTTTTTCATATTAAGTATTGTATATTATCCTTTTCAAAATTATATAGTGTTTTGAGGATTTGGAGAATCTTTGTGGGTTTTGGAAGATCTTTGTGGGGCGCGGAAATTTTTGAGTCTCGTGATATATACAGGTCGATCTGGGTCGTTTATAGATTGGAAGGGACCCATGGGCTTAAACCGCCGAACCCCCGCGACCCATAAGGACTGCAAATCACGAACGAACGAATGATTAGCACTGCTAATCACGAACGAATAGGGGCGCTAACTGCGCCCCACTAACTAACAACAATCAGGCGAAGTCTGCCGGACTCCCGCAACTACGATAGAAGGCAATCATGCCCTCTGCTTCACACTTAGTGGCGAACGATTGTGTTCTCCATTCTTGTGCATAAGGCGTGAAATACTTGATTGTGAACATTTTAGGTGCAATGGTTTGTGAGAATGAAGAGGGGGAATCGCTTCCCCCTAAGTGTACCTTAGACTTGCTCAAATCCGATCGCCCGATCGGATCGGGCAGAAAAGTCGACCTGCCTCCCTGAACGCCGGAGCGCCCATGCAACGGCACCGCGCAAGGCGGGAGACTCTACGGGGACTCCATAGGTCTTGATGATGGACCCACCTTCCCCCACGGGAACAAATGTGTAGGCGAGCGCCCGCTCACCGCGCCAGTCGGCGTTGATGGCGTTGGTGATGGCGGCGGCGGCGGCAGCGGAGATAGCGGTGTTCATCGGTCAGTGGTTTGGGACTTGTTAATCCTACACCATCCGGAACCGGTTCAGGGGGTCCAAACCTTAAGAAATCCTGGATCTGTGATAAGGAATCCTGATGGGTCAGGGGGTTGACTTAGGGTCCGGGTCCCGTGCTAGAGTGAAGGTAGAACCTATTTTAGGTGGGGATAAAGTATAAAAAAAGGGAGGCGGATTGCCTCCCTTAAATATACCTTCAGATCAGACTTCGATCTTTTCCAGATCACCGTGCTTCAGCGCACGATGTAGCATAGACCCCCAAGATGTGGCAGACTTTGCTTCATCGTCGCTCAAAAGTTCATGCCAACGACGTGCAGCACCGCTGCTAAGATCGTCTTCGAAAATGTACCTATAAACTTTATTTTGGTTGGAGTTAAATATAACCAACAGGTGAGGCATATTGTCATTGTCGATGACAATACCTAACCTGGCAATTGCGCTAGAGTTGACTGCTACGGTCAGCAGCAGCGCCTGATCGGCGCTAAAAGTTGGGTAAGCGGTGGCAGTGGTCATCGGGGTCAGTGGTTTGGGACTCCCTAATCCTACACCATCGGGAACCCATAAGACGGGTCCAAACCTTAAGAGAATCCGGATTTACCATAAGGAATCCTTATCGCCCAAAGGGTTGACAATGGGTCCGGGTCCCGTGCTAGATTGAAGGTAGAATCTATTTTAGGTCAAGACAAAATATAAAAAAAGGGGGAGGATTAATCCCCCTTAAATATACTTTAAGGTTCCATAATGACCTGGGAGAATACCCCAGCGCCTAGATTGGCGTCTGCCCAATCTTCCGCCACGGCGGAGATTGTGCCGTAAAAGTCTTCCGCCAACTCTTCAGAGTCAACTTCTAAATCTACTTTAATGAATCCATTGGGAATCCAATGGCGAGCATCAGTGGGCAAATAGTACTCAATACCTGCTTCTACGGTGACGGTGGTGCTGGTGGTTGCAGTGGTCATCGGGGTCAGTGGTTTGGGACTCCCTAATCCTACACCATCGGGAACCGGTTCGGCGGGATCCTGCCAAAATCGGGACAGTTGCCCAACTGGCACAAGGGGGGGGGCAGTTAGTATAAAGAATAAAGAACTGATTAGAATTACAAAGTATAAAGAACTCAAACTCCACAAACTATAAAGAATTAGACAAGATTGAATGTAAAGAATAAACCACACCACTGACAATACTTTACACTCAATCCTGTGTAATTCTTTATACTTAGGCCTGCGTATAAAGAATTAAGAACTACTTGTGATTCATTCTTAATTCTTTATATCTTACACTTCATACTTCATCTTGATTCATTGTGCAATGAATGTGCATCTTATCAATAATGCTATTACATGCCCGTACATCATCATCATTATCTGTGCATCCTAGGTGTGCAAATATGGCATCATAAATTACATCGAGTTCGCGTGAATTGAAGGTGGGAATGATCATGATGATGTGTGATTGTGTGTGATCTAGATGTGATTGTGTGATGAATGTGTGCGCGTCTCGACTAGATTGTATGGGGCGCAATCTAGTCGAGATTCTATCTAATAATGATGCCTAGACATTGTGCAATTGGGATCATTATACCAATCAGAATCCTCATAAGATTCTGATACTTTAGGGGTCATCCGAAGCATAAGATCATCGGATAATTTGCAGACTCCAGTTGTAACTAATTCAAGGATTTCGTCAGGTGTTAGAAAGGTTTCCATTGTGGTTTGGTGTGGTTTGAACTGAGAGAATCATAGCATGGATTGGGGGGCATCTGCGCCCCCCCTGGGAGAATCAATAACCTAACCAGGTTAGCAGTTCGCCAGTATCGACGCGGAAGGGTTTGGTTCCGTATTCTGTGCAGAAGTCTTCCCAGACCCCATGATCCTTAGCAGTCTGGCAAGCAGTAGACCAGCGGATGGTTCCGTTGTTTGGATCGGTGCAGGCGCTGAGCAGTTCGGGGAAAGTGGAGGATGCCATGGGGTGGTGTGGTGAACTGATGCCAGTATGATCCCAAACGGTGCCCAGGTCAACCCTCCGAACCATAAGCATTGGTGATCAATAAAACCATTGACAAGGGGTCCGGGTCCCGTGCTAGGATTGAGGCAGAATCAATTTTTTGGAGTGTGCCAATTTTGAAACTGTCCACTGCTAGGGTTTTATGGGTCAGGCGGTGCTGTAGAATATGGGGACAATCGAAACCAACACCGGCAGGGTCGCCGGTTGACCAACTATCGCCACCGAAGCACCCTTGAAATAATATAAAAAAAAGTATAAAGAAAGGGGGCAAAGATGCCCCATTAAATCTACTTAACCGATGATAGATTTGAGTTGATTGTAGACACTCTCTTTGCTACCCCTTAGATTATACTCTGCCTTGGCGATAGAGTATGCGGAGGGTCCGCTCTTTTTCATACCCAGACACTCCAACTTGAGTGCCCCCAGTAACACTTTGGCGCGGAATGAATTGATCGCTTCGCCAGTTAGAACGGTTGCCATTGGTGTCGGTGGTGGTTGACCTATTCAGTATAGGCGCTCGGGATCCCCTTGTGTGGGTTGAAACCTTAAGAAATCCTGGATCTGTGATAAGGAATCCTGATGGGTCAGGGGGTTGACTTGGGGTGCCGTGCCGTGCTAGATTAGAGGTAGAACCTATTTTAGATGGGGATAAAGTATAAAAAAAAGGGAGGCGATTGCCCCCCTTAAATATACTCAACCGATGATCGCGTTGACCTTTGCTTTCTTAGCAGAGTGTGCAGGTAATGCTACAACAAACTCACGGTCTGCTAATTGACACAAACCACAGGTGGCGCATGTTACCTTACCTGGGAAAAGTGCAGCGGGGCAAGTGATAACTTTGCGACCGTTAGTTGTTGTATAAAACCTGCGGGTTTCTTCAGAGTTAACAACTGAAACGGCGGGAATGTTATACTCAGTCATCACACGGTCAGCATCATCGACAGACTCACAAGATGCATTCACAGTGAAACCTAAAGCGTTGCTATTCTGAAGGCAGATAACATTGTGATCATTCAAAATATGGTGCGAATAGGTGAAACCTTTCCGCCCTTTGTTTGCACTAATCAACTGCTTGAGTTGTAGATAATCAATGTTACCATCATTGTGAGGCAAATCCCCAGCAGTATTGTGGCGCCAAAGTACACCAAGGGGAACAATCTTGCGGATCTGAAGTAGAAACTCACTCCATGAAATACCTTTTCCCTTATTAAGTTGCGCCCATTGCATCCACTCCCTACCCTGTTTGGCGTAACATTCGCCACCGATAAATGGGCAAGTTGTGGGGCAAGATGTACCATCGGTGCGCGTGGTCGTCATCGGTCCGGTTTTAGTATTGCCAGAGCGAGCGGTGACGGTGACTTGATTGTTCATGGTGCCGGTCAGTGGTGGTGACTCCCTTAGAATAGCATGGAAGGAGGGGAAGGGAACCCCCCCATTGATTAGGATAACTTATCGGATCACTTCCACAGACCTTCTTTCACTAATCGTTGCACAAGTGCATTGGCAATCTTACCACAATGGGGGCAGATTGTTGCATACTTGATCTCACTTTTGAGAGCACACTTTGCAGACTCAGGGTACATATAACGCCCAAACTTGAAGCGATAAATTGCACTTAGAGTCTTAACAAGTTGGCGATGCTCAATGTTATCTGCCAATTCCCTATACATTCCGATAAAATAGCGGAAGTCAGGATAATTGGAATTGGCACACTTTTCCAACTTGTTGATAATTTTCTCAGACAATTCTTGACCCAAATAAGGTGTCAATTCTTGAATGGCAAACTGATTAAATGGCAGCAATTCTTCCTTTAAGGTGTTAGGAATTGGTTGCGCCAAAGTATCAGAAACCATGCTTAAGATCTTGGCGATCTCATCAAGTTGTCCCTCGACTTGGTTGCCGTTGATAACAAGTTGGATGGTGGCGTTAGTCATTTTTCTGGGGTGGTGGGCGGCGTCAGTGGTGCGCCGTTGAATGAATGATGCCACACCGGAACCGACCAGATCCAGCGACCTTGTGCCAGTGGTGAAACTGGTTTTTGCTGGTGGTTTTTGATCGGTTCCATGGTATTTTAATAGGACAACCAGCACCAACGGCAGAAGGGTATCTGCCTGATCAATACATCGCCACTCCCCCTGCCATAAAATAATTATAACAATACATTAAGAAAAGTGGACCAGGCACCACCCCGACCCACGCTAACCCACTCACCTACGCTAGAATTATCTGTTGTCTTACGCGCAGGGTAACTTTAACATTCAGCGACGGCAAACCCCTTCCGTCTTTATCTTATAATTGTACCATCCAATGTGCGTCTGTGTCAAGTGTTACCCAGAAGTGATTGCACCCGTTTGCGCTTCTAAGAAACACACGATCACCTAGGTGTTGCTCAATGAAGCACATCTGTTCGCTCTGCATCTTGTTTGCGAACCTGTTTTTCGCATGTCGTGAGATTGGTGTGACTAAACACTCTTGCTCTTTCGTGTTCATGATCTCGATGCGTTTGGTATGTGTGTAATCTAGTCGAGATTGTGTGTCTCGTCGAGATCCGTAGGCCACTTGTGTAACTGGCACATCTCGACGAGATTGTAGTCTAGACTAGATTTTATTCTGTCAACAAATCTTGTGCAACTTCCTCCCCATAAAGTTCTTCAATCTCACCGATAATCTGTCCTACATTATGGGTCTTGTACTCTTTAACAAGTAAATCAAAAACCATACATTCAAGAGATTCTACATCCAAACCTTCGACAATATGTGAAACGTAGTTCTCAACGAATTGGTTGAATTGTGTTTTGTTGAGTGTTAAGTCCTCAACTAATTCCGAGAATTGTGCTTTGGTGAGTGTCATTTCCTTAGGGGAGAATTGAAGTAACGAGTGAAGCATAGCACCACGATGATGCCAGTGGAGATGACACCGACCAGTCCGAGAACTGTCACAGTGTCGCCAGTGAAAGTGTAAGTTTCAATCATTAGAAATCATCCAAACAGTGACGGTATTCTTGATTGAGACGAATCATAACATCGTCCCAGAACTCTTTATCATCATCATCGTTGTATTGGTTGTTTTCTTCAACCAAACGAAT
>Ga0209088_10001664_pt1 | contig 14149 bp, 4 predicted proteins | sample S_140625_EF_Meta_FD_187324 | JGI IMG/M metagenome (GOLD analysis project Ga0209088, IMG submission 187324) | Freshwater microbial communities from Lake Simoncouche, Canada to study carbon cycling - S_140625_EF_MetaG (SPAdes) (version 2) | ecosystem: Environmental > Aquatic > Freshwater > Lake ... | reverse complement strand
AAGTACACAGGTCTATTGGCTAATGGTATGGGACCGGTAGAAATCAATAAGTCAATTCTCGAAGACCAAGTTATAAGAAGCGTTATACCTGCGTTTACTAGAATCTTTGATGATATAACAAGATCCACTTTAATAGAAAAATTAGAAGATAAAAAAAGTTTTGCTTTAAAATTTGATAACCAAAGTCCTAAGTGGACTGTTATTCCAGAAACTACTATCATCGATTTAGACAAGCCTTTTGATACCAAAGACGATAGCACTGGCTGGGTGATGTATGTAAAAAGGGAAACATCGGGCTGGACTGTGATAATTCGACAACTTGATTATGTTTTCGGCAGTGAAGAATTAATTCGTTTCTATAATATTAATTTTGCGCCAACTTTTAATCCCAGCTTTCAAAGTGTAAGCAAAGATTCAATTACAGTATTAGGATTAGCCGAAGACTCAGTGACTAAAAAATTAAAGCTGGCAGAAAAACAAACATATCGAATCAGCGGATATTATGTCTATGACGACGGTTATACCGATAACAGTAAAGTTAAAGTTACACCCATTGACATGGACAATGACTTTTTACCAGATGACCCTCGCCACTTTTTAAATGTAGTTGAGAATAGTCAAATTGCATTAGTCAACTATGACGAAGGTGATTTTAGTTATGAAGTTCCCGCAGATCTATCTACTAAAAAACCCATTCTAAAAAGAGTAAATGGTAAGATGTCATTGCCATTCAAATGGAATCATAAGGTGCAAGTGGATCAAACATTGAATCCTAGTTTAACTAATATTGTTGACGTTTATGTATTGACTAAAAGTTACAACGAAGATTATACAACTTGGAAACGTAAAAATAACACAAAGACATTGGCTCCTTTGCCTCCAACAACAGAAGAATTAAGAACTAGTTTTTCTAATTTGCTAAGTTACAAAATGATGACAGATGAAGTTATATTCCATCCTGTTAAATTTAAACCATTGTTTGGAACTCTTTCTGCTTCACAATTTCAAGCACAGTTTAAAGTAGTTAAAAACGCAAAGAGTAAATTAACAGACAGCGAAGTTAAAAGTAAAGTGGTAAATGCCATTGATACATTTTTTGCACCGGGAAATTTTGGTTTTGGTGAAATATTTTATTTTACAGAATTGGCTGCATATTTACACACGAGTTTAAGCAGTGATTTGAGCAGTGTGGTTATTGTACCTATTAGTGCTGACGGAAGATTTGGTACATTATTCCAAATTCAACCAGATAGAAATGAAGTAGTAACCAGTGTGGCCAGTGTAAATGACATCATTGTTATAAATGAAATAACTGACAATAACATTAGGATCGGTAAATGAGTAAACAAGTAAAAAAACCAGCTGAATTAACTCCTGTCAAAGTTAGTAATGTAAATTTATTACCCAGTGGGTTAGCCACAGATCCTAACAAAAAAATGTTAGACTCTACGCTGGACGTAATGACCAGCAAAGGGCAAATTTTACCATTTAAAGAAACTTATGGTACCAGAGCAGCCAGCAATAAAATAGAAGAATTTTTTAAAGTAGAAAGTAACCAAGCTCGTCGAGAGAGTCAGGGCAATAATATGTTGGTGCTTCGAAAAAGCGACGACACTTATCTCGGTAAAATTTCTTACTATGACATCGAAAATTATTTCAATATTAAAGGCAGCGAATTAAAAGACGGTGTAGTTTTAGATAAAAATATCAACGTATTAGACCTTCCAGTGGATCCTATTAAACTAACAGACTATAGTTCGTATTACTGGTTAGAAGATGACTTACCACCTTGTAGAATTGATTTAAATTCTACAAAATTTTCTATTGTCGATGATTTGTTAGGTAAACCGTTTGCAACTCTTAAAGACGATTCTACTGGTCGTGAATTAGAACTACAAAACGGCATGGTAGTATATTTTACTGGTGTCATTGACACTGCATATAAAACATTTAATGAAGTGTCTGCAGGAAGTTTTGTTAAAGGTAAAAGTTATACAATCAAAAGAAAAGGAAATACTGATTGGACAGCAATAGGTGCAAGCACAAATGATATAGAAGATGAAGATGAGTTAGGATTCACTGCAACCGGTCCAGGCTCTGGCACAGGCATAGCAATAGATCAAGAAATTAAAGCCTATTACGTCTATGGTGTGGGGAAAAGTATAGGTTTATTTCTTAAATCAAACGTAGAAATAAGAACTCCTGTCAGCGGTTTAGAAAAAAGACCATGGGATCAATACGGAAATACTTTTGATTATCCCAAGTCATCATGGGATGATGGCGAATGGGACGGTAGTAATATGACTACTGAATATGTCGAATATATTGTGCAAGAAAAGTATACTAGTAATACTAATCATTGGCAGGCCCTGGACTGCTGGCATCACATTAGTACGATACGTCATGTAGCAAAATTCTTAAACATAAAAGTAGAAGATTTTATTAATATAGCAAATAAAGCCAAACGTCCTATTATTAGTTTTAATAAAGATGTAAAATTATTTAATTGGCCAACGGGTGCAATATTTGAAATCAATTCTATTTTACCAGGTACAAAATCAAAGTGGGAAAATAAAACAAATCTAGTAGATCAATTTAAATATACTTTAAAAGACGGTGATACAGTAGTATTTGATTCGTCAGACGGTCTATGGAGAATCAATAATATATCTACTGGCGCAACATTTTCTCTATTAACTTTAGAGATAAGGAACGGCGATGGCGCCATCATCGTATCTCCGGGAATATCGGAATATTATCAAGCCATTTACAAAAATAACACATGGCAGTTGGCTCAGAATAAAACAACAGCAAATCAAACACCTTTATTTGAATTTTATGACAGCGATAAAAATAATATCGAAGCATTTAATGATACTAGCTTTAAAGGCGGTATTATTTTAGGATTTCAAGAAGGTGCAACATATGATAGCATTTTAAGAAAATACATACATGTTGATTCTATAGAATTAGAAAGTAATATAATACAAGTTGCACCAAATCAAATTACTTTTGTCACAGATGTAGACTCGGAATTTACTTATACAGATGATATAACTAATGACATATCTACTATTAAAGGGCCATACGGATATAAATCTGTTAACAAAATATTGCCTTTTTATAAAAACCGCACTGGCTTAGATTTTACAAAACAATTACAAGACTTGTTGTATGAAAAAACAGAAGATAGTGCGTGGTCTGCGGAAATTAGTCCAGTAACAAATGGATTTACAACAATTCATATATACTATGATGAAATTGATCAATATAAATTTTATTTCGATGTCGAAGGTTATGGATTAATAAGATTTTCTGGAAAAACAGGAGATGATGATGTTGAACAAGTATTGCCATTGATATCTGGTGGTATTATGAAAATTGTTTGTCATGATTTGCCTTACCCTATAACGTTTTATAAAGCTACGTTATTAAATAACATTACAAAAAGGCAGACATTAGCCCCCGAATACATTTCTAATAACGGTATTAGAAACGGAACTATTACTTTGGATCTTAGAGAAAGTGTAACAACAGTTTCTGGAATTACTAGAGCCAATGAATTATCAGCAGAAGACACAAAATTATTATGGGAGTTCAATGGAACATATAAAACAGCTTATGTAAAATCGTTGTACAACTGGAACTTCTTACAAAGCGTGTTTACTAAAGACAAAACTAATCCGTTATATAATAACTTCGATTATACGTTAGGTGATATTATATTAGACGATGGCAGCATCGGCTATAATAAACAACTAACTGCTAGTACTGGAATTTTTAACAAAATTCAAACAGGAGATAAAATCTGTGTCAACTCTATAATAAAAAATCCAGAATCTAAAACAGCACCTGCGTCATTGGTTGTCAACCCATTAAACGAGTCGCTAAACAAAATAAATTATTACAGCTTATATCAACATGCTAGTTCTTTATTATCAAATAGTACTGATATCAAAAAATTTATAGACATAGAAGAATCTATACCAACTATGTTCATGGGCGGCGGTACATTTTTAAAACACAGCGATCCATTGGCCAAGACTGCGATTGTAGCTACTAATTTACCATATGACTTGGGCGACATATTAATTAAACAAGGTAAACACTACGATATATTTTTATCTAAGCTCACTGCGGAATTAGAAAATATTATAAATTCTACAAATTATAATTTGTTATCTAGTTGTGAAGTATTAAATCTTGCACTAAACAGAATATATATTATCGGTGCTAGTGATGACTTATTCTGGAGTCATAGTAATATGATCGGGTGGGGATCATCGAATAATTATTATCAACGAACATTGAGTTTATCAAATTTAAAAGTTAATCTCGAAGCCAATGAATTTGAAAATATAAGTCACCGTACAGGTAAAGAAAGTATATTGCATATCTCTGCCGACGATAAAATATTAACTCGCAATGTAGATTATCGTTTAATATCGGAAGACGGGTATTATACCGCAATTGAATTTAATGAAACTACTGCTGGTAATTTTGTAATAGGAAAATCATATACAATTACATCCGTGGGCACTACTAATTTCGTATCAATTGGCGCGGCATCTAATACTGTTGGTGTGATTTTCACAGCAACAGGTGTAGGCTCAGGCTCAGGAAAAGCTGTTATATCTACTGTGACTATTAAACAGTGGTTTACTACATTTAGATCCATGGTGCCTGCTAGTTTAGCTAAAATTGGCCTTAGCCCAGTTTATCAACCAGCACTTCACTTTGACACAACAGTCAATGGTTATTTTTTACATCGTCATGACGGCACACGATATTATCTAAAACAAGGATTAGATGCTCGGGGTAATCCTATAAACTTGGTAGAATATTATTTGTATGAATATGAAAAAGCAGTTTGGAGCAGTATTGCCTATGACGTAGAAAATAACAATCAAAGAGAGATCTTAGAAGCCCAGCCTGGCTATTTTAGAAATACATCAAATACTTGGGGAAAATCTAAACAAACAATCAACAATGAACTCCGCCAGTGGATGTTAGAAAATAATATCTTTATCATGGAAAATGATAGCTACATTGCAACCAATGGATTTACGTTAAAGTATCAACTTGGCACAGGTGACGGCGATTACTTAGTGGGGTCGTATAAAGCAGTGTATACTTACATGTATGACACTGATAGACCTCACTCGCATCCGTGGGAAATGTTGGGCTATACAATTAAACCTACTTGGTGGGATACTTATTATAGTTGGACTAATCCTGCAAAACGTATTGCATTAAAGAAAGCACTACGAATAGGAAAGATCAGCAATCCAGCAGAAGATGATGTAGTCAATCCTGCTTTTGCTAGAAACATAGATATTAATTATGCAGATCCTGATACACTAGAAGATTTCCCAGTGACTAGTTCGGGTAGTTTAATTTCTCCTCTTGACTTTAATGAGTTATTACTTGCAAAATTAATCTACTTGAGTTTAGACACATTTGAAGAAACTGAAAACTGGGCCGCAGGAGATATGGGACCTTATGAACAAGTATTTTTAAATACTCAACGAGGCGTTGCGGCACAAACTAGAGCACGTTTCCTATTGTCTCCTGCACAGTATGTCAACTTAAATTGGGTACCAGGACAGACTATTACCAATGCTTGGGGTAATAAATTAGATCGTACTACTAAATTTTGGCAACATAGTACTATTGAACACAATTATCATAGAGAAGTAATTGATGGCAGTTTAATCTATACTGGTGGTATTGAAAGTTTATATGCAGAATTCTGCGTATTAAACAATAAAGACTATGTCACAGAAGTCATCGATAAGTTTAGCAATATCATTGTAAACAAAGAATTTTTATTAAGCGGGTTCACTAATAAAGATAATTTAAGAATTCAAAGTACTAGTATGAGTACGCAGAAAAATATCTTATTTGTTCCTGAAGAAAACTATCAAGTAAGAACAGTTAGACATTATCCAGAGCGTGAGATATTTTATTCAGGAATGAGAATTATCTTTGATGGCACAAATTATAGTTTAAATGGCTTTGCCACGGAATTTGGATTCTTTCCTTGTTACACGCCGAGACTGGGTTCATCTACCAGTGCTGTGACAATTGGAAATGTAACACTTAAAGAAAAAAATAATTACAGCAATAACATTAAGTTTATTCAGTACGGTAGTTTATTTTCTAGCAGACAAGAAATCTATGATATACTAATAGGCTACGGCAAATATTTAGAAGCAACGGGCATAGTCTATGAAGAACCAGAAGGCGCGGATATTCGTAACTGGCAACTAAGTGCCAAACAGTTTATATTCTGGAGCAATGATTTGTTGGCTTCGGGCAATTATATTGATTTGAATCCCTGTGCTGATTTTATAAAAATCACAGGACAGTACGGACAATTAGAAAACTTAGAAGGCACTAATGAAAATATAGGTCAATGTGTTGATAGATTTAATCGACCATTGTTTAGTAAAGATTTATTAGTTACTAGAGATGTTGATAATATCTTAATTAAAACTAAAAAGTCCGGTTCAGGAATTTACGGCATTAAATTAGTTTTTGTAATCTATGAAAGCGTTGTTCATTTAGACAGTACAAGTATCTTCGGAGATGTATATTTTAGTGCCAGTCAGAATACAACAAAACGCAGTTTTATCACAGGCGGCAAAAAAAGTATAAACTGGACAGGAGCTTATTATGTTCCAGGTTATGTATTTGACGGAACCTCGCTGATACCTAACTTTGACTCCATGGCCGAAGTGGGTCATACTTTATTGGATATAGAAAGTACAGTATTAGATACCGAAATGTTAGACGCAAGTAGAGCGCAGTTTGGACTTAATAGAAACATAGAACTTCGTCAACTATTCTTAGATCAAGGCAATGAAATACTATTTAAAAATGCAATTACATTTAATAAAGGTACAGTAAAAGTCTTTGATAGTTTAACTCCATTGACACATCAAGATGGATCTAAAACAGTTGCCTATGAAGAATACATGGTTCGTTTGGGAGAGTTTGGTAATACAGAAAATATAGAATACTATGAATTTGAAATGTTATCTGACGATGTCGCCGATGATATAAAGATAATTAAATTTACTGAAAACAAAGGTACAGACGATCAAGTATTGTATGTAACAGATGACTCGGAACGCTGGGTATACAAGCCTCGCGATAAGTCATTAAATTTTGCAGATAAAGCCAGTCACGGAACGTTGAAAAGAGGCGGACCGATAATTAGTGGCGACACTGACCTAAGCGTAGATACCTTAGATGACTTATCAAACTTATACAATGAATTTATTGACCTGTGGTCAATACCTGAATACTCTAGCAAATCTACTTACAAGATCAACGAACAAGTAAGATATGAAGGAAAGTTGTATGTAACAACAGGAACAGTTTTACAAAATCAAATGATAGCCACTGCCAATGATTTTGTAGTAGGGGATAGTTATAAAATATTAACATTGGGTACAACTAATTGGAATACGGTTGCAGGAACAACTAATAAAGAATATGCAGTAGGCAATGTAGTAAAAGTAGTACCAATATCAACTAATAATAACCGACATACTGGTACAGGTACAGCACAAAATATTAAATATTCATTGGTGCCCAAAGAACCATATTTGCCTAATATTTTTGTTAATAACTACAACAAGCCAAATCCAGCTAGTTCATTTAGTGGGTTCACTCCAGGTACATGGCAAGTTTTGCAGACCGTTGATAGAAATTTAGCTATCACCGAAGTATGTACAGGTTTAACTGATGTCAGCAAAGCTAGAATATCTACAGGGGCAACTAATCATAAATTATCAGTGGGAGACTATGTCTGTATTGTAAATGCTGAACTTGATGGGTCTAGCGCCAACGGTATTTGGGAAGTAGTTCAAATAGAAGAAGCTACAGTAAAAGGTGTCACTGAATATTTCTTTTACATCAGAACTAGAATTTTAAAGACCATCTACACTGGTAAAGTGTTTACATTTAAAACAGTTAGATTTAAAAACAACCAAGATTTTGATGTTATAAAAACAGATGTTAATTATAAGCAAGATGCCAGTTATAACTGGCAAGAAAAATATGAAACTGAATATCCGTTGACACCCAGCGGCTATGATTTGAGATATCCTATTGCCATTGTAGACAGTGGATTAAACGAAATCGACCCAGTGACATTTAATTATGGTAATTACAAAGTTTATCAATTTAAAAATAATACTTGGAATGAAGTCAAAGCGGAAACAGAACTTTTAAAACTAGATGACATTGAACACTTGATTGTCTATGATTATGCCACTAATAAAACTGTGGCTAAATTAGAAATGTTTTCTCCTCAGGATCTAGTTATACCTGAAGTATTTAAAAATGACATAGATATTATAGGAAGAGTTGACCCTGCAAAATATAATAGAACCACTGATAAATTCAAAAGCATTTATACAAGTCTGGGCTGGTATGAAGAATATATTGGTAGACGTTGGTGGAATATTAATTCAACACAGTTCAACGATTATACAACTGCCAGTGACCAAGTCAAAGCAGAATACTGGGGTACTACAACCAGCAAAAATAAACCAGAAGTCTACGAATGGACCAAGAGTCCTGTTCACCCCAGCAAATGGGAAAAATTAGTCACAGGTAAAAATCAAGTATTTGGACAATTAGCCACAGGTCAAGCCTATGTAGATAATGCATTAGGCACAGACAATTATCACTGGGTTGAAGAAGAAGATTATGTTAACGGTAAAACTTATACTGTTTATTATTTCTGGGTAAAAAATAAAAAGTCTATTGCTCTAGAAAGTAAATTTTCTAGGGTATACACTGTCGAACAACTAAGCAATGTTTTACTAAATCCAAGTGCGGCTGGACTGGCATGGTGGAGTCCGGTCGGCACTGATAGTATCATCGTTAAAGGAATTAAGACATATCTAAACAGTTCTAGTACAGTAATACAAATTAAGAAAAAAACACAGGGCGAAGAAAAACATCAACAATGGGCATTTATTTCAGAAGGCAACACAGTAGAAACAATACCTGAGTGGCTGCATGTTCGTTTACGTGACAGTATCAGCGGACATCTATATTACAAGAAAGATGTCAATCGTAAAACTTACTATATAGAAAAAAATGTACCGGACACGATTAACTTGCACAGATATAACCGCTTGGGCAACGAAGTGCGTCCTTATCTACAAACTTGGTTCAGCGATTTATATGAAGCTAGAAGAACTTTTATTAAACGTCTAAACAATATAATGTTGCACATAGATATCAGTGAAATTGCAAATTGGGATGACTCTATATTAATGAGTATAGCATACAAGGTAGCTGATCATGTAATAGATGTAACTAATTTTTGGACTATTGCCGATTATAGAAGTGAAGACTACAAATCTACTAAATCAATTGATAAAATAATCAACGACATTTCTGAGTTATACAATGAAACTTATACCACCGGTGAATATATTAGAATTAATGAAATTTACAATCCTAAGAAATATGCCATCTACGAAAAAACAGAGTCGGGTGGTTTTAATGTAGTTTTTAGAAAAGATAGTGCTATTCAATTCATAGAGGATTTTAACTTATATGGATGGGATTCTTCTCCATGGGATGATTTAGTCTGGGACTATGATGTTAATTCTGCATACAATGCCATTGTTGATTCGATACGCAAAGAAATTTTTATTGGAAAATACGCAAAATATTATTCTTCCATCATGTGTTCTATGTTTAGATATGTATTATCTGAACAAATAAACGTTGACTGGCTGGCAAAATCTAGTACCATCGAACCAGTAAATTTAATAGCACAGACTTTGTCAAACAACGATTATATCAAACGAGATGAAATCAGTACCATCAGTGATTTCTATTCTACAGTCAAGGCATATCGAGATAAGATTCGAGGCGGAACAATTAATAAAGTAACCATCGATCAATTAGATGTTACAATAAGTGAAACTAAGGAATTTTTGGATATAACTGATCCAGATGAAATTGCAATTAATCTTACAAAAATCGTATTACCAGTTAAGATCAGTGTTGATCTATCATAGAATTAACTGAGTAGTTAAAGTTGTTTATAAATAGTACAATAAGGAAATGACAATGATTTTTTATTCTAATGTAGCCGATGACTTAGTACAAGATAGTTTTATACTATTAACTACTATGATTGTGTACCGAGGTAAACAGCCCACTGTGGCAGAATATATTACTAAAGTTAATAATGGCACTTATACATGGACTGGAAATTATCTACTACAAGTATATAAAGATGTTGATTTGTCTAAGAGTAAAGTTGAATCTGTTACAAAAATAGAAAAAAATAGTCCTGACGGTACTTCTTATGGAAATTATTTTTGTCAGGCAGGACTGGCTGAATGGGCTGTTTTATTTGATAAAACCACATCTCAAGGTACAAATAAACTTTTAAATTTTAATACTAGTCCAATGACTTTTGCAAGAAATATCTCCGAAAATGATTTGTTTATGATTGTTCCGGTTTCAGATATCAAAGGACTGGGTGTTTTAAGATTTGACTCCATCGATTTTAAGAGCGGCAATAATCCCAATCCTATTAAAAGATTTGCTGTTAATTTTTCATAAACGGATAAACTGAAATAATGTCAATAATCGAACAAAGTCCAGGTCTAGTAATATCAGCGTTGACTAAAACACTGAAAAAAATCGTCGGCACTAGGATTTCAAGAGGACACTTATACTGGATGAAAGGTGCTGTACCCTCGTCCTTGGAAAATATAACAAATCCTCTTAGATATCGAGTAGCAGATAGACTGGTTCATTGGAATAGAAATCAAATCATAATAACTCAAGGACTTATTTCTACCACAGCATCTACACCAATTAACAGCGGAGTTGCAACATGGTTTTATTTTTATAGAATAGACGGTAATAAAATTTATCAATTAGTTGGTACTATTACATCAACAGGTGGCGGTGGCGACTTAGAATTAGCAAATACCACAATTTTTAAAGATAAGACATATGGTATACAAGAGCCAAGACAAAGTATATCAATTAACCCAACCAGTGCAACGTGGGTAGTAGAACCCATACAAAGCATATCAATTACTCCATCTAGTGCAACGTGGGTAGTAGAACCCGTACAAAGTATATCAATTAACCCAACCAGTGCAACGTGGGTTGTAGAACCCGTACAAAATGTAGAAATTGTGCCGCCTGCCGCTACGTGGGAAATTGAGTATGAGTTATAATGAAATAGTAAATATGAAATAACAAGGATTAAAAATGCACAGTGATATAAAAGTTAAAATTACAGGTCATGTCAAAATAATAGACTTGACCACCAACAAAGTATTAATAGATAGATATAACGCTATCAATGCCGAAGCTATGAGTATTGTTTTAGCTAGTATGTTACAAGGTAATAATTCAAATTATATATATGAGTTGCATTTTGGCAATGGCGGAACAGTTGAAGACAGTACTGGTAACATTACATATAAGGATGTGTCTGATAACTTAAAATTAGGTACAGTTGCAGAACTATACAATCCTTTGTACTACAAGGTCATTGATATCAATGATGATACAAATAATGATGATATTACTAGAAACTCTGCTCAGATCGAACATACAGATGGTTTAATTTACAGTGATTTAGTTGTTACATGCACATTAGAAGAGAATCAACCCGAAACCTACGAAAATACCGGGATTATAACCTTCAATGAAATTGGTCTAAAGAGCAGGGGTAATACAGGATTAAATTCAGGCTATTTATTAAGCCAATTAGTCTTTGAGCCAGTGGAAAAAACAGCTGGCCGAGTCATACAAGTTATATATACCCTACGAGTTAGCTTATAAAACAACTAAATACAATATTAGAGGAATTCAACAAATGGCATACGATGTTACCAAATCAAATCAAGAGAGACTAACAATGGTACCTGATAGAACTGTGGAAACCAGTTCTAGCTCAATAAGTTTGGTTGGTAAAAACTACGCAGGCTACGGTAAGATAATAGCAGAAAATCTAGTACACATACTAGAAAATTTCAGCAGTCCTGGGGTGCCAAAGAATCCAATCGTCGGACAATTATGGTGGCAAAGTGACACTGAGAAATTAAAAGTTTATACTGGGACAACACTTACGTCAGACGGCTGGTTGCCATTAAATCCTCCTTTAATTAAAATTAAACCTGTTGATACAAATTATGAAATAGTAGAAAATGATCATGGAAGTTATATACGAGTCATTAGTTCTGATCCCAGAATAATATCATTGCCTAATACTAGTTCTATTCCTGTTGGTACAAAAGTAATTATAGGAAGAGCCGGTACAGGAAATGTTACCATCGAAGGTAAAAATGGAGCCATAGTAGAACCGAAGGGTTTAAATAAAACTATTGCTAGTCAATTTGGTAGAGTCATTGCTATTAAAGTAGAACACGTCAATGGTATTGCTACTTGGGAAATTGATTCAAATGCCGGAGGTTTGAAACCAGAAACATGGACTATAACTGCAACTCCTAATACAGTCACTGAAGGTCAAACAGTGACATGGACAGTTACAAGTAATGCCAGTCCAGGACCATATTACTGGTCGATTACCGGAAGCCCTGGCTTCAGTAGTTCAGATTTTGAAGCTACTGCCAATACTAATATTGAAATGTCAGGACAATTTACATTGTCAGCTAATGGCACTGGTACCATTACTACAAAAAAACTAAAAGCAGATTTAGTTACAGAAGGTCCAGAAACAATTATTTTAAATATTAAAAAGAAACAAGATCCAAATAGTGAAATAGTTGCAACATCCACAGTGACAGTCAATGATCCGCCAAGAATCTGGGAAATAGCTGCAACTCCTAATCCTGTTAATGAAGGCGGAATTGTAACATGGACAGTTACAAAGAGTACTAATGCACAAACAGGCATAACATATTATTGGTCGATAGATGAAGCAAGTACAATAAATAGCGCAGATTTTGACACTGATACCAATGCCAATATTAATACTGAAATGTCAGGAACATTTACGCTGTTATCAACTGGCACTACTACTATTACTAGAAAAAAATTAAAAACAGATTTATTTACAGAAAACAATGAAATAATTATTTTAAATATTAAAGAAACTCAAAGTGGGCCTACGGTTGCGACATCTATGGTAACAGTTATTGATAAAACAGTAGTCCCTGTTCCTCAAAATGCAATAGAATGGAACATATTCCCTCCACATCTGACGCCGGTTCAAGAAGGAGACTCAATAACTTGGACAGCTACAAGTGATGATGCTCCGGGTGTATATAACTGGATTATCATTGGCAGTAGTTCAGATTTTGATCCTACTAATACTGCACTGTCGGGACAGTTTACATTGGCGACCAATGGCACTGCTACTATTACTACAAAAAAACTAAAAGCAGATTTAGTTACAGAAGGCGATGAAACAATTACTTTAAAGATTACAAAAACCAAAGGCTCGATTCAAGAAGAAAAGGCTCAATCATCCATAGTTATTCTCGATACATCTAAGAAAGCTCCGACACCTGCTCCAACGCCAAGTCCGACACCTGCTCCAACGCCAAGTCCGACACCTGGTCCGACACCTAGTCCAACGCCAAGTCCGACACCTAGTCCAACGCCAAGTCCGACACCTGCTCCAACATCTGTATGTCCAGAGGCTGGAACAAGATTGGAATTTGATAAGGTTATCATAGAAGGTGGTGACGGAATATGTATAGAAATGGCAACTGAGAAAATAGCTGATGGTGACTGCGGATTTACAATCGAAACAACTGAAAAAGTAGTTGATTGCCCAACGGAAGAACCAACAACTGAAGAACCGACTACAGAAGAACCGACTACAGAGGAACCGACTACAGAGGAACCGACTACAGAGGAACCGACTACAGAGGAACCTACTACTGAAGAACCTACTACAGAGGAACCTACTACAGAGGAACCAACAACTGAGGAACCAACTACAGAGGAACCAACTACAGAGGAACCAACTACAGAGGAACCAACAACTGAAGAACCAACTACAGAGGAACCAACAACTGAAGAACCGACTACAGAGGAACCAACAACTGAAGAACCGACTACAGAGGAACCAACAACTGAAGAACCGACTACAGAGGAACCAACAACTGAAGAA
>Ga0209088_10001663_pt1 | contig 14153 bp, 12 predicted proteins | sample S_140625_EF_Meta_FD_187324 | JGI IMG/M metagenome (GOLD analysis project Ga0209088, IMG submission 187324) | Freshwater microbial communities from Lake Simoncouche, Canada to study carbon cycling - S_140625_EF_MetaG (SPAdes) (version 2) | ecosystem: Environmental > Aquatic > Freshwater > Lake ... | reverse complement strand
ATCTATATCAGAAGCATTGGCTGGATTTGAAAAAAAACCAGGCACCAATGGCATCAAAATATTTACGGTGAATGGATGGGATTATGCGGCACTTTGTGAAACCTTTGAAGAAGGGATTGCCTATACGCGTACAACCCATACGCCTGTTGTATTTCATGTAAAAGAATGTACACAGCCTCAAGGCCATTCCACAAGTGGAAGCCACGAAAGGTATAAATCTCTAGAGAGATTAGAGTGGGAAAGAAACTGGGATTGTAATAAACAAATGCGCGCTTGGTTGATTTTAAATGAACTAGCAACTGCTGAATCATTGGATCTTTTAGAATCAGAAGTCAAACAAGATGTTCGAGATCAAAAACAAGCTGCATGGGATCAGTATATTTTACCAATTAAATCAAAAATTCAAGCAGCAGCTGATTTGGTTTTTTCTGGTTTACAACAAGATGCGCCATTGTACCGCATGATGCAAGAATTGGTTGCGAATAAAGAACCATTAAAAAGAGAACTTTTTAGAATTTTAAATATCGTATTGGAGCAGATGCCACAGCATTCTAATGCAAAAGCAATTAGTCAATTATTGGCGGAGTATCATAAAGAGCAAGCGCCTTATTATAGTAAACATTTATACAACGAAGGACCAAAGAGTGCATTGAATGTGTCAGTGGTCCCAGCTGTGATGGATGCCAATCCAAAACAGATGAATGGGTATGAAGTATTGAATCAATATTTTGATCACTTGTTTGCCAGCAATCCTAAAGTAGTTGCTTTTGGCGAAGACTTAGGCAATATTGGTGACGTGAATCAAGGCTTTGCAGGATTACAAGCCAAGTATGGCGTGAATAGAATTTTTGACACAGGTATCAGAGAGCAAACCATCATGGGACAAGCACATGGCTTAGCCATGAGAGGACTAAGACCAATTGCAGAAATTCAATACTTAGATTATTTAATGTTTGGCATACAAACTTTAAGCGACGACGTTGCAACCTTGCATTACAGATCTGTTGGAAGACAAAGTAGCCCTGTGATTATTAGAACAAGAGGACACAGATTAGAAGGCATCTTCCATAGTGGTTCGCCTATGGGCATGATCATCAATTCTTTGAGAGGTATGTATGTTTGTGTACCAAGAAATATGGTACAAGCAGTGGGTATGTACAATACATTATTGAAAGCCAATGATCCTGCTATTTTGATAGAGTGTTTAAATGGCTATCGATTAAAAGAAACAGTCCCATCCAATATCAACGAGTTCACTGTTCCATTGGGGATGCCTGAGATCGTAAGAGCTGGTGAAGACATTACCATTGTGTCTTATGGTTCTACATTAAGAATTGCAGAAGATGCAGCGGTACGTTTAGCTGCATTGGGTATAGATTGTGAAGTGATAGATGTACAAACGCTTTTACCATTTGATATCAATCATCAAATTGTGGCATCCCTTAAAAAAACCAATCGAATTTTATTTGTAGACGAGGATGTACCTGGAGGCGCTACTGCATATATGTTCCAGCAAGTGATCGAAATTCAGGGTGGATATAAATGGTTAGATGCAAGTGCTAGAACTTTATCTGCAAAAGCACATCGTCCAGCTTATGCAAGTGATGGAGATTATTTTTCTAAGCCAAATACCGAAGAAATTATTCAGGTAGTGAAAGAGATGATGGCAGAGTAAAGGATTGTGGGATAAAACTTTTGATTCAATAGCCTTCTAGCTGTTCCGTATAACTTAAAGAGCCTAGTCTAACCCTTAATGGAATTTTAGTTTTCTTTTCCAATGCCCTTTCTTGGTTGCAAAAAAAGCCTGTTTGCGTGGTGTAATAATTAGGCGCTACTTTATTTTGAATTGTAAACGAACTTTTTGAAATAGTTGCAGCGATTGGCGTTGCTGATTTGATTTCAGTTTTCCAAAATTCTTTAACATTCTTTGTATTCAATTTTTGCGCAGCAATGGTCTGTGTAAAAATGAAACATAATATCGTGATGGTAGTTTTCGTAGTGGTAGGTTTTAGCCCATATTGTGGAATACCTTGTTCACATCTTCATCTTCCTCTAATCTTTCAATTAACTTACTAATATCTTCTGCTTGTTCGTCTGTCACAGGTACAGTGGTACTTGGTATCCACTCTAGTTCCGAACTGATAGCTGTGATATTTTTTTCCTCTAAAGCTTTTTGTAAGTTACCAAAATCAGTAAAAGTACATCTTAAAACAATAATTGGATTGCCATTATCGTCATTGCTTTCTCCTAATTCATCTAAGCCATGGTCAATTAATTCTAATTCCAAATCATCCATCACCAATCCTTCTGGATTCAATTTAAACACACCCATTTTTTTAAACTGAAAACTTACGCTGCCACTATTACCCATCGCACCATTGCCTTTATTAAAATGACTCTTTACATTCGCCACAGTTCTTACATGATTGTCCGTTGCTGTTTCTACTAATAATGCCACACCATGTGGCGCATAGCCTTCGTATAATATTTCTTCATAGTTACTTGTGTCTTTACCCATAGCCCTTTTAATGGCTGCTTCTACACGGTCCTTTGGCATGCCTACACTTCTTGCATTCTGATAACATCTTCTTAAAGCAGGGTTATCATCTGGGTTAGGGCCTGATGCTTTTACCGCAATCACAATTTCTTTACCTATGCGGGTAAACTGCTTTGCCATACGATCAAAGCGTTTAAACATGGTTGCTTTTCTTACTTCAAATATCCTTCCCATAATTGTTCTTTTAAGTCTGTAAAAATAACACAAAAAAAATAGTCCCGAAAGTCGGGACTATTTTAATTTATCTATAATTGGATTATTTATTCAATTTACTCGTTTTTCTACTATATAAGAAGTACACAAATAAGCCTACGATCATCCAAATAAACGCCACTTTAAGTGTTTGAATGTCTAGCGCAAAAATCATAGCTAAGCAAATCACTGCACCTAAAATAGGTACCAATGGCACCAATGGTGTTTTGAAAGGACGCTCCATATCTGGTGATTTACGTCTTAAGATCCAAATACCTAAGCTTACCAGTACGAAAGCAAATAGGGTTCCAAAACTTGTTAAATCACCTGCAACACTTCCAGGAACGAAAGCAGCAAATAGACCTACAAATACAAATAAGATCCAGTTAGATTTATAAGGTGTTTGGTATTTAGGGTGTAAATCGCCAAATGCTTTTGGCAATAAACCATCCTTACTCATAGAATAAAAAATACGGCTTTGTCCCATCAACATCACTAAGATCACAGATGAGAAACCTGCTAAAATCGCCACTGTCACTGCAGTCGCTAGCCAGCCATATCCTGTCATATAAGTTGAAATGGCGTAAGCAACAGAGGCTTCTCTACCTTTTTCTGGATCAACAAAATCTGTCCAAGGTGCAACGCCTGTTAAAACGTGGCCAAATAAAATATACAATATTGTACAAACCACCAAAGAGCCTAAGATACCAATTGGCATATCTCTTTTTGGATTCTTTGCTTCTTGTGCAGCAGTTGAAACAGCATCAAAACCAATAAAGGCAAAAAATACAATAGCAGCGCCACCGAGCACGCCACCCCAACCATGTTTAAAGGCGCCAGAATAATCTGCAATAATTTTACCCGCACTATCTTTCACAGCAGCTTGACCAGCTGGTATCAAATAGGGAGTGTGGTTTTCAGGCTTGATAAACTGCCATCCTACCGCAATGAATATGATTACAATTGCCACTTTGATAAATACAATTACTGCATTCACCATAGCGGATTCTTGAGAACCTTTAATTAATAATAAGGTCAAAGCTAAAAGGATCACCAAGGCAGGCGCATTCATGATACCAGAATGTGCCACACCCAAACTATCTGTGAAGCTTTCAAACGGACTATGGCTCCATTCGTAAGGTATGGCGCCTCCCGTCAGCTTATTGAGGTATTCACTCCAAGCGATAGACACTGTAGCAGCACCTAAGGCATATTCCATAATCAAGGCCCAGCCAATGATCCAAGCGACTAACTCACCCATTGTTACATAAGAGTAGGCATAAGCGCTACCTGCAATAGGGATCATTGCAGCAAATTCTGCATAACATAAACCTGCAAAAGCACAACCTACAGCGGCAATGATAAAGGAGATGGTCACCGCAGGTCCAGCTGCCTGACCGGCTGCTGCAGCTGTTCTTACAAACAAGCCAGCACCGATAATGGCACCAATGCCTAATGCAATTAAATTACCAGCACCTAAAGTGCGCTTTAATCCTTTTCCACCATCATCTGCCTGTACTAACATGGCGGACAAATCTTTCTTTCTAAATAAACTCATAATATAATTGGTTTCTATTTAAGTTGAAAAGTAGCATTTTTTTTGCAATTATGGAGCTGTTTTAGCTAAAAAAAAGGGGCGAACTCAAATTTTGTAGACGTCTATTTTTTTAGAACTTATGTGGTATATTGCAGCATTAAGCATCCTATGAAAAAATCTAACAAACTCACAGTATACATTGTCATCGCGATGGTGGCAGGTGCCATTTTGGGCTACTTTATTCATGAAGGCAAGGACCAAGCAACCATTGATAGCTTCGCTAAAAATGTGAAGCTACTCACTACGATCTTTTTGAGATTGGTTCAAATGATCATCGCACCATTGGTGTTTACGACATTGGTAGTGGGGATTGCAAAGTTGGGGGATCTTAAAACGGTTGGACGTGTTGGTGGCAAGGCCTTATTGTGGTTCTTGTCTGCCTCCTTAATTAGTTTATTGATTGGGTTGGTTTTAGTGAATCTTTTAAAGCCAGGTGAGGGATTGGATTTGACAGTAGGGGATACCTCGGGCGTGAAAGATTTAATGGGCAAGACCCAGTCCTTTAGTGTGATCAATTTTGTGGAGCATGTGTTTCCAAAGAGTATGTTCGAAGCCATGGCTACCAATGAAATTTTACAAATCGTCATCTTTAGTATTTTCTTTGGGGTAGCTGCCGCAGCCATTGGGGAGCCTGCAAAAGGATTTATTAAAGCTTTGGATACAGTCGCGCATATTATTTTAAAGATGGTAGGCTATGTAATGAACTTTGCACCATTGGGTGTTTTTGGTGCTATTGCAGCAGTCATTGCCACAAAGGGCTTAACCATTTTCATTTTTTATGGTAAATATTTATTGTACTTCTTAATAGGGATAGGTACGCTATGGGTGGTGTTATTAGGTGTTGGCTATTTGATTTTAAGAAATCGTGTGCCTTCTTTGTTAAAGCATATTACGACACCATTGGTGATTGCATTTAGTACCACTAGTAGTGAAGCTGTTTTTCCAAAATTAACCGAAGAGCTAGAGCGATTTGGTTGCAAGGATAAAATTGTTTCTTTCATCCTGCCACTCGGTTATTCCTTCAACTTAGATGGCAGTATGATGTACATGACATTTGCGAGTATGGCCATTGCACAAGCTTATGGTATCCATTTAGATATCGGAACGCAATTGACTATGTTGGTGGTGTTAATGTTAACGAGCAAGGGAATTGCAGGCGTTCCAAGAGCCTCATTGGTCGTTGTTACAGCAACTTGCGCTATGTTTAATATTCCTCCAGAAGGGATTGCATTAATCTTACCTATTGATCATTTTTGTGACATGTTCCGATCTGCAACCAATGTATTGGGAAATAGTTTAGCAACCACTGCAGTCAGCAAATGGGAAGGGGAATTAACGGAACCACAACAAGTTTAATTTTCAAATTATAGCATGATCATTTTATTAGAAGCATTTCATTGGAGTCAGTTGTTACAGCCACAATTTTATATTGAGCATGGTGGATTATGGTTGCTTTTATTAGTGGTTTTTGCAGAGACTGGCTTATTTGCTGGCTTCTTTTTGCCGGGAGATAGTTTATTGTTTGTAGCAGGCATTTATTGTGCACCATTGGCTGCAGAAATTTACGCTTCTAACAATCAATGGATTAATTTATTCATTCTTTTCATATTTATTTCTACTGCAGGTATCTTAGGTAATTATGTGGGGTATGTATTTGGCAATAAAGTTGGGCCAACCATGTTTGATTGGAAAGAAAATCTTTTTTTCAAGAAAAAATATTTGATACAAGCAGAGGCGTTTTATCAAAAACATGGAGGAAGAGCCATTGTCATCGCAAGATTCATTCCTATCATCAGAACATTTGGGCCTATCGTTGCAGGCATTGTAAAAATGGATAAAGCCAAGTTCATGTATTATAATGTGATTGGTTGTGTAGCTTGGGTTGGGAGTATGCTATGTGCTGGATATTTTTTACAGTCTTGGATTCTGGCTCGTTTCAATTTTGATTTGAAAAATCACTTAGAAGTGATTGTGTTGGGAATTGTTGGTATCACCACATTGCCAATCATTATTAATTTGATTTCACATCGCACTAAAAAAGCGTAATTCATAAATTTTCTTGCATGAATAATAAGCAAATTGGACTTTTTTCTTTGCCTGTATTTGTAGCTGCATTGGGCTATTTTGTGGATGTCTACGATTTACTATTATTCACTATTGTGCGCCAGCCAAGTGTACTTGCAGTTGGGTCCACATTAGAAACCATCATTGTAGATAGTGCGCATATCATTAACTGGCAAATGTCAGGGTTATTAATAGGCGGTATTTTATGGGGTGTGATTGGTGATAAGTTAGGTAGATTGAAAGTGTTATTTGGCTCCATCCTTTTATACTCTGTGGCAAATATTGTTACGGGCTATGTGCAAACGGTAGATCAGTATGCATATTGCAGATTCATTGGTGGTATTGGTCTTGCAGGAGAACTAGGAGCGGGGATTACATTGGTATCAGAGATGTTACCAAAAAACAAAAGAGGGATTGGTACTTCCATGGTGGCAGGGATTGGTTTATCTGGTGCGGTCTTTGCTTATTTTACATTTAAGTATACCCAAGACTGGAGACTGTGTTATAAAATTGGTGGAGGATTAGGTTTCTTTTTATTGATCTTACGTGTGCGTGTGGCAGAGTCCTTTATGTTTGAGTCTGTTAAATTGAGCAATGCTGTGAAGGGTAATTTCTTCATGTTTTTTACTTCTTACAAAAGATTTTCAAAATACATTAAAGCCATTTTAATTGGATTGCCAACTTGGTTTGTGATAGGTGTCATGGTCAACTACAGTAATAAATTTGCCACTGGATTGTATGGTGATAATTTAATTGATTCAGGTAAATCTGTGATGTTTGCATACATTGGTATTGCTGTTGGTGATTTTTTAATAGGCTGGGTGAGTCAATTTTTTGAAAGCAGAAAAAAAGCTTTGTTTTTATTTTACATGCTCAGTATAATTGGGATGGTTTTATTCTTTAGCGCCTTCAACAATAGTGATACAAGAATGTATGCCATATGCGCTTTCTTAGGCTTTAGTACAGGTTACTGGGCCATCTTCAATCAAATGGCTGCCGAACAATTTGGCACCAATTTAAGAGCCACTGCCGCAACGACGATTCCGAATATGGTCCGAGGCGCTTTGCCACTGATTAACTTTTTATTTTTAGACATCTTGCAAAAGTCAATGGGCTGGACCATTGTGCAAAGTGGTATTGTAACTGGTAGCATCGTAATGGGTGTCACCATGCTTGCATTTATTTTTACAGAAGAGACCTACCATAAAGATTTAGATTTTCTAGAGCAGGATCACCCTTTACCGTAGTTGATATTTTTATACATAGCAATCGATTAAATTGTTAAGCACTATGCGCTTATTATTCATCCGTTTTTCTTCTATAGGGGACATTGTATTCACCACGCCAGCTATTCGTTGCGCCAAGCAGCAGATTCCCGGCGTAGAGATTCATTTTTTAACGAAGGAGGCTATGAAAGCGGTGACAATCGCCAATCCATACATCGACCATTTCCATTATTTTGATAATGATTTGAATGCGACTATCAGCAATTTAAAGGCATGTAATTTTGACTACATCATCGACTTGCATAAAAATTATAGAACTTACCAAATTCAAAAAGCATTAGGCGTTCCTAGTTTATCCTATGAAAAGCTCAGCCTTCAAAAATTTTTATTGACGAAGTTGCATCTCAACTTCATGCCAGTGAGGCATATAGTAGATCGCTCCCTAGACGCATTATCAAGTTTAGGTGTCGTGAATGATGGAAAAGGATTGGACTACTTTATTTCAAAAGAAGCAACACTTCCATCCAATGCATTGCCTGCAGCCTTTCAGTCTGGCTATATCGCATTGGTGATTGGGGCCTCTTATGCAAGTAAAAAATTACCGATTGCTTCCTTACAAGCACTTTGTCATAAAATTCCTTACCCAATAGTTTTAATTGGAGGAAAGGAAGACCAAGAACAAGGTGTAGCGATTGAAGCAATCAATCCAATTAAAATTTTCAATGCTTGCGGAAAATTTAATTTACATGAATCTGCATTGTTGGTAAAGCAATCCAGGACGGTCATCTCACACGATACTGGTTTTTTATACATTGCTTGTGCTTTTCATAAAAAGACGGTGGCGATTTGGGGTGCCACTTCTCCGGCTTTGCAAGTAGAGCCTTATTACCCAACAGTGCAAGAAGAAAGTAAAAAAACTAACAACGAAATGTATTTTAATGCTATCCTGCCTAATCTGACTTGTCAACCTTGTTCCAATTACGGCACGAACCATTGTCCCCAAGGACATTTTGCGTGCATGAAAAAGCAAGACCTTCAATCCATTGCAGATAAAGCGATCGCTTATTTTAAAGCAACAATTGATTAATCACTATTAAGTCGTCACCTGCTTAAATAAATAAAGCCTCGCAATGCGAGGCTTTATTTATTATAGACAAGTACAAAGATTATAAAGTCTTCAATACGTCGTTCATGCTTCTAACTGCATCTGCACTCTTATTGAATGCTGCTTGCTCGTCTGCAGATAAATCCATTTCAACAATCTTTTCCCATCCATTCTTGCCAATCACAACAGGCACACCTAAGCAAATATCTTTTTGGCCATACTCGCCGTTTAAGCTTACGCAACAAGTGAATAATTTCTTTTCGTCACGTACAATGCTTTCTACCAATGCTGCTCCTGCAGCACCTGGTGCATACCAAGCAGAAGTTCCTAATAATTTAGTTAAAGTGGCACCACCCACCATGGTATCATTGATGACTTGTTCTTGTTGTGCTTCTGACAAGAATTTAGTGACTGCAATGCTATTCCATGTAGCATGCTTGATCAAAGGGATCATAGTGGTATCGCCGTGTCCACCAATGACAATCGCGTTTAAGTCTGCAGGACTGCAGCTTAAATGTGCACTTAATTGGTATTTGAATCTAGCACTATCTAATGCACCACCCATTCCAATGATTCTATTTTTTGGTAATCCTGTAGACTGCAATGCTAAATAAGTCATTGTATCCATTGGATTACTAATCACAATGATGATGGCATTTGGAGAATGTTTTAATATATTTTCACAAACACTTTTAACAATACCAGCGTTCGTACCAATTAATTCTTCTCTTGTCATGCCTGGTTTACGTGGTAAGCCAGAAGTAATTACAACGACGTCTGAGTTGGCTGTTTTAGTATAGTCATTCGTACTACCGATAATGCGCGTATCAAAACCTACTAAAGCAGCTGTCTGCATCATGTCCTGTGCCTTACCTTCGGCAAAGCCTTCCCTAATATCTAATAAAACCAATTCAGAAGCCAATTCTTTACGTGCAATATTATCTGCACAAGTAGCTCCTACAGCACCAGCACCAACAACAGTAATTTTCATATCTTTTAATTTTAAGTTTTGACTAGATTTAAACGGGATAAAGTTAGTTATTTGCCTCCTATTATTTTAAGTAATTCTGGCACTTTTACCCCTTGTTCGTACACTTTTAACAATTGGCCATTCGCATACAAGGCTACAAATGGGGTCATACGAGGTCTAAAGAAAACCGGGATAGAAAACTCTGGGTCTCTACCTACGATTACATTGGACTGTTTGTCTAAGCCATATTTAGTTGCAAAGACTTTAATATCAGCCATTTCCTTATAACTATTCCAAATAAAGAAGACTGATTTGAACTTGTCCGCATTCTTTGTCAACTCAGCTGCTTCATCTTGACAATGGGAACAGTCTGGGCTAAATATGATGATACAAGTGTATTTGGTCTTTGGAATCTGGGTGTTGTTAAACGTCTTACCGCTAGTCAAATTCAGGGTAAATTTTGGAATATTTTTGTCTTTTAAAAAAGGGGCATTGGGATCAATATTTCCTTGAGCCAATAAAGTCATTGTAGCAAATAAGCTTACAAGGAGTAAGCTAAAAAGGGTTGTTACTTTTTTCATAATTTATTTTTTTTGTGCCATCATTCGCATGGCTTTTGCGTCTTGTAAAAATCCAGAAGCGAAGATAAAATCATTCAATAATTTATTTTGACTAAATATGATATCTTGATTACTGCCTTCCCATTCTTTTTTTCCTTTATTTAAGTAGATGATGTATTCTCCTATTTCCATCACACTATTCATATCGTGGGTTACAACAAGGGTGGTAATATTGAACTCTTTTGTTAATTCTTGAATCAATTGATCTATCACAAGAGAGGTTTGAGGATCTAACCCCGAATTTGGTTCGTCGCAGAATAAATATTTTGGCTCTAATACCAGCGCACGTGCCAGACCAACACGCTTTTTCATTCCACCACTTATTTCTGCTGGGAATTTTTCATTGACACCTGTTAAATGAACGCGTTCTAAAATTTGGTTGACTTTTACTAATTTTTCGGCCTCCGTTAAATCACTAAACATGTCTAAAGGAAATTTGACATTCTCTTGAACAGTCATAGAGTCAAATAAGGCATTGCCTTGGAATAACATACCAATGCTATTTCTTAATGTCTTTTTTTCCTTTTTTGTTAATGTAGTAAAATCATCCTGATCAAACATAATTTTACCCCGATCTGCTTGGATTAAATCGACAATACATTTTATTAAAACGGTTTTACCGCTACCGCTGGCGCCAATGATCAAATTACAAATGCCTGGTTTAAACTGGGCACTCACATCGTCGATAATTACTTTATCGCCAAAGGCTTTGTTGATATGTTGAATTTCAATCATGAGATTATAAAGGGAGTTGTAAAGATAAGAGATCTTCAAACTGATCTGCTCTACTTATTAGTTTTGCTTCACCATGTTGAAATAACACTTGGGCTGGTTTGAATCTCGCATTATAATTACTCGCCATTTCGTAACCATAAGCTCCTGCGTTGTAAATAACCAATAAATCACCTTCTGCTATCTCAGGAATAGCCCTGTCCCAAGCAAAAGTATCTGTTTCACAAATATTACCTACCACTGCATATTGCTTTGGTGGATTTTCTGGACTTGAAATATTATCTATATGATGGTAGGCATCATAAAACATCGGACGAATTAAATGATTCAGTCCTGTATTCAACCCAGCGAAAATAAAATCCCCTGAATTTTTTAATACATTGACTTTGGCAATAAAAAATCCAGCTTCACTCACCATATATTTGCCTGGCTCAAACCACGCAGTGAATCTGCGACCAAACTTTTCAGACAATTGCTTCATTACCTTGTTCACTTCTGCACCTAATAAAGCCATATCTGTGCCTTGTTCACCTGGTGCATAAGGCACTTTGAATCCGCCACCAAAATCCAAAAAGTTTACCGTAGGAAAATGAGGAAGTAGGGTATCAAAAACGGCTGCAGATTTCATAAACACTGCCACATCTTTAATTTCACTTCCAGTATGGATATGTAAAGTATGAATATTGATCTTGTATTTTGCTTGGATCAATTTTAGTGCATCCAATTGTGTAAGTGGAATACCAAATTTACTTTTTATATGACCAGTGGATATTTTTAAATTACCCCCTGCCATGACATCGGGTCTAATGCGCACTCCAATGGCTTTTGTCCCGCCAAATGCTTGACCAAATTTTTCTAAATTAGATAGGCTGTCAATATTTACATTTACTCCTAATTCAACAGCAGTGCTTATTTCATCAAATCCAACACTATTGCTTGTGTATAAGATATTGTTTGGTAAAAAACCTACATGCAGTGCCAGTTGAACTTCATTGATCGAACTACAATCAATATTGCAGCCCATCTCCTTAATGACTTTTAAAATATGAATATTGGTTAAAGCCTTACATGCGTAAAAAAACTTCGTTTGAGTGGACTCAAACTGCGCTAATAAATGTTGGTATTGTTGTTCAATTTTTTCTGCGTGGTACACATAGAGTGGTGTCCCAAATTTTTCTGCAGCAGCATTTAAAGATGAATAAGAAAGACTTGCGTTCATGCTATAAAGATACGGCCAGAACTAGGTTCTGGCCGTATCTTAGTTCAATATTTTTATGAAAAATCCTTAATCGGGAAATCAATTACGCTTATTCTGCTGGACTTTCAGGAGTAAAATCTCCAGTCTCTTCTTCGGTATTTGGCGTTTCTGTTTGCTCAAAAACGCTATTATCTGTAAAATCTTCTGGCTTAATCACAGTGGCTTCTACAATCTGGTCGGCCAACACTTCTTTAATCTTTGGTAAATCTTCTGTTGAGTTGATGCCAAAATAGTCCATAAAGTTTCTAGAAGTAGAATAGATCAATGGCTTGCCAGGAAGCATTTCATTACGACCGCTAATCACAATCAATTCCTTTTCTAATAATTTCTGCATGGAATAGTCGCTGTTCACACCTCTAATGGCTTCCACTTCCCCTTTCGTAATAGGTTGTTTGTAAGCAATGATGGCTAAAGACTCCAATGCGGCGTTGGATAAACGCTTTAAAAACTTATCACCGTTCAATTGTGCAATGGTGGAGTGGAAAGTAGGCTTGGTTAAAAACTGCCATCCGCCACCGCTTTGCTTTAATTCAAAAGGATAGTATTCGGTGCTATATTTTTCTTGGATTCCTTCTAAAGCAGCTTCAACTTGTTCTAGAGAGATACGCTCTTCTAGAAATCCAAAAGCAGTATTGATTAATTCGGTGATATCATTTGCATTCAATGCTTTATCACTTGCAAAAACCAAGGCTTCGATATGCGGAATGATTTGACTTATTTCCATAATACTTTTGCTTATCCGTTTAATGCAGCTGCACCACTCACGATCTCTGTTAATTCAGTCGTAATGGCCGCTTGTCTTGCACGGTTATAAGATATTTTCAATGATTTCAATAATTCGTTGGCGTTTTCACTTGCTTTATCCATCGCAGTCATTCTAGCGCCATGCTCACTTGCATTGGCATCCAAAACCGCTTTGAATAATTGGGTGTTCAATATTTTAGGCATCAATTCTGCCACTAAAGCTTCCTTTTGTGGTTCAAAAATAAAATCTGTTTTTTTAGCATTCGCTTTCTTGACCATTTTTGGAATAGGCAAGAAAGGCTCTGATTTAAATTCTTGTGTTGCTGCATTTTTAAATTCGCTATACACAATCTCAATGGCGTCAAACTCTTTATTTTCAAAGGCTTTCATAGCAGCTTTAGCAGCAGCTTGTACCGTTTCGAATTTTAAGTTTAAGAAAATATCTTTGAAATCTGCATTCGTATTAAAACCTAATTTACTTAAACTCTCGTATCCTTTTTTACCAATATTCCAGATGGTGATATTTTGTGTTGGATATTTTTCGACGATCGTTGCACGCGTCATTTTTACCAAATTGGCATTGTATCCACCACACAAACCACGATCAGACGTCACGACAATAAATAATACATTGTTTACTGCGCGTTGATCTGCTAGGGCCAAATTCATATCTCCCTCTAAGCTACTAATGATATTGCTTAGCATATCTTGTAATTTACGAGCGTAAGGTCTCATTTGGGTAATGGCATCTTGTGCACGACGTAATTTGGCAGCACTCACCATTTTCATTGCTTTGGTGATTTGCTGTGTACTTTGGGTACTTTTAATTCTACTTCTAACTTCTTTTAATTGACCAGCCATAGTGCTTGTTTATTAGGCGAGCAAAGGTATCATTTTTTACCCAATTTCCCCCTCAAACCCCCTACAACTTAATTTTTTGATCCAACTGGCCTTAAAATCATCAATTCCACCCCAATTACTTATCTTTGAAGCCCCTTGATTAACAAGGACAAACACCCAATTTTAGCGAGAATATGTTGCAAATTATCAATAAACTATTTGGCGGATCTAAAAGTGAGAAAGACGTC
>Ga0209088_10001662_pt1 | contig 14155 bp, 10 predicted proteins | sample S_140625_EF_Meta_FD_187324 | JGI IMG/M metagenome (GOLD analysis project Ga0209088, IMG submission 187324) | Freshwater microbial communities from Lake Simoncouche, Canada to study carbon cycling - S_140625_EF_MetaG (SPAdes) (version 2) | ecosystem: Environmental > Aquatic > Freshwater > Lake ... | reverse complement strand
ATCAAGGATACCTACATAGACGACCAGGAGCAAATTTTTAATTTGAAAATCCCCAACAGGGAGGTAAGACAAGCCCTAAATAGCCAATTTATTAGTGGATACGCTGGATTAACATCACTTAAGCTAAATTCCAGGCTTCAAATGAAGAAGGAGTTATCAACGGGTGATGTAGCTTCTTTAATCAAAACAATAAAAGGTTTATTTGCGGGTATCCCCTGGCGTAATTTCACTAATAACGACCTGGCTAATTTCGAAGGGTACTACGCCTCGGTCTTGTATGCCTTTTTCGCTTCAATCAATGCACAGGTAATCCCAGAAGATATTACCAATCATGGTCAAGCTGATATGACTATTATCTTTAGGAATCATATTTATGTGATAGAAATAAAGGTGGTGGACAATCTGCCTGAAGGAAATAATCAAGCGCTTCAGCAAATCGTCCAAAGGAATTATGCAGAAAAATATCGGAAAAGGGAGGGCATGACCGTTCATGAGTTAGGCCTTGTTTTCAACAAAACGGAACGGAATCTGGTACAAGCCGATTATGTAACAGCCACCTCGTAGAGACTCGAAGCAGCGCGTCTTTTCCCTGACAGATTTCATTTAATATTCCATCTCATTAATCATAAAAATCAAAAAAATCAGAGTTCAGACAAGAATGCCATTATATGTATTAATTGTAGGTTTCCTCACCAATCATTGGCATTGAATCTCCGAAAATAAGACGAGAAGCATCGCTTCTCTACCGCGACAGGTTCCATATAATGTTCCATCCCATTGATCATAAAAATCAAAAAAATAACCGTTCAGACAAGAAGTATTTTCAATTTTTGGGATAGTATTTTGTTTCCTACACCTCTTTTTTTCTTGATTGAACAGTGCATCGGAGGTTCAAAAAACCTAGATTCCAAAAACTTTTTAATTTTTTATTTTCAAAAAAGGCCAATATTTCCCCTTTTCGACCCTTTTTGGTGTCTATTTTGAACAAATCTCTTTAGATACCCAGAATCTAAAGAGATTTGGCCGCACAATATTAGGTGCTTCATTTATTTGGAATGAGATTTGAGTTTAATTCACCTGAAAAAGTAAAAGAATGATGTTTAGAATTTTACCTCTCTTATTACTCCCAATGATTTGTATGGCACAAACTAACTCCAAAGGGGAAATGCCAAATAGCGGAAACACAACCAGTGAAAAGCAGGCATTTGAAATAAAACGGAATGCGTTTTATAATCTGGAGGAAATAAAAGTTCGCTGGAAGAAAGCAGCGTTGGAGAATTGTCCTGGGGTTCCCTGTCCAACATTTTCTGCCCCTGGGTCATGTAGTTCCATTGTTGCTACTCCGTCAGGTCCATCATCTGCAAGTGTTTCGTTTGTTCCACCCACGAGCGATGGAGGAAGTCCTATAACGGGTTATACAGTGACAGCAACATCAACACCTTCAGCACCTGCAAAACGGAAAACAACTGCTGCTATTATTACTGTTTCAGGAACATCTTCACCCATAGTGGTAACAGGGTTGTCTTTAGGCATAAATTATATTTTTGCTGTGGTTGCAACCAATGCTGCTGGTCCTTCACCTGCTATTACAACCGTCACCACTGTTACACCTTGTGTACTTAACACGGCAAGCGCAGGATCGACAAGCCCAACATTAGCAGTAAATACAGTATTGACAAATATTACACATTCTACGACGATTGCCACGGGCATAGGCACTGCTTCAGGATTACCTTCGGGAGTGACTGCCTCCTGGTCGGCCAATGTGATAACGATAAGTGGCACACCAACAGTGACGGGAAGCTTCTCCTACGAAATTCCCCTGACGGGAGGCTGTGGCAGTGTAAAAGCAACGGGCAGTATCACGGTGGGTGCAACACCTGCCTGTGCAGCTGCTGCTGCATCGACAACGCCAACACTGACGGTGAATACGGTATTGACAAATATTACACATGCAACGACGAGTGCCACGGGTATAGGCACAGCTATAGGATTACCTGCGGGAGTTACCGCTGCTTGGTCTGCTAATGTGATAACAATTAGTGGCACACCAACGGCGTCGGGAACATTTAATTATACGATACCACTAACGGGAACAAGTTGTAGTTCTGTGAATGCCACAGGCACTATTACAGTGTCTGCACCTGTTTGTCCTGCTACCATTGCTTACAATAGTTATAACTATAACACGGGTTCGATTGGCACCCAATGCTGGATGCAGGAAAATTTAAGAACAAGGCTTTATAATGATGGCACAGAAATCAGTTTTAATAACTCAGGAGGAAGTGGAGGGACCACGAGTCAAACATGGTCCGTACTTACTTACGGAGCACATACCATTTATGCAAATGATAGTGTGGCAAGAAGCCCCTCTTACCTTACAACTTATGGATATCTATACAATTGGTATGCTGCTAAGGGAATTGCAACCGCAGGAAGCACCACCTATAAAAACATCTGCCCTACAGGCTGGCATGTTCCAACGGATTCGGAATGGAATAAATTAGTAAAATTTTTAGATTCAGTAGCTGATACATCTTCTACTTCTTCAACACAGAGCACCACTGCTGGTGGCAAGATGAAATCTACAGGGGACAATACAGCAGGTACAGGGCTTTGGGATTCTCCAAATACCGGAGCAGACAACGCGAGTGGCTTCACTGCTCTCCCAGGTGGTTATCGCAATAACGATGGTAGTTTCAACGATTTTAGGGGCAGCGCTTTCTTGTGGAGTGCTACCGAGTTCGGCAGCAGCGTCGCCTGGGGCCGCTACCTGAGCAGCATCTCTGGCAATGTGTACAGGTACTACAACCGTGAGTCGTTCGGCGCCTCCGTCCGTTGCCTCAGGGATTGACTATTTGTCTATTTGACTATTTTTGGGTTGGGCTTGCGGGAGGCCGCGTAAATATTTTAAATTTTCCTTCTTTAATTGTCATGATGTGTTAAAAATTTATGTTTAACCCAATGGTTTAGAAACACCCAAAGAGTCATATCAAAATAAGGCTCTTTGGGTGTTTTTGTAATAGTTTGAAAGTATTTGGAATAAAAAAATGAACGCATCGCGTCTTCTCCCTGACAGATTCCAATGTAATATTTATTACCTATTACATTTTACCTCCCTTTCATTATTCTCCACTTTTTTCCCGACTTTCAAGGGATTAAAAAATAATTATTGTTGTTATAATAAAAATTGATTTAAAATGATTTATATTGATGAGGTAATACTATTCAGGTTATGACGGAAGATAATTAATTATAATGATGCTATTATTAAGTGGATTTGGCATATTCTTTTCGATGGTGTTATTAGTATCTAATAAGGGATATAAATCTGCTAATATTTATTTAGGGCTGTTTTTAACTTTATTTAACTTTATCATTTTAACACATTATTTATATATATACAATAATTCTAAAGTAACCATAGCCATCCTATTAAGTATTCCAATCAACGCAGCAGCATATACCATTGGGCCGCTGGCTTTCTTATATGTGAGATCGATTTTAAAGAATAATGCCTATTTTACTAAATATGACTGCATACATTTTATTGTTTTTAGCATTATGTTTTTGGGAAGATTGCCTTATAATTTGTCAGCTTGGGATTCAAAACTGCAAATTGCAGATCAAATAATTAATAATTCCTGGAGTAGTTTAAGCCATACTAGTTTAAATAATTTCTTACCCCTGATGATAAATTATAAATTAAAAGTAATCCATTTTTTATTATATATAATAGCCATTTGGTATTTAATCCTAAATAAAATATTTAAAAAATCATCCTCTAACGATGAGGTAAAACCTTCGAAAATACTTATTAATTGGCTTTTCTTTTTTTCAATTATCGTCTCATTTTTGGTTGTTTTCTTATGCGTATTATTGTTTCCTCATGCAAAGGATAAATTGACTTATCAAAATGAGGAAAAAATTCTTTTCTCCCTTGTATTTAGCGGATTTTTAGTGTTAGTTCTTGGTCTTATTTTATTTCCGCAAATACTTTATGGCAAACCTTTAGAAAAAGTAGCATCGAAAGTTTATAAAAATAAAAAAGCAGCATTAGAAAAAGGAGAATTGATAAGTATTTCATTTGATTTGAATTATATTGAAAAAATAAAGTTAGCACTTAATTACTGGGTAGAGGAAAATAAATTTTTAGAAGTTGAATCAAGCATTTATAGCATTTCAAAGGATATAAATTTACCCTTTCATCATATTACCTATTTTTTCAATCAAGTTAATGATGAAAAATATATTGATTGGCGAAATAGATTAAGGGTTGAATATGCCATTAATTTAATAAAAAATAAAAAGGGATATCATCAAACCATTGAAAGTTTAGGTAAAGAAAGTGGTTTTAAATCTAATTCCGCTTTTATTCGTTGCTTCAAGCAACTAACTAATAAATTGCCAAATGAATATATTAAAGATTTAAAATCATAATCATTACACCGTTGCGGCGATGCACGCATCAACTTTTCCCGGACAGGTTCAAATTAAAATTTACCCCCAATTCCTCACTCTTTTTTTGAATCATGGATTTTAAGGATTATAGGATTTCACTGAATGTAGCGTACGTCTTCGGTTTGGGTGTAAGGGAGATTCGTAGTGGATTACTTTTTATCATCCCTCTCGCCGCTGCGTTACGCAGCGGCGAGAGGCTTTGAAATGAAAGAACCGTTTAATAATAATCTTCCGAATCAAACCAACGACGTTATGGTTAATCCTCGAAATCCTGAAAATCTTGATTCAAACAACTGGCTGCTGAGCGCATAATTTCCACCCAAGAATGGGTGTATCGTATTTTCTTTCTAATATAATCAAAGGGTTAGCACCCTTTCCCAAAGTTAGTCGTCTTTTCAGTGCTTGTTGGTTTCAGAGCCCCCCCCTTCTTATATCTTGTAAGCTGCAGTATATCTTGCAATATATTTTCCCAATATATCAAATTCAAGGTTAACGGAATCTCCCGGGTTTAAATGATTAAAAGTTGTATGGTCAAATGTATAAGGTATGATGGCCACCTGAAAAGTGTTATGGGTAGGATTATTGACCGTTAAACTAACGCCATTGACGCAAACAGATCCTTTGTCAACCAATAAATGTTCGTTTTCTTCGGGAAAGTTGAAAGTGAAAATCCAAGAACCATCTTTATCTATCACTTCAGTAACGCTTCCTACCGTATCAACATGACCCTGTACCAAATGGCCGTCAAATCGGGAAAGACCAGACATGGCTCTTTCTAAATTAATGGATTGTCCGACTTTCAAATGACCCAGATTACTTCTTTGCAGTGTTTCATCTATAGCAGTAACTTGATGCCGGCCATTTTCAATGGCTGTAACCGTCAGACAAACCCCATTGTGAGCAAGACTTTGATCTATTTTTAATTCATTGGAAATGGAGGAAAAAATGGTGAATTCCTTGTTTGTTCCACTCAACGAAATATTCTCAACAATTCCTAATGATTCTATAATACCTGTAAACATAATTTCTTTTAATCGTTTCCGTTTTGTAATTCTATATACCCGCTGAGCGTACCCCCAAATGGAACTATTCCTTCCGTTCCTTTTTCAAAAACTTTGCACACATAATAATAGGTTCCAGAGGGTAATTTTTGACCTTGTAACTGATTGCCATCCCAATTTATAGCTGGTTCGGTTGTCTGGAAAACTAATTGTCCCCATCGGTTGAATACTTTAAAGTCAACAGAGACAATGAAACAAGATTTTCTTGGGGTATAAAGGTCATTTTTTCCGTCTCCATTGGGAGTAAATGCATTTGGAAGTTCATAAACAGGGCAATTGACTGAACAAACCTGTTCACTTGGCTTACTTTCATTCCCATTCGCATCAAAAGCAGTTAACCGATAACAACCAGCTAATCCGTTTTGTGGTGCATGTCTGGTATTACTTATATTTGCACCATTTATCGTCTTCACTTTTGTTTCTGTTTTTCCAGGCCCATCTGAGTAATAAAGGTAATAACCAGCAATATCATTATCAGTGCAATCTTTTGTTTTTGACCAGTTTAGCTCATTTCCTGTAGAGGAAATTTCATCACAATCAGGGTAAATGCCCGTTTGACAAAAGTTGTTTACCTTTAGTATTGGCGGACAAGGAGCAACATTATCTTTGGGTGTAATGCATATTTCCTGAGAAAAATTAAGTATGGGGTCAGGTAAACCACTAACACCATAGGTTCCCCAACTTTTAATTAAGTAACAATATGATTTTCCATTGGTTAAATTCAAATCTGTAAAGGATTTAATCTTCGTAAATCCAATGGAATCAAAAATACCTGCATTATTTTTTCGGTAAACGGTAAAGCCATAATTTTCCCAGGTAGTCTGAAAATTCCAGTTTAAGATGGCGGATTTGTCTGAACCGGAGCCAGTTAAAAACACAGATGAGGTTGGATTGGTAGTTCCTTGTACCCGATTATCAAGACCTGTTAAAAGGGTTATTTTATAGGAATAAGCATTTTTTTCTGTATCCGTTGCGGAGTCCAAAAAACAAGTATCTTTCAGGGCACTAAATCTATTCGCTGCCTGACTTCGCCATATTTCTTTATAATCATTTGGATTAAGTCCAGTTCCTCGCGTTAAAATAAAGGTATAGGGTGGGGGATTGTTTATGGTATCTAAAATTTCAGGTTTTGGTCTGATCCAACAAACATTTATACTACCAATGGTGGCTGTTTTTTTAACATTTACTTCAATAGGCAAGGGTAAATCTCTGCCCAGTTGAATGCAAATTTCCTCAGAAGGAAGACTTTCAACCAGATTGTAAGCATAACGACCATTTGGTGTAGTTCTGGCAAATTCAGCTAAGATCCTGTAACAATAAGTTTTGCCAGGTTCAATCGTTTTATCTTCATAAAAATATCTGTTATTTTGAATGTTCAAAATACTAAATTCAGTTAATTGGGTGTAGCCCTTTCCAGCCAATCCAGGTTGACAGGTGTCAAGGGGAAATTGATTCGTATTGACCTTTCGCCAAACGGTAAATCCTCTAAAATAATTTCCACCTACCGTGTCACAAGCGTAGGGTTTACCCCAACTCAGAAGAATTGATTGAGGATTACTTTTTACCTGTAAATCTTTTGGCGGAGGCCCCATTACTTTAATTCGAACTGTTTTCAGGATAGCTAAACCGGAAGAATCAGGAAAGAAATTATCCTGCGCTTTGAAAACCACGGAATAATATTGTTCGGAGATATGTTCACAGGAAGTTTTCCAGGTAAATACCTTAGTTACTGGATCGGGCTCAAAGAATCGACCAGGAGGAAGAAAAGTAGCAGGGTTAGGTTTTACTTCAAAAGGGCCCCCTAATGCCGTAAGTTTTACTCTTTGATTAGTTTCGGAAATGGGTGCAGTTGCTGTTACTTCAAAACGCAAAGTTTGCCCGGCAATGACACAAATTTCATTAAAGGGTACTTTAATTTCAGGGGGTAAATTGTCGCAATTCTTAATCAGAATTTGCATATCGCGAATGATGGTATCAATGGGAAAACCATCTCTATATTCTACAATAAAAATGGATAGATTGTATTCTCCAGCTCTTTGCGGGGCATCCCAAACAATATCACCCGTTACAGGATTTAAGGTTAGATTATTTTTAGGGCCAGGGCTAATGTTACTGGGGAAAATATAATTTGGCACTGCCAAGCCCACATCCTGAAGGGGAACGGAAAAGTGATAAGATAAACTATCTCCATCACTATCATAAGCATTTGGATTATGGATAAATTTTTGACCCACACATCCAATATCGATGGGAGGTTGAAGTAAAACGGGCGTATTATTACATCCTTGAAATTGCGGATTTGGAAAGGTATAGGTAGTTTGTATATGAAATCTGATTTGTTCTGAATTTGGATAATTGACATTTAATATCCCTCCATTTCTATTGGGGTCTGTCATTGAAATAACATAGGTGCCTCTGGAAGGGAAAGTATGATAAGCGATATAAATATTTCTTTTTGTATCGTTTTCTAAAGGTTCGCCTTTTGGAATGGAACCTCCTCCATTTGATCGGCCAATTTTTTCGCATTTACCATCTCCCCAGCAGATAAATAACGTATCTCTATCGGCTTGAATACTACTTGTTTTAGTGTAAGTTGTAATGGTAGCTTTCACCGTTAAGCTAGAGGTACAATCACCTACCTGAGATATTGAAATTTCACCAGCTCTGTTATGCGTCGCATTTATTTTAGGAATAAAAAATAAGCTGAATACGACAATGAACACATTCTTTTGGATAAAAGAAACCCGAAATGGGGGAGTTAAAAAACAGGAGAATCTATTCGCCATTGTTCGATTATTATGCGTTTATTCCAATATACAAGTTTATTGGTTAATACGTTTTATTTTACTATTAAATAATAAAAAGGAATGTTTGGTTCAATATCCTTTTATTAAGGTAACCTATGTAAACATTTTTGAAGGGATTCGAGCCAGTGCGGAATTTCTAATCCAAAAATTTCTTTGAAATGTGATTTATCCATGGCACTAAATGGAGGTCTTTGTGCAGGTAGTGGAAATGACGAGGTTCTGACTGGATTGATTTTGGTTGAATATCCTCGTTCTTGCATGATTGCTCGGGCTATGTCATACCAGCTTGTTATACCTTCATTAGAATAATTAAAAGTACCAGTTATATCTTTTGCTTTTCCTTCATTGATTATAGTTAATAGCATATTTGCCAAATCATAAACCCAGGTTGGAGACCCTATTTGGTCGAAAACAACTTGAATCTGGTCTTTCTCCTGACCTAATCGATCCATTGTTCTGATGAAATTCTTACCGTGTTCTCCATAAACCCAGGAAGTTCGGAATATTAAATAATCAATGGTGTTTTTTTTAACGGCCTCTTCTCCTGCTAGTTTAGACCTGGCATATATTCCCTTGGGCTGGGGTAAATCTGTTTCTATGAACGGCGTGTTTTGTTTGCTATGGTAAACATAATCGGAAGAAATATAAATGAATTTTGTCTTTTTAAAAGAAAAATAGGTAACCAAATGCTTTACAGCAAGTTGATTTATCTGAAAACATAGTTTTACTTCTTTTTCAGCCTGATCTACCGATGTATAAGCTGCCGCATGTATGTAGTAATCATAAACCGTTTTATTTAAAATTTCCGGTATATTTAAAGGGTCTAACTCAGAAAGATCCAGTTGATTCCTATCCAAAAAATCAATGCTTAATTCAGGATAAGAAGAGGAAATACTTTGTAAAGCTTTTCCCAGTTGTCCATTTGCACCGGATACTAAGACAGCTATTTTCATGGTTGAAAAGCTATTTCTATTGGAGTCTGACTTCCAAGGTTGGGCAGTAAAGCATCTTTATCAGATAAAATAATTTCAGAAGCAGGAAAATCCCAATGAATATTTAATTGAGGATCATTGTATTTTATGCCAGCTTCTGCCATTTTATGATAATAAGCATCACATTTATAAAGAATATCTGCAACAGGACTTAGCGTTAAAAATCCATGAGCAAAACCTCTGGGGATATACAATTGATGATGATTCTCTGCACTTAAAATAACGCCATAAGACATTCCATAGGTTGGAGAGTTTTCTCTTAAATCGACGGCAACATCAAAAATTTCACCTTTAAGCACACGTATTAATTTCGCTTGGGCAAATTCTCCAATCTGGTAATGCAATCCTCTTAACACACCTCGGGATGACCTAGATTGATTGTCTTGAATAAAAGGTTGAATAACGCCCTGCTTTTTTAAGAAGTCATCTCGGAATGATTCAAAAAAATACCCCCTTTCATCGGGAAAAACTTTAGGTTCGAAAAGCAAAAGTCCGGGAATAGGCGTTTCAAAACATTTCATAAAAAAGTAGATGCTTATTTTTGTCTGAATAAAATGTGAATAGGCACTCCTGTGAATTGAAAATGCTTCCGCATTTGATTTTCAAGGAAATTGCGATAACTATCTTTGATATGCGTCGGGTGGTTACAGAAAAATACAAAAGAAGGATTTCTGGTAGGAAGCTGAGTAATATATTTTATTTTAATATATTTTCCTCTGTGCGCTGGTGGCGGCATATTTTCAATAATAGGAAGCAAAGTGTCATTCAACTCAGAAGTTTTAATTTTCCTCGTTCTGTTTTCATAGACTGTCAAAGCAGCTTCTAAACCCTGGAAAATCCTTACTTTTTCTGTTGCGGAAATAAAAAGAATTGGTACATCGGTAAAAGGAGCAATTCTTTCCCTGATTTCTTTTTCTAAATCACGGGAAGTATTGGTTTCCTTGTCGATTAAATCCCATTTATTGATCAGAATTACAATACCCTTTTGTCTCTTCTGAGCTAGGGCAAAAATATTTACATCCTGTGATTCCATACCCAAAATAGCATCTACAAGCAAAATGCAGACATCACAATCTTCCATTGCTTTTATGGCGCGCATAACCGAATAAAATTCCAGGTCTTCATGGACTTTTCCTTTTTTTCGAATACCAGCGGTATCAATAAGAATAAATTCTTTACCAAATTTTTTATAATGAGAATGAATTGCGTCTCTGGTTGTTCCGGCAATTTCTGTAACTATATTTCGATCTTCTCCTAAAAAAGCATTCGTTAAAGATGATTTACCAGCATTTGGTTGACCAACGATGGCAAAGCGAGGTATTTCATCTGTTGGAGGTTCTTCTTCGAAAATGTGTTCCACCACAGCGTCTAAAATTTCACCTGTTCCTGAACCAGTTATAGAAGAGAGAAAAAATACATTTTCAAAACCAAGGGCATAAAATTCATTTGCCTCTAACAATCTGTTGCTATTATCCACTTTATTAATGGCTAAAAATACCGGTTTGTCCGTTCTTCGCAACATGTCTGCAACCTCATCATCTAAGTCAGTAATTCCTGTTGTTACATCAACCATAAATATGATTGCCGCCGCTTCCTCAATGGCAATTTTCACCTGAGTTCTGATGGCAGATTCAAAAATATCCTGAGAATGTTTTACAAAGCCTCCGGTATCAACGACCGTAAAATTTTTACCGTTCCAGTAACTTGGACCATATTGTCTGTCTCTGGTTACGCCTGAAACGTTATCAATTATGGCTTTCCTCTCACCAATTAAACGATTATAGAGGGTTGATTTTCCTACATTGGGTCGGCCTACAATGGCCACTATATTATTCATGTTTACTTTTTCAAAAACTAAAATAGAGGGTAAATTTACTATTTATACCCAGATTATCCTTCATAGCCAAACTGCTTTAATGATTGTTCATCATCGCGCCAATTCTCTCTTATTTTGACAAAAAGTTCTAAATAAACTTTTGATTCTAAAAATTTTTCTATATCCAGTCGGGACGCTTCACCTAATAATTTTAGCGAACTGCCTGCCCTCCCTATAAGAATCGGCTTTTGACTTTTCCTTGACGCAAAAATAGTAGCTTCAATTCTAACAATAGGTTTTCCCGCCGTAGTTATATCTTCCTTAAACGATTCAACGCGCACTTCGACGGAGTAGGGAATTTCCTGTTTGTATTGAAGAAGGATTTTTTCCCGAATGATTTCGGCAATAAAAAATCTTTCATTCCTATCAGTAAGTTGATCAGGGGGGTAATATTCTGGTCCTTCGGGAAGATTATCTTTAATAAATGTCAATAAATCTTCCGTTTGTGTTTGCTTTAATGCAGAAACAGCAAAAAAATGAGCCTTTGGGAAGATTTCCTTTTTTCGGGAAATCCAATCTAAAACTTCCTCCTGGGTACGTAAATCGATTTTATTTAGGACTAATACCAATGGAATTTCAAGTTGGTTAAAGGATTCGTGAAGGGCTTCTAAACTATTATCAGGTTCTGAAAACTCAGAAACCCAAAGCAATAAATCTGCATCTTCAAAGCTTCCCCTCACAGAGCTGTTCATGGTCTTTTGCATTCTGTAAGCCGGGTTATCAATGAATCCAGGCGTATCAGAAAAAATCAACTGAAAATTTTCACCGCTCAAAATGCCTAATATTCTATGCCGTGTAGTCTGAGGTTTAGGGGTTATAATAGACATTTTTTCTCCCACCAAGGCATTCATGAGAGTGGACTTACCCACATTGGGTTTACCAATAATATTTACAAAACCGCTTCTGAACATTTTGCAAAGGTAATCATTCGAAGCACTTCAAACCTAATATGTAGGTAAAGATTTTATGGAACCTTGAATTCGCTCCTCTAATAATTCAAAAATTGCCGTCGGTTTGTATATTCTCCAATTAAATGTGTTGTAATCTGAACCCATAAAAAATAAATGATTGATTCTGGCATCTTTAAAGTCGTTAAAGACATGTTTTGGCAGATTTAATAGAGCAACCCAGCCTCCTTCTTCAGAAATATCGTCTATCCATTCCTGATAATAATCGTCGTCTCCACTATGAAAGGTTAAAATATTTTCACCAATTAATATAAAATGGACAATTCCGAATGCCAGCATTTTATCAATAATATTTCTTTTCAACGTCTGACAATCTTCCTCAATACAATCATTCCATTCGCCTAAAAATTCAATGATGCTGAAATTTAAATCATAATCGACCCATATTATTTTAATATATAGTGTTTCTGACCCTATGTCATCCCATTGTGGATGGATAAGGTAATTATAAATTTTATTATCAAAATAAAATTCATTGTAGGTTGTTTGAAAAAAAGGCGACCTTTCATCTTTCGTTGCAGAATAATCATCTATCCATCTGAAAAATGGTTCTATATCATGCATTTTTTTTATTTAAAATCTTTAAAGGTTTACAATTTCAGTTAATTGCCCTAAAATATGACTAAAATTATCATAACCGGACCAGAATCTACGGGTAAATCGACCCTCGCTAAGAATTTATCTAACTATCTTAAAGAACCTTTTGTTCCAGAATTTGCCCGTTATTTTTTGCCAACTTTAAAAGAACCTTATGTTGAATCAACTCTGCTTGATATAGCAAAAGGCCAGAACTACTGGCATCAATTATATAAGACAAATACAACTAAAGTGCTCATTTGTGATACGGGTGTGGAGGCAGTTGATATTTGGTTCCAATATCGTTTTGGTTCTATTAATGCTCAAATACGGGAACTTTTTATCCAGGATGATTCCTGCTTTTATTTACTTTGCAAACCGGATATTCCTTGGGAAGAGGATCCTTTAAGAGAAACGCCTAACCAAAGATTAGAAATTTTTGATTCTTTCATAAATTTACTTAATACCTTCGATAAAAAGTACGCCATCGTAGAAGGGCAGCTTAAAGAAGATCGGTTAAATTGTGCCATTCAGCATTTAAATAAAATAATAAGCTGAAATAATTACATCTCATATATTTTTATAACTTTGCACTTTCTCATTTGGGGTGCTACCACTTTGGTACGCTGAGATTATACCCATTGAACCTGGCCGGGTAATTCCGGAAAGGAAAATGAGCATCGTTCGCGGTGCAGGCTGAACGAACTTTCCATACCCCAAAGGATTGTAATTTTTAATCTTAATCTATTATTAAAAATGAAGATTCTGTTTTCTTTTTGCATTCTTTTCTGTGTTTCTTTCCATTTATACGCTCAGGGATTGATTTTTGGAAGTATTAAAGATGATAGTGGAAACTTGCTGGAAGGAATTTCCGTTTCTATGGAAAATACTTCTTTTGGCGTCGCTTCTAACTCAAAAGGGGAATATATAATAGAAAAGGTTCCCTTCGGGAATTATATCCTCGTTTTTTCAGCTATTGGATTCCAAACATATAAAAAAAAGATTCTGCTGTCTGAAAAATCGATGAACTTTCCCATAATCCTCTCAGCAGAAAGTTATCTTTTAGATGAAATCGGCATAGAAAGTACCAGAGCTAATGAGGAAACGCCTGTCGCTTTTCAAACTTTTACCAAAGAGGAGATAAAAAAGCACAACCAAGGTCAGGATTTACCTTATCTGCTCCGATTTACACCTTCTATGGTCGTTAATTCTGATGCAGGTGCTGGCATTGGATACACTGGTATGCGCATTAGAGGGGCTGATATTACCCGTATTAATGTGACTCTAAATGGGATTCCCGTAAATGATGCGGAATCACATGGGGTCTTTTGGGTGAACATGCCTGATCTGGCCAGTTCAATTTCTGATTTACAGATACAAAGGGGTGTTGGAACTTCTACCAATGGAAGCGGGG
>Ga0209088_10001657_pt1 | contig 14181 bp, 12 predicted proteins | sample S_140625_EF_Meta_FD_187324 | JGI IMG/M metagenome (GOLD analysis project Ga0209088, IMG submission 187324) | Freshwater microbial communities from Lake Simoncouche, Canada to study carbon cycling - S_140625_EF_MetaG (SPAdes) (version 2) | ecosystem: Environmental > Aquatic > Freshwater > Lake ... | reverse complement strand
ACATTGAGTGCAACGCTGCATGTGACTATGCACCAGTTGTTATGGCTAACTGGGAGTTCTATGACAACCAGAGCGTTCAATCTGCAAAGGATTTAGTGGATTCAATGCGTGCTGGAAATCCAAAGCCTCCAACACGTGGACCAAACACTTTGGTGACATGGAAGCAAGCCTCTGAGGTTCTTGCAGGTTTAAATGATGGAAGAGCAAACGAAGGCGTTCAAGCTGGCGGACCAACACTTCTTGGTTTGAAAATTGCAAAGGGAGAAACTAAGTAAATGACTAAGTTAACTCCAGTTCTATCTGCGCATTGGGATGAAAAAGATTCATTTACTATTGAAGGCTATAAGCGTCACGGTGGTTACACCGCATCAGCTAAAGCACTTGCAATGGATCCCGATGCAATTATTCAACTTGTAAAAGACTCTGGACTACGCGGTCGCGGCGGCGCAGGTTTCCCAACAGGTATGAAGTGGGGATTTATTCCACAGGGTGATAACAGAGAGCACTACTTAGTTGTTAACGCTGATGAATCAGAGCCTGGAACATGCAAAGACACACCGCTGTTGATGGCAAATCCACACGTTCTCATCGAAGGCTGCATCATCGCTTGTCACGCAATCCGAGCAAAGCATGCATTTATCTATATTCGAGGCGAAGTAACACACGTTGTTCGTCGTGTTAATCAAGCAATTGAAGATGCTTACAAAGCAGGTCTATTAGGTAATGGAATTGATGTTGTTCTACACATCGGCGCTGGTGCATATATCTGCGGTGAAGAAACCGCACTACTAGATTCACTTGAAGGCTTCCGCGGACAACCACGTTTGCGCCCACCATTTCCAGCTATTGCAGGCCTTTATGCCCGCCCAACAGTTGTAAATAACGTTGAATCTATTGCTTCAGTGCCAGCAATTATCGCTAACGGCGCTGAGTGGTATCAGAGCATGGGAACTGAGAAGAGCAAAGGCGCAACTCTTTATTCTCTATCAGGCCACGTGACTAACCCAGGACAGTTTGAAGCACCACTGGGAATTACTCTTCGCGAAATTCTTGAACTCTCCGGTGGTATTCGTACCGGTCACACATTGAAGTTCTGGACACCTGGTGGATCTTCAACTCCACTCTTCACAGCAGAGCATCTAGATGTTCCATTGGATTACGAAGGTGTTTCAGCTGCTGGTTCAATGCTTGGAACTAAAGCTCTACAAATCTTTGATGAAACAACATGTGTTGTTCGCGCAGTATTGCGCTGGACTGAGTTCTATAAGCATGAGTCATGCGGTAAGTGCACACCTTGTCGTGAAGGCACATGGTGGTTAGTACAACTTCTGCGCGATCTTGAGGCAGGTAAAGGCACTGAAGCTGATCTTGCTAAGTTGCTCGATCTTTGCGACAACATCATGGGCCGTTCGTTCTGTGCTCTAGGTGATGGCGCAACAAGTCCAATCACTTCATCCATTGAGTATTTCCGCGATGAGTACATCGCACACATCACTCACGGTGGATGCCCATTTGATCCAGTCGCTTCAACTCTTTTTGCAGGGGCAGGTGCATAAATGACTACTGAAGTTGTAGACATGATCACTGTCGTTGTCGATGGATTTGAAGTTAGCGTTCCTAAGGGAACGTTAGTAATTCGTGCGGCAGAACAACTCGGTATTCAGATTCCACGTTTTTGCGATCACCCACTTCTAGAGCCAGTTGGTGCTTGTCGCCAATGTTTAGTTGATATTGAAATTAATGGTCGTGCATTTCCAAAGCCACAAGCTTCTTGCACCATTCCAGTTGAGCCAGGCATGATTGTTAAAACTCAGTTGACTTCACCTGTGGCTGAAAAGGCGCAACGCGGTGTGATGGAGCTATTGCTTATTAATCACCCACTTGATTGTCCAGTGTGTGACAAGGGTGGCGAGTGCCCATTGCAAAACCAGGCAATGAGCAATGGCCAGGGCGAAACACGTTTTGAAGGTGTGAAGCGCACATTCCAAAAGCCAATCAATATCTCTTCACAAGTTTTACTTGATCGCGAACGCTGCGTTCTCTGTGCTCGCTGTACTCGATTCTCTGAGCAGATTGCATCTGATCCATTTATTACTTTGAATGAGCGCGGAGCATTACAACAAGTAGGTATTTATGAAAACAAACCTTTTGAATCTTATTTCTCAGGCAATACAGTTCAAATCTGTCCGGTAGGAGCACTTACTGGTGCTGCATACCGATTCCGTGCCCGTCCTTTTGATTTAGTTTCAACTCCATCTGCATGTGAGCACTGTGCATCTGGTTGCGATATGCGTACCGATGTTCGCCGTGGAAAGACTTTGCGTCGCCTTGCCGGTGATGACTCAACTGTTAATGAAGAGTGGAACTGCGATAAGGGACGTTGGGCATTTAAATATGTCACTTCCGTTGATCGCCTAACAACACCCATGGTTCGAAATGCAACAGGAGAATTAGTTGCAGCATCGTGGCCAGAGGCGTTAGCTGCAGCTGCCAAGGGATTGAAAGCTGCAAAGGCTGCAGTTCTAGTCGGTGGCCGTGCAACGTATGAAGATGCATATGGCTATAGTAAGTTCGCACGTATTGCACTTGGCACAAACGATATTGATTTCCGCTCACGTCTTTCATCTAATGAAGAGCGTGAATTCCTTGCAGCACGTGTAGTTGGTTCTACTACAACATATATGGATATTGATCGCGCAGATCACGTCCTACTTGTTGGCTTCGAGCCAGAAGAAGAATCTCCAATCGTTTTCTTGCGCATTAACAAGCAAGTACGAAAGCGCGCACTCAAGGTCACAGCAATTGCAACAAAACTTTCAATTGGTGTTGAAAAACTTAAGGGTGAGTTCGTAAAGGTTGCTCCAGGAGCTGAAGCTGCTGTTATTGCTTCCCAATCACTCACTTCAAAATCAGTGATTTTAGTGGGGGAGCGAGCTGCTGAAAGTGCTGGAGTATTAAGTGCAGTTGCAGCTCTTGCTGATTCAAGCAGTGCAAAGATTGCATGGATTCCACGTCGTGCAGGAGAGCGCGGTGCACTTGAAGCTGGCGCTATCGGCAACGTCTTGCCTGGTGGTCGTCCAGTAACAGATGCAGCAGCGCGAGTAGATATTGCAGCGGTGTGGGGAACAGACTCATTGCCAAGTGCAGAAGGCAAGAGCACGCAAGAGATTTATGCAGCAGTTAATGCTGGTGAAATCGGTGCACTAGTTATTGGTGGTGTTGATCCACTTGATGGTGAAAATAGCCAAGCTGCACTTGCTGCACTTGAAAAGGCTTTTGTTATTTCTCTAGAAATTGCCAGCAGCGCAGTCACTCAACATGCAGATGTTGTTTTGCCAGTTGCTGCAGTTACTGAAAAGAGTGGATCATTTTTGAACTGGGAAGGCCGTCCTCGCGCATTTGATGCAGCAGTTCAAGATTCACTTAACCGCAGCGATCTACGTATTCTTTCAATGATTGCCGAAGAGATGGGCACATCAATAAATCTCGGAACTGTTACAGCAGCGATTAAAGAAATTGCTTCCCTTGGTAAGTGGGAGGGTGCTCGCGTAACAATGAACAAAGTTTCTGCATCTGCGCAGCCAGCGGTAAGTGGAGATCAATTCATTCTTACATCTTGGCGCCGCCTGCTAGATCTTGGAACTTTGCAGCAAGGTGAAGAAAACCTTGCAGGTACTGCCCGTGCAACTGTTGCAGTCATTTCGTCTAAGCGCGCTGGTGCACTTGGCGTGGTTGATGGAGACAAACTTAAGATTTCAACTTCTTCAGGTTCTGTAACTTTGAGCGCTCTTGTTGAAGATATTCATGATGACGCAGTCTGGGCACCGCGTAATTCACGCGGTTCTCAATTACTAGTAAATCTAGGCGTTGCACATGGCGCAGTTGTGAGTGTGGTGAAGATATGACAACAGCAGAGCTCATAGCCGCAGATTCAGGGACAACCATTCTCATTAAGGCACTCCTAGTCTTTATTTTCTGTGTTGTTCTAACACTTATGTCGGTATGGGGAGAGCGTCGCCTTGTTGGTCGTATGCAGGAGCGCCCAGGTCCTAACCGTGTTGGTCCATTTGGTTTAATTCAAGCTTTAGCTGATGGTGTGAAGTTAGCGCTTAAGGAAGATTTGATTCCGGCGGCCGCAGACAAAGTTGTTTTTGTTCTTGCGCCGATTATTAGTGCAACTACATGCTTTATGTCTTTTGCCGTAATCCCAATTACTGGCGAAGTTTCACTCTTTGGCAAGACCACAGCCATGCAGTTAACTGATCTTCCAGTTGGTGTTTTGTATGTGTTAGCAATTGCATCAGTGGGTGTGTATGGAATTGTGTTGGCCGGTTGGTCATCTGGTTCTACATATCCACTTCTCGGCGGATTGCGCTCAAGTGCCCAAGTTATTTCATATGAAGTTGCTATGGGACTTTCATTAGTTGCGGTCTTTATTTATGCAGGCTCAATGTCAACTTCTGACATCGTGGCAGCGCAAACAACGTGGTGGTATGGCGTTGTGCTATTCCCATCATTTGCAATCTATGCAATCTCAATGGTGGGTGAAACTAACCGCGCACCTTTTGATTTAGCTGAAGCAGAAGGTGAACTAGTTGGTGGTTTCCACACTGAGTATTCATCACTTAAGTTCGCACTCTTCTTCTTGGCTGAATATGTAAATATCATTGCAGTTTCAGCCCTTGCTACAACTCTCTTCCTTGGTGGCTACCACGCACCTCCAGGACTTGGATTTACTGAATCCTGGCTGGGTGGTTGGTTTACTGGCATCTGGTTCTTTTCAAAGGTGCTTGTTTTCTTCTTCGTATTCGTTTGGCTGCGCGGCACACTTCCACGCCTGCGTTATGACCAATTCATGCAGTTTGGTTGGAAGATCTTGATTCCAGTGTCAATTCTGTGGATCTTGGTTGTTGCAACCCTTCGCACACTGTCACTAGAAGGTGCTCCACGCGTTGTTGTCGTTGGTTTTGCAAGCTTTGTGGTCCTGCTCGTAATGGCAGCAAATATTGGTTTTGAAAATGCTAAGAAGAAAAAGCTGGCCTCACTTGAAGTTGAAACCAGCGAGCCTTCTTTTGCAGTTCCAACTGTTCCAATGAATGTTTCAAACATCAATGTGTCACAAAGTAGCAAGGGAGGCGATCATGTCTGAGGAACTCCAACCGCTAAAGAAGAGCGAGATTTCTGTTAACGAGATCGCCTACACACAAATGGAAACAGGCGAATCAGTTGGACTACTTGGACACCTGAAAGGTTTCTGGATTCCATTTTCTAAGATTTTTAAGAAGACTCTTACAGTTGAATACCCAGAAGTTAAAGCGCCAACTGCAGAGCGCTTCCACGGTCGCCACCAACTTAACCGCCACCCAGATGGTTTAGAAAAATGTATTGGCTGCGAACTCTGTGCTTGGGCATGCCCAGCAGATGCTATTTATGTTGAAGGTGCAAATAACACTCCAGAGAATCAAATGTCTCCAGGAGAGCGCTATGGCAAGGTCTATCAAATTAACTATTTACGCTGTGTGTTCTGCGGACTATGTATCGAAGCTTGCCCAACACGGGCATTGACTATGACTAATGAATATGAATTAGCTGATGAATCACGTGAAAAGTTAATCTTTGAAAAGGAAGATTTGTTAGCACCACTTCGCCAAGGAATGTTGATGCCTCCGCATCCTATGTATCCAGATATGGATGACAGCAATTACTACAAGGGCGATGTGAAGCAATCACACCCATCTCAGGACGTGAAATAGATGGTTGATTTAGCTATCTCAGTGGGCCAAACACAGACGCCAGAAGCTGTTTTGTTCTGGGTGCTTGCTCCATTGACGGTTGCTGCAGCATTAGGAATGTTACTTGTTAAGAAGGCAGTTCACTCTGCAATCTTGATGGCATCAGTAATGATCAACTTAGCGATCTTCTATATTGCACAAGATGCGCTATTTCTTGGAATTGTTCAGATTGTTGTTTACACCGGCGCAGTAATGATGCTCTTCCTCTTTATTCTTATGCTTGTCGGAGTTGATTCATCTGATTCATTAACGGAAACAATTCCAGGGCTTCGACCAATTGCTATTACCGCAGCGGTGGGCTTTGGTGGATTGATGGTTTCATTAATTGGTCGTGCAACTCTTGGTAGAAACGCAATTGGGTTAGAAGCTGCGAATTCGATTGGAAACGTTAAAGGCATCGCTCAACTCCTATTTTCAACATATGTCTGGCCATTTGAAGTTGTCTCAGCACTTCTTATTACTGCAGCTCTAGGTGCAATGGTTCTTGCGCATCACCAAAGCATTCAAGTGCGACCAACACAGCGCCAACTTTCAACACAACGATTCCGTGGTAAATCACTTGCTAATGCTGCTGGTCTTCCAGCACCAGGAGTATTTGCTCGCCACAATGCTGTAGATGTTCCAGCTTTATTGCCTGATGGCACACCAGCTGCCAACTCGATTAACGCCACTTTGCAAGCACGTGGTGACATGTTGACTTCAGGAACATTTGAACTTGGCAAGGTCGACACCAGTAAGGGAGAGGAGAAGTAAATGGATGCAGCTAATTATCTATATCTATCCGCACTTCTCTTCACTATCGGCGCTGTGGGAGTTGTTGTTCGACGCAATGCAATCGTTGTATTTATGTGTGTGGAACTCATGCTCAATGCAGCAAATCTAGCTTTTGTGACTTTTTCTCGAATTAATGGAGATCTCAACGGCCAAGTAGTGGCCTTCTTTACGATGGTTGTTGCTGCGTGTGAGGTTGTTGTTGGTCTAGCAATCATTGTGACTATTTATCGTTCCCGACGTTCAGCATCAGTTGATGATGCTAGTTTGCTGAAGCGATAGTGATGACAACTTCAAATAGCCTCGTTTATTTAATTGCGCTGCCCTTACTTGGCGCAACAATCCTTTTACTTGCTGGCCGACGTGCTGATAAGTGGGGCCACATTCTTGGAACTCTTATGTCGGCCTCATCTTTTGCCGTTGGCCTCTATCAACTCTCTTTGATGTTGGGCCGATCTACTGAGGCTCGCCCAGTGGGTCAAAAACTATTTGAGTGGATCTCGGTTGGAAGTTTTAAGGTTGACGCTGGATTACTTCTCGATCAACTTTCAATCTGCTTCGTACTTCTTATTACAGGCGTTGGTACATTGATTCATATTTACTCAATTTCTTACATGTCTCACGATAAAGATCGCCGACGTTTCTTTGCATATCTCAACCTCTTTATTGCAGCGATGCTCTTGTTGGTGCTCGGTGATAGCTACCTCAACCTTTATGTTGGTTGGGAAGGCGTGGGACTTGCTTCCTACCTATTGATTGGTTTCTGGAATCAAAAGCCTGCTTATGCAACTGCCTCAAAGAAGGCATTTGTGATGAACCGTGTTGGTGACATGGGACTTTCTTTTGCAATCATGATTGCCTTTGCAACAGTTGGAACCGTCTCATTTGCAGGAATTAAAGAGCATGCTCACCACACTTCAACGGCAGCACTAACTGCCATGGGAATCATGTTGTTGGTTGCAGCAACAGGTAAATCAGCTCAATTCCCATTACAGGCATGGTTGGGCGATGCGATGGCTGGTCCGACACCTGTTTCAGCTCTTATCCACGCGGCGACAATGGTTACTGCTGGCGTTTACCTCATCACTCGCTCTAACTTCATTTTCGATGCCGCGCCAACTGCCCAACTACTCGTTGTAATCGTTGGCGCAATTACATTGTTGTTTGGTGCATTAATCGGTACTGCAAAAGATGACATTAAGAAAGCACTTGCTGCCTCAACCATGTCACAGATCGGTTACATGATTCTGGGTGCTGGCCTTGGTCCAGTTGGTTACGCATTTGCAATCATGCACTTATTAACCCACGGCTTCTTTAAAGCTGGAATGTTCCTTGGTGCAGGTTCAGTAATGCATGGAATGAATGATGAAGTAAATATGCGCAAGTACGGCGCTCTTCGAAAGTTCATGCCTATTACTTTCATAACATTTGGTTTGGGTTACTTAGCTATTTTGGGTGTTCCACCATTTGCAGGTTTCTATTCAAAAGACATGATTATTGAAACAGCATTTAACGCCGGTGGTATTAAGGGAATTCTTCTAGGATCAGTAACTTTGTTAGGTGCAGGTATTACTGCCTTCTATATGACGCGCGTAATGATTCTTACCTTTACGGGTAAAGCTAGATGGGATGAAGAAGCTCATCCACATGAGTCCCCATTATTGATGTGGCTACCAATGGCTATTCTTGCAATTGGTTCAGTTTCATCTGGCTACTTACTTAGCCGCGGAGATGCATTAGTTAACTGGTTAGCACCTCTATTTAAACATCATGGTGAGCACGAAGAACTACTCGCACCAATCGTTGTTTCAGCAATGGCACTTGGCATGGTTGCCATCGGTGTTGCAATCGCATTCTTGAAGTATTCACGTCAAGAAGTAGCATCTATTGCACCAGAAAATGTTTCAGTAATAACAAAGATTGCTCGCCAAGACCTCATGCAAGATCGCTTCAATGAAGCTGTCTTTATGCGCCCAGGTGCGCATTTAACCCAGCTTTTGGTCAAAACCGATGAAGCTGTGATTGATGGAGCAGTGCGCGGAGTTGGTCAATTAGCTATGAACTCAAGCTCAGCTTTACGCGGGGTGCAAAGTGGTTTTGTACGTAGTTATGCAGCGCTGATCTTTGTTGGAGCTGCCTTACTAATCGGTGCGATTTGGGTGGTGGTTCAATAATGAATTCATTAGTTCTATTGATGCTTTTACCAATTATTGGGTTAATTGCTGTTGCTGCCACACCTAAGGCAAAAGAAGTTTTGAGTAAGCAGGTTGCACTTGCAACTACTGTGATTGTTGCAGTTGCAACCATTGCAATGGCTATGAACTTCCAGCGCGATAATGTCGATCTTCAATTTGTTGAAAAGTATTCATGGATTCCAACATTTGGTATTAATTTTGCCGTTGGTGTTGATGGTTTAGCTCTTGTCTTGATTTTGATGTCAACAATTTTGGCACCAATTGTTGTGTTGTCGGGCTGGAATGAAGCTCACGGTGGTCGCTGGTCGGTAAAAACTTTCTACATCCTCATCCTTGTTCTTGAAACAATGATGATTGGCGTCTTTGCAGCAACAGATGTTTTCTTGTTTTACGTCATCTTCGAAGCGATGTTGATTCCGGTTTACTTCCTTATTGGAGGTTATGGAACTGGTGAGCGTTCAGCTGCTGCAGTTAAGTTTTTGATTTACAGTCTTTTCGGTGGATTACTGATGTTGGCTTCAATCATCGCCCTCTATGTGATGTCCGGTGCTCAAGGCGGACATACCTTTGATCTTCAAGCACTTGCACAGTTAGAGATGAGTTCTACAACTCAGAACTTCCTGTTCCTAGGCTTCTTCATTGCCTTTGCAATTAAGGCACCTCTGTGGCCACTTCACACGTGGCTGCCAGATGCTGCAGCTTCTGCAACCCCTGGAACATCAGTGTTATTGCTAGGTGTTCTAGATAAAGTCGGAACTTTCGGAATGATTCGCTACTGCTTAACTTTGTTCCCAGAGGCAAGCAAGACATTCACACCTTTGATTATGGTTCTTGCAGTTATTTCAATTGTTTATGGCGCAATCCTTGCAATTGGTCAGAAGGATCTAAAGCGCCTGATTGCATTTACTTCTATTTCCCACTTTGGTTTCATCACAATGGGTATCTTTGCAATGACCTCACAGGGTCACAGCGGGGCTACTTTGTATATGTTTAATCACGGTTTTTCAACGGCAGCCTTGTTCATTGTTGGTGGTTGGATGATTGCACGTCGTGGTTCTTCAACAATTGCAGACTTTGGCGGACTACAGCGCGTCACACCAGTGATGGCTTGGTCATTCTTCTTGGCTGGAATGTCATCTCTTGCACTGCCAGGCTTGTCTAGCTTCGTGAGTGAGTTCTTAGTATTAGTTGGAACATTTACTCGATACCCAGTACATGCAGTCATTGCAACATTTGGAATTGTTCTAGCTGCGCTCTATATCTTGATTCCAGTACAAAAAGCTTTGCATGGTCCAACTACACCTGGCAATGAAGGATTAAGTGATCTTAATCTTCGTGAGAAAGTAGCAATTGCTCCAGTTATCGCAATCATCATTGCACTCGGTTTCTATCCTTCACCGCTATTAAATGTAATCAATCCAGCTTCTGCGCATGTGATTGCTCAAATGGGCTTCACTGATCCAGCTCCAACGAATGGTGATAAATAATGGAATTCAGCGCACCAGTTCTTAACTACACACTTCTCTCACCCATGCTTATTTTGCTCGGCGGAGCACTTATTGGGGTTCTTGTTGAAGCCTTTATGTCTAAGGCGCTACGCCCAATTACTCAGTTGTCAGTGACTCTAGGTTCCCTAGTTTTATCACTAGTTCAGGTTTGGAAAATTCGTAACGAACAATCTGTCTCTGCTGCGATGGGCTCAGTTGTAGTTGATGGTCCAGCAGTATTGATGCAGGGCTCTATTCTTATTATTTCTATCATCTCTGTCTTTCTGATTGCAGATGCACAGCAATTCACAGCTTTAGCAGCAGCACTGCCAGGCTCAGATGAAGAACGCCATGCACTGCAGACTGGTAATCAAGTAACTGAGGTTTATCCACTCACACTCTTTGCTGTGGCGGGAATGATGTTGTTCCCAATCTCAAGTGATCTCATTACATTGTTTGTGGCCCTTGAAGTGCTTTCATTACCGCTTTATCTAATGGCAGGGCTCTCACGCCGCCGCCGTTTAGCATCCCAGGAAGCCGCGCTTAAGTACTTCCTACTTGGCGCTTTTTCATCAGCATTCTTCTTATTTGGTGCTGCTTTCCTTTATGGATATTCATCCTCAATTACTTTTACCGGAATCCGTAACGCAGTTGTTGGAGGCGGCGGAAACGATGTCTTCCTACTTATCGGAATTGCATTCCTATCAGTTGGTCTTCTATTTAAAGTTGGTGCAGTTCCATTCCATGCATGGTCACCAGATGTTTATCAAGGTGCACCAACGCCAGTAACTGCATTCATGGCAGCTGCTACAAAGGTTGCAGCCTTTGGCGCAATGCTTCGCATTTACTACACAGCATTTGCTAATGCTCAATGGTCTTGGACCCCAGTACTAACAATCATTGCAATTATTACTATGGTCTTTGGTTCATTAGTTGCCATTGCCCAGCGTGATGTAAAGCGCATGTTGGCCTACTCTTCAATTGCCCATGCTGGCTTCTTGCTAACTGGTGTTATTGCCTTGAATAAGGCTGGCCTTGAGGCATCGTTGTTCTATCTCTTTGCTTATGGCATAACAACTGTTGGCGCTTTTGCAATCGTGACGTTGGTTCGTGATTCTGCCGGTGAAGTAACTGATCTCAACCGTTGGAAAGGTTTAGGAAAGCGCTCACCATGGGTGGCAACTGCATTTGCTGGTTTCCTACTTTCCTTTGCTGGAATTCCACTTACGAGCGGATTCATTGGAAAGTTTTCAATCTTCTCTGCAGCATATGAAAGTGGCGCACGAAGTGTTGTTATCGCTGGTGTGCTATCAAGTGCGATTGCAGCCTTCTTCTATATCCGCGTTATTGTCTTGATGTTCTTTACCGATCCAGTTGAAGATGGAACAAGCGTTGAAATCCCATCATCACTGACATCAATTACGGTTATCTTCTCAATGGTCGTAACAATTGCTTTGGGTGTATTCCCAGCACCAGTACTTAACTTCATCTCAAACCTCGCAACCTTCATTCGCTAATGTCATCATTTGGTATTCCAAACGTTGCTCCAGAGTTAGAAGCAACTCTGGTTAGGCAAATGGCCGAAGTTGAAAGCCTGCTTCTTAGCCACACGCGAAGTGAATATCCATTTGTTGATGAGACTGCTCACCACCTAGTTGCAGCGGGCGGAAAGCGCTTGCGACCACTACTCACATTGTTAACTGCCCAGTTTGGTGATTCAACACGTCAAGGAGTTATTGCCGCTGCAGTTGCCTGCGAAATTACACACCTTGCAACTCTTTATCACGATGATGTTATGGATGAAGCACCACTTCGTCGCGGAGTTGAAAGTGCAAATATGCGATGGGGAAACACCATTGCGATTTTGACTGGTGATTTTCTCTTTGCAAAGTCCTCAGATCTCTTAGCTGACCTTGGCCCAGAAGCAGTTCGTCTGCAGGCCCGCACATTCGAGCGCTTAGTAATTGGTCAAATCATGGAAACTCAGGGACCTAATCCAGGACAAGATCCACTTGAGCATTACTTAAAAGTTGTTGCAGATAAGACTGGCTCACTTATTTCAGCCTCTGCACGATATGGGGGAATGATTTCTGGAGCACCTGCGGAAATCACAGACACAGTAACAAAATTTGGGGAAAAGATTGGTGTTGCATTCCAGTTAGCTGATGATGTTATTGATATTTCTAGCGAATCTAATCAATCAGGTAAGACTCCTGGCACAGATTTACGAGAAGGCGTCCCAACACTTGTGACTCTCAATGTTATGAAATCAACTGATTCATCTGATCGAGAATTGCAGCAGCTTTTGTCAGCTCCTATTGCAGATGAAAATACTGTTCAACAAGTGTTGAGCTCACTACGCAACCACAAAGCTTTGAGTGAATCACGTGAACAGTTATTTCAGATTGCAAAAGAGGCTAGAACTGCTCTTGGCCCACTACCTGTGTGTGATGCAACAGGAGCCTTAATGTCACTGTGTGACGCTGTTATCGACCGCTCTGCTTGATCGCACTAAATCTGTTCCTAAAGTGATTAACGCAACCCAAATAATGAGAAATCCTGCCCAACGCGCAGCCGGCATATCTTCATGACGCACCCACACACCAATAGAGAATTGCAGCGTTGGCGTGATGTATTGCAAAAGCCCAATTGTTGATAGTGGTAGGCGAGTGGTTGAACCGTTAAATAAGAGCAGCGGAATAGCGGTAATTGCGCCAGCGCTAATAAGCAGAAATGTTAAGCCTGGGCTATGGCCAAATTGACCATTGCCTTGATTGCCTAAATACAGCAGATATCCAGCATAGGGAATGAATGAGATGCCGGTTTCAATCGCAAGACCTTCAAGTGCTCCAAGACCTAACTGCTTCTTGATAAGGCCATAACTGCCCCATGAAATAGCTAGAGCTAGTGCAACCCATGGCAGGCGGCCGTAGTCGATCGTCAAAACTAAAACGCCCAGAGATGCAATACCAACTGCTATCCATTGCAAAACGCGCATCTTTTCTTTGAGTAACAAAACACCAAAAGCAATAATGATTAAGGGGTTGATGTAATAACCAAGGGATGCCTCAACAACATGGCCATTATTTGTTGCCCAGATATAGACAAGCCAGTTAACGGAGATCAAAAATGAGGCAGCAAAGAGTTTGAGAGCAACTTTAGGGCGCTTAAGAGTTGTGATAGTTGATTTGAGGGCTTTAGTAATTGCCAAGATGATGACGCAAAAAACTAAAGTCCACACTGCGCGATGGGAAACAATTTCTAGGGCTTCGGCAGGTTCAAGCAAAGGCCAATACAGGGGAAATAATCCCCAGAGCCCGTAGGCACTCAAGCCAAAGACTAGGCCTAACTTATTTTTGCTCAATTATCTAAAGTTCGTAAATTGAACTGCGAAATCCCAGCCACCATCTTTAATCATGGCCATAGTGTCCTGCAGATCATCGCGACTCTTTGACGTCACACGCAGTTCATCACCTTGAATCTGAGTTTTAACTGACTTTGGACCTTCATCACGAACAAGCTTTGCAATCTTCTTTGCATTCTCAGTTGAGATACCTTCTTTTAGAGGCGCTGCGATTTTGTAGATCTTGCCGCTCAACTGCGGGGCTCCTGCATCTAGATGCTTGAGTGAAACTCCACGCTTAATCATCTTGTCTTTCACGACATCGAGTGCTGCTTTTGCGCGCTCTTCAGTGTCGGCTTCAATCAAAACCTTTTCGCCTTCAAGTTCAATTTTTGAACCAGTGTTTTTGAAATCAAAGCGAGTATCAATCTCGCGAATAGCCTGGTTAATAGCGTTATCGAGCTCCATACGGTCGATCTTGGAGGTAACGTCAAAGCTTGCATCTGCTGCCATGGTGAGGACTCCTTCACTGGCTTAAAAGGCGGTTTGTGCGACTACAAGGCTAAGGTATCCTTTCCCTTCGCACTATCCAT
>Ga0209088_10001654_pt1 | contig 14196 bp, 14 predicted proteins | sample S_140625_EF_Meta_FD_187324 | JGI IMG/M metagenome (GOLD analysis project Ga0209088, IMG submission 187324) | Freshwater microbial communities from Lake Simoncouche, Canada to study carbon cycling - S_140625_EF_MetaG (SPAdes) (version 2) | ecosystem: Environmental > Aquatic > Freshwater > Lake ... | reverse complement strand
ATCACGTAACGCCAACGCCATTCGCAAGAAGGCCAAAGAAATCGTAAGGAAGGAGAGGACCAATACAAATATTGGAAAGTAGTTCGCCCGAATCGCACCAAAGCCAAGAATGCTCGAACTCATAATTAGGGCAAAAGTTGTTGCCCAACTATTGATCCGTTGTTCTTTAATCTCAGTCTCACCACCATGAAACCAGAGTGCCAATGCAATTAGTGCCAATCCCAATAACCAGCCATCATCGGTTAGCGCTGCAAATTCATATCCAGTCGTTGCAGATAAGAGCAGAAAGAAGAGATCAGTTAGAGCAAAAATTGATATCCCAAGAAATAGAGTTATGCCTCGCAAACTTCGGTGTTGAAGCACAATCAGGGATAAACATGTTGCGACTAGAACTAAATCACCCACCGGATATAAGACTGATAGAAATACTTCATAACTTGTGCCATCAAATTGCATCTGAGCTGGCCGCAATAACAAACTAGATATAACGCTAGAAGTTCCAAGGGCAATTATCGCGGTATCTAATATTTCTAAAGCAGCAATTTTTTTCGTAACCGCAAGTGCGCGAATTATTCCAAGGAGCATCAGGGGATAAAAGGCGACGTAAGTAAGGTCTATAAACCGTTCGGAGATTTTGAATTGATAAAAAGAATTCCAGGTTGAGAAAGTTGAACCAAGAGCCCAAATAATTATTGCCGAAGTTATTGCGCGTCTTGCTAACCGATCATTTAGTCGGGGAGATTTCCAAGCGACAAAGCCGGCGGAAAATGCAGTTAAGTTAAATAACATTAAATCTGAAACCACTGCTGGTAAATGAAAAGCCACCCGAATAATCAGGTGGCTAATCAGTAATACGAAAACTACTACTCTCGCCATTTAGCGAGCGTAGGGTAAAAAGTTGGGCCTATTTACAGGCTGTTGAAATGCTCGCCTTAGCAGCAGCTAAGTCACTTGCTGTTTTAGTCTTTCCATCGGTCGCTTCTTTTATTTGAGCATCAAGCTTCACGATATTTTCAGTCTGGTCAATAACACGTTGCTTGTTGCGATCAATACCCTCTTGAACGGTAGCAATCTGCTTCTTCTGTACTTCGGTCGGGTTCTTAGGGTAGGTGAGCATGTTCTTGCTCCACTTATCAACGTTGCCCTGAGCGGTTTTGATTAATCGTTCGCTGGTTGCCTTAAGTCGAGTAGCACTGCTGATTCGGCCATCGAATGAAGTTGTGACCGAATCTGATAAAGATTTAGCACTTAAGTAACTCTTGTTTGCGTCGATACAAGGCTTAGAAACCCAAACCAAACTACTTGAAGAAGATGCTGGATTCTTAGAGCAGGTGTATGAAATTTTTCCAATTGTTGCTTTGCTATTAAGTGGCTTGCACGCTTTATAAGCAGTGGCGGCAGAGGCACTTGAAATACCAACAAAAGTTCCGGCAAGAACTAGTACAGCGATTGATAACGCTGAAATTTTCTTCGACATATTAACCTCCACAAAACTAAGCAATATCCACAAATTTATGTGGCTTTGATAATCGGATTCTATCGATGCACATGCAATTTAGCGGCGAAAAAATCTACGCGTGGCGGTGAAATTACTGTGAATATTGGCGGTATTTAACGTTGCCGCGCTCGAACCTTGATTCCAAGGTTGCGAATCAGTGGCCTTGGCCCAAATCTCGCGACCATACTCAAGATTTTATATTGCCACCCCGGAATACAAATGGCTTTACCAGCTATAGCCGCACGCCATGAATCTGCAACAACTCGATCAGCACTAAGCCACATAAAATTTGGCAGCCCAGTCATTTTCATCTTTCCCCGCTGGTGGAATTCGGTTCGGGTGAAACCAGGACATAACGCACTGATATTTATATTTGTTTTTGAAAGTTCGGTGTGTAGTGATTCGGTGTGGACTGTTAAATAAGATTTTGCTGCACTATATGTTCCACCAGCGATAAAACTTGCAACACTTGAAACATTTACAATTACACCTAAATCACGTTTCAACATTTGTGGCAAAACCGCGTGCATCAATTGCATTGGAGCCCTCGCTAAAACATCAATCAGTTGAAGTTCAGCTTTGATATCACTCTTTAAAAAGCTATCTTTAATCCCAAATCCAGCATTATTAATCAAAACATCAATCGGAGTCTTTGGATTAGCAAGTCGCTTAACTACCCTGGCTAATTGCTTCTCATCAGATAAATCAGCCTGGAGAATTTCTACTTTGACTTTATAAGTTGAACTTAACGCCTTTGCCCGCTCTTGCAATCGTTTCTTATCGCGGGCTACTAGAACTAGATCGAAGCCTTTTCCTGCAAGTAAACGCGTATAGGATTCACCAATTCCTACTGTTGCACCTGTAACTAGAGCAGTGGCCATGCTTTACTTTACAATGGAAAGCTGTAACTTCTTTAATAAGTTTTACGTCCTAGTAGCTCAGTGGATAGAGCAACCGCCTCCTAAGCGGTAGGTCGCAGGTTCAACTCCCGCCTAGGACACCAAATACTTTTTAGTTATGAAAAACAACAGTTCGGTCGCCAACAATAAAAATACGATCTTGAGCAAAGTCACGAACAGCGCGAGATAAAACTCGGCGTTCAATGTCGCGGCCTGTTGCAATTAAATCTTCTGGCGTAGATGCATGTGTCACATGAACAACATCTTGGTCAATAATTGGGCCTTCATCTAACTCTGGCGTGACGAAATGTGCTGTTGCACCGATTGTTTTTACACCGCGTGCATGTGCTTGGTGATATGGCTTAGCGCCTTTAAATCCCGGAAGGAACGAGTGGTGAATATTAATTATTCGACCGGACATTTGTTCACAAAATTGCTTGGAGAGAATCTGCATGTAACGAGCTAAAACCACAAGATCTATCTCTAAATCTTTAACTAAATCAGATATTTGCTTCTCGGCATCAGCTTTAGATAATTTGCTCTGGTCAATAAATTTAACTCCGTGAGATTCGACTAACGCCTTTAGATCACTGTGGTTTGATACGACTGCAGGAATCTCGATAGGTAGTTCGCCGAGTTCTTGTAAATACAACAAGTCACGTAAACAGTGTGACTCTTTAGTTACGAGAATCAGTGCCCGCTTATTCTTTGTTGCAGAGCGCAGGGAGAGATTTGGCTTGAACTGGCTTAGCCCTGATTCAAGGGCGTCCTTAACTTTTGCAAATTCCAATTCAGTTTCAAAACGTGTACGCATTACGAAATCTTGAGTTGTTGGATCGGTAAATTGTTGGTTCTCAATAATGTTTCCCTTAACACCTAATACGGCAGTCGTCATCGCATGCACGATCCCAGGTTGGTCCTTGCATTGAAGAGTGACTATCAAATCCATTACAGAAGTTTAATGGCTAATTGTGAATCGCTTTAACGCCTTCGGTGCCCACCAATTGCGCTCACCAAATAAGCGCATAAGCGCTGGAACTAGTAGGGCGCGGACCAATGTTGCATCGAGAAGAATCGCGAAGGCAACACCAAATCCCATGGTCTTGATAGATGTAACACCACTCGTAACGAAGATTGCGAAAACCACCGCAAGAATTACCGCGGCAGCAGTAATTATTCGAGCAGACTTTTGAAGTCCGAGGGCTACTGATTCGATATTTGAATGACCTGCATCGTGCTCTTCTTTTATTCGAGATAGTAGAAATACTTCGTAGTCCATTGATAAACCAAAGGCGACTACTGCAATCAGAATTACCATCGAAGTATCAATAGTTCCGGTGTTGGTGAATGAACCAACAAGCCAATTGAGATTTCCACCAATAAAGATCCAGGTTAGAACTCCCAGAGTTGCTGACAATGAGAGCAAGTTCAAAATGACGGCTTTGATCGGCAGAATTATTGAGCCGGTGAACATAAAGAGCAGAAGCAATGTTCCAATTGCAATCCAGCTCAACGCAAGAGGTAACTTCTTAGCAATACCAATTTGGCTATCAGCATAATCAGCAGCAACACCACCAACCAAAGTTCCCTTCGGAACTTTTAGCGCACGAATTTCTTTAATCATTTTCTCGGCTGCAGGCGATCGAGCACCCATGCTGTGAATGGCTGCGATTCTGACATCGCTTCCTACAGTTTCAGGGGCTCCAATTGTGACGACTCCAGTAACATTTGCAAGATTGCTTACAAAGTTATTTATATCAACCATTTTGGCTATTCCATTTGGAACAACAATCTCAATTGGGTTTGCTTGTTCACCAGGGAATTTATCTAAGCCAACCTGAGATGCAATTGCTGCTTTATTGGAAGCAGGGAGCACTCGAGTATCAGCTTGAGAAAAGACAATATCTTTAATCGGCGAAGCCAGAGTCCCTAGAATTAATAGTGATAGAACTACAACTGCTACTGGTCGCTTCATTACATAACGCGCAGTATGTGCCCAGCGCCCATCTTCTTTCGGAGTTATAGAGCTCTTTCGAACTACAAATTTATCAATCTTCGTTCCTAACAACGCCAATATCGCTGGAAGTGGAATAAGTGCACCAAGAATTGCAATTGCAACTACTGAAACTCCGGCATAGCCAAATGACTTCAAGAACATTTGAGGGAAGAACATAAGTGCTGCAAGGCTGATCATGACCGTAATTCCGGAGAAGAAAACAGTTCGGCCCGCTGTCTTAACGGTCTGCGCAACCGATTCCTCTACGCTCTTTCCAGCATGCAACTCTTCGCGGAAACGATTAACCATCAGGAGTGAGTAATCAATCCCAAGTCCCATGCCCATGCCAGTCACTAGGTTCAGAGCAAAGATACTTACGCCAGTAAAAAGTGAAATTAAATAGAGAATTAGGAATGCTCCGAGAATTGCGCTTACGGCAACAATTACTGGCATTGCTGAAGCAATCAAGCCTCCGAAAACAAAGAGCAGAAATAGGAAGGTAAGTGGAATCGAAATAGCTTCGGCAAGCTTTAAGTCGCCAGAGATTTTCTTATTTATCGCATCGTTAAATGCAGCGATACCACCAACATAAATTCTTAAGTTGCCAACTTTGCCATCATATTTCTTCTGCAAATCGGCAGCTAAGCCACTCAAAAGCGTTGGATCTGCATCTTGACCATAGATAAAGAGATAAGCCGAATTTCCATCAGCACTCATCAACTGCTTCGCACCACCAGCGCTCCAGTAAGAAAGCGTCTTGGCGATATCTGGCATTGAACGCAAATCAGCTTCGATTGGTGCAACCTCTGCGGCAACTGCTGGATCTGCAACGCTCTTGCCAGCATCAATAATAAAAATTATCGCCGGATCTTTTACTTTGAAAGTTTCTGTCAAATAATCTGCTGCTTTGTATGAATCACTACCGGGATCTGAATATCCGCCACCTTCGAGTCGAGCAAAGACAAGAGAACCAACTACGCCTGCTGCGATTGTGGCAACAATAAAGCCAGCCAATACTTCCTTGCGTCGTCTAACCAAAAAATTACCCAGCTTCTCAAACATGTCTTCTATTCTCTCTACTAGTTGATTACACTCGAGTTATGAGCGATCCGAAAATTTTGCCGAAAGTAACGCAAGATGAAATTGATCCTCGTGAAGATGATGATTCAAAACGCGATTCAGAAATTGAGAGCGATCGCCCACCACATCACGGCTAATCATTTTTTGGAGCCGGGGGCGGTGTCGGTGCCGCTGGTGTCGCAACTGGTTTAGAAGTTCGAGAATCTGTTTTATAGAAGCCTGATCCTTTAAAAACAACACCTACATTCGAATAAACCTTCTGCACTTCGCCATTGCATTCTGGGCATTCGGTGAGGGCGTCATCGCTAAATGATTGGAGCGCCTCAAATTCATGGCCACATTTGGTGCAGGCGTATTCATAGGTAGGCATGGTGAGTATTGTAAAGAAGTGAGAGAATTACATCTAATCGAGAAGTAAACGAGAAGCAAATAGAGGGGAAATCATGAAGGCGGGCCGGATTATTCAAATCGCAATGGCAGCAATCATAATTTTTTTGCCGGTTTATGGAACTTTTGCCTATGCAAACAGCATCACCGCTTCGGTCCCACAAGCAGGATCAGTTCTCACAACTTCACCAAACTCAATTTCGATTTCTACTGCTGCGCCACTTTCTGAACAGGGAAGTTTAATTGTTGTAAATAATCCAAATGGGGTTGCAGTTGATGATGGATCAATAACAATAAATGGAAATAGCGCTGAAGTTGGTTTAACCGAATTGGTTACAACTGGCGTCTACACCGTTAATTACACTTTGCTATCTGATACCGAAGATCCACTTACCGGTTCGTACACATTTATGTTTAATGCACCTTCGAGCGCAGGAACTCCATCTCCAGAACCAACAACAGTAATTACAACTGAAGTTGAAAAGAATTTAAATGGTGGATCAAACGCCTTCGTTTACACACTATTAGTTCTTGCAGCTTTTGTGTTTATCTTTTTGATTTGGTACGCAAAGCAGAGTTTTGGTGGATCAAAAAGACCAAAGCGTAAATAGCGGTTAGCCATTAATGTTTTTTTCGGTTGATTCTCATGTCCAAAGTGCTGGCGGCATCTTAGGATTTTTAACGCCACTAGTTAAAGATTTACAAATTCTTTCAGCCACAACGTTTATTGGGTTATTACTTGCAATTGGATTTTTTATCCGCGAGGAGCATGCTAAGTTATTGCCAGAGGGAATTCGGATTCGCAATCTTGCAATAATCCCAGCAGCAGCTTGGTTGATGTCTAGCCTCGGCGTGTTATTTGTCGAACTCTCAAATCTACTTGCCACACCAATCGTTGATTCTTTTGATCTCGTAGTTGTAAAATCTTTTGTCACCCAGACTGCGTTAGGCAAAAGTTTCGCAATAAATATTGCTGCAGCTGCCGTTGCACTTCTGCTGATCCCAAGAATTAAGCGGACTACTGGTTCATTTTTTATTCTGGCAATTACTTTTATTGGGGTTCTCGCACCAGTTTTTCAGAGCCACTCAAGTAGTTCAGGAAATCATGGTTTAGCAATCGGATCCTTATTAATTCACGTAATAGGAATATCGCTCTGGGTTGGTGGAATTATTGCCTTGATTTTTATTAGTCAACCGGAGCGCGCAATATCAATCCCAAGGTTTAGCACTTTAGCTCTCTGGTCAGCAATAGCGGTGGTTTTAAGTGGATCATTAAATGCTTGGACCAGATTGAATTTTCGAGACGCTTGGAATTCGCAATATGGCAATTTAGTTATTTATAAAATCTTGTTGAGTGCAATCCTTATTTTTATCGGGGCTACGCACCGTAAATTTATAATTAAGAAATTAGCGGGTTCTAGACAGGTCTATCAACTTCTAATCGTTGAAGTAATTGTGATGATCACGGCAATCAGCGTGGGATCTTGGCTTTCAACTAGCGCGCCACCAATTCCTGCAATTCCAAGAGCCATTGATGTCGCAGAAGGAATTGCCGGAAGCCCAATGCTTCCAGCTCCGACGCTAAATAATGTTTTGTGGACCTATGTTCCTGATGCTGCTTTCTTAGGGATATTAATTTTTATTACGGCGCTGTATATAAGAGGCGTAGTAATTTTGGCAAAGCGTGGTGATAAGTGGCCAGTTGGTCGAACGGTTTCATTCGCACTTGCAGTAGCAGCAACTGATTTTGCAACGAGCGGTGGCCTTGGTGCGTATGCGCACTTCGCATTTTCTTATCACATGGTTGCTCACATGATTTTAGGAATGGTTGCGCCTATTGGCTTTGTTCTAAGTGCACCAATAACACTTGCGCTACGAACTCTTCCGATTGGTAGAACTCCAGATGAACGTGGAATTCGTGGAAATTTAATTGCTCTCATGCACTCAAAATATTTTCAAGTTATTTCAAACCCGGTTGTTGCGTTGGCAATATTTGATGGTTCACTCTTTTTGCTATATATGACACCACTCTTTGGTGATCTGATGCAAAGCCATCAAGGTCATCTATTTATGAATATTCACTTCTTGTTGGCAGGTGCGCTCTTCTTCCATGTAATAGTAGGAATTGATCCATCACCAAAACGAGTTCCTTATATTGTTCGAATCATTGTGTTATTCGCCGCGATGAGTATTCACGCATTCTTCTCAATTGCACTTCTGTCCGCTACAACGCTATTAGATGGTGGATATTTCTTAAGTCTGGAACGTCCATGGGCAACTGATCTACTGGCAGATCAAAGCGCAGGCGGGGCAGTCGGTTGGGCAATGGGAGAAATTCCAATCCTTATTGCACTTGTTGCAACTTTCATTCAATGGGTTCGCGCTGATAAGAAAGAAACTGGCCGCATCGATCGGGCCGAAGATAGAGCTGCAGCGATGGGCGAAGATGATGATTTAGCAAAATACAATAAATATCTTGCCGGATTATCTAAACTGGACGAACCGAAAGAAAATTGAGTTAATTAACCCATGGAGCCGCTATTTGGTGAAGAGTACGAATCACTTCGGGATAGCGTGCGCGCACTTGCGACAAAGAAAATTGCACCTTTCGCCAAAGCAGTAGATGAAGAATCACGTTTCCCACAAGAAGCATTTGAAGCGCTGCAAGCCGCAGATTTAGCCGCTGCACATGTTGATTCAAAATATGGTGGGCAAGGTGCAGATTCACTTGCCACAGTAATTATTATTGAAGAAGTTGCAAGAGTTTGTGGATCCTCATCATTGATACCAGCTGTAAACAAATTAGGTTCTCTTCCAATTATTCTCGCGGGCAGTGAGGAATTGAAAGCTAAATATTTGCCGCAGTTAGCGGCCGGTAAGGGATTCTCTTATTGTTTATCAGAATCAGAGGCAGGTTCTGATGCTGCTGCAATGAAAACTAAAGCGGTTAAAGATGGAGATAGTTGGGTTATAAGCGGCAGTAAGAAATGGATTTCAAATGCCGGCTTCTCAGATTTCTACACAGTGTTGGCACAGACTGACGCAACTCTTGGGGCAAAAGGAATTACTGCTTTCGTCGTGGAGAAAAGTGATGCCGGAGTTTCATTTGGCGGACATGAAAAGAAGATGGGTTTTAGGGGTTCACCTACGCGCGAAGTTTATTTTGATAGCGTAAAGATTTTAGACGATAGAAGAATTGGTGAAGTAGGTTCTGGTTTTGCACTCGCGATGAAAACTCTCGACCACACTCGAATTACCATCGCTGCTCAGGCACTTGGAATTGCCCAAGGTGCATTTGAAGTTGCCACTAAATATTCACATGAACGTAAGCAATTTGGCAAAGAGATTTTTGATTTCCAAGGCGTTCAGTTCATGCTTGCCGATATGGCAATGAATATCGCAGCAGCTAGACAACTAACGTATTCCGCAGCAGTGAAAAGTGAGCGGGGTGAGAAAGATCTAACTTTCTTCTCGGCAGCAGCAAAATGTTTTGCAACCGATGTTGCGATGAAAGTTACAACTGATGCAGTGCAAGTTCTTGGTGGATATGGTTACGTTTCAGATTATCCGGTCGAGCGAATGATGCGGGATGCTAAATTAACGCAGATTTATGAGGGAACAAACCAGGTGCAGCGAGTTGTTATGGCCCGCCATCTTGATGAACTCAATTAGGGAATCGAACGATTAAATCTGGAGTCGCTACAGCGCTTAATTTAGCGTCATGCGGTTCAACTGGAAATGGCTCGACTGTGAGTTCGCCAGAATAAATAAGACCAATTCTCCAAGCAGAAATATTTGCCAATGCTCTGTCATATGAACCGCCACCTTGGCCTAATCGATGACCTTCACGAGTAGCGTGCAAAGTAGGAACAACCACAATATCAATTTCGTAACCTAAAATAACTTCGCCAACAGGTTCTAGAATTTTTCCAGCCTTCTTAAGTTTGGTCTCATCGCCATTCCAAACAATCCATTCGAGGTTCTTGTCCTTCAACATCCTTGGAAGTACCAGCCGCTTTCCACTTCTTAGGATTTGCTCATTCAAATCTTTCGTTGCAGGTTCATCACCATAAGAGATATAGCTCGCAATAGTTTTGGCACTTTGAAACTCATCTGAATTAATTATGTGGGTCCATGATTCTGATAAGTCTCGGAGAGATCGCTCGGAGCGAAACCGCTCTCTAAGTTCCTGTTTTTTAGAATTAGCTATATCCACGGAATTACTCTATTTAAGAAGTAAGGTTTAGTCATGGAACAACAGCCGAGCGTCGAAGAGCTCTTAACTAAGCTCTTAGAAATTGCGGAACCACTTTCGCCATTCGACATGCCGCTATTAGATGCCCACGGTGCAACCCTTGCAACAGATATTTATGCTGGTGAGCGTTTAGTTTTACGTGGCGGATCAAGAATTAGATCGACCCAGATTGGCTTGGCCGCATCTATTGGCTTAGATCGCCTACCAACACTTCCACACCCAAGAGTTGTTGTTATTTCTGCTGGCGATGATTTAGTTGAACCAGGTCAGCCACTTACAGATTCTGAAGATGAGTTTGAAACTAATTCTTGGATGTTAACTACCGCAGTTCGCGAAGCCGGCGCAAATGGTTATCGGGTTCATACAATTCCAGAAAATCATGAACAATTAAAAGAAGTTATTGAAGACCAATTAGTGCGCGCTGATTTAATCGTAATAAGTGGTGAGCGCCATGATGAATCTTTTGAATTAATCACTGCGGTATTAAAGGAAATTGGCGAAATAACTACGGTTCGCCCCAAGATGAGCGAGAGTGGCTTACACAACTTTGGGCTAATTGGGCCAGATAAAACTCCCGTGATAACTCTTCCCGGGGATCCAGTAGTAGCAGGAATTGCAGTCGAAATTTTTGTTCGTCCGATGATTCGCAAAATGGCGGGTGCACCAAATATCTTTCGTAATCAACTAAAAGCAAAACTAAAAAGTTCGATTACTGCTGTCCCAGGTGAAAGTAGTTTTATCCGAGCGCTGTTAAGTTCTGAGAATGGTGTTATTGCAACCCCACTAGAAGAGCAGAGTGATTTAGTCTCTTTATCCGATGCAAATGCTTTCATAATTGTTCCGGAAAATTCTGGCGGATTCAAAGTTGGCGAAGTTGTTGACGTAATGGTTCTTGACCGGAGTTCGAATTAATTGGCGGCACATTCAGACTGGCCGATAAAACTTCGCGAGAACGAATTGCTGTTACGTCCGCTACGCCTTAGAGATAAAGGGGCTTGGGATTTATCAAGAGCAAAAAATCGGGAATGGCTGACACCGTGGGAAGCAACTCGACCAGAAATTGATTCCCATCTTCCATTGCCATCTTTCTTTGGAATGGTTCAGTCATACCGAAGAGATGGCCAAGCGCTACGTTCCATCTCATTGGGAATCTGGCTAACTGAGAAAAGGCATGAAACTTTTATCGGCCAAATAACTTTAGGCGGCATAGTTTTTGGAGCAATGCGCGGTGGCCATATTGGTTATTGGATAGATCAAAGGTTTGCCAATCAGGGATACACAACACGAGCCGTTTCGCTTTTGACAGAATTTGGCTTAGATAACTTGGCTCTTCATCGAATTGAAATAAATTTACGTCCAGAAAATGATGCTTCCAAGCGGGTAGCTGAAAAATGTGGCTATATTTTTGAAGGAATAAGACCTAGATATTTACATATAGATGGTGCTTGGCGTGATCATCTAACTTATGTAAAAGAAAATCCAAGAATTAACTAAGACCTTTTAATATAGACATACCGTCTAAATCCCGCAGATTTACCCTGCCTAGAATTATCGTTCTACTCCATGGCCTCCGGTTTTATCTACCTAATCATCCTTGGGATGTGGGCGGCCTATTTCTTACCAAAATGGATGGTTAGCCACAATGAGGCTTCAGGAAAATCTGCCGAAAGATATAAGAGCGCAATGCGCGTTGTCGGTGAAACCGGATCACCACCATCTGTAATAGAGAGTGATAATTTAAAAAAACAAAACCAAATTGCAAATAGAAGAATTGTTTTTGGTGCGCTAACCTTTTTGTTAACTTCAATTGGATTACTTAGTGCAATCGGCATAATTTCCGCTTCCATAATTTTAATTCCAGCAACTGCTTTAGCAATTTATGTAATTCATGTACGACGTCAAGTTGTTGCCGCGCAACTAAAAGCGCGCAGAATAAAAGCATTTGAAAAGATTTCCACTGCCGAGGTAATTACCGAACCAATAGAACGAATAACTTTCTCATCAAAAGTTGATTTTGTTGCCGAAAATAATGAACATTGGATTCCGTTAATCGAACGCATAGATTCTGCAGGAGTCGTAGTAATTCCTAAAGATGGTCCAACATGGCAACCAACGAGCGTTCCGAAACCAACTTATGCAACTGCCCCTAAAGCAATCCCATCAAACCGGATAATTGACTTAACAGTTCCGGGCGCGTGGATGGCGGCACAACAATCAAGTGCCGAAGCCGAATTGCTGCCTTCACGTGATGAATTATTTGATCAAGAACTTGCGGAAAACGCAGCTAACGAGAAATTTGGCGCAGTAAACGAATAGTTAGTTTAGATCCATGACGGCAACCACATACGGTCTTGCCAAGAGTTGTAAGTTATAGGAAGTCCCAAAAATATTGGCAGAAAATAGAGGAAATTAACCAGAACTATTGCTCCAATTGTTATTGCAATTTTCCGTTGATTCTTTATGACTTTACTAAGAACATAGACCAGAGTTAGCAGGATAAAGGGTTCGAATGCGATCGCGTAGAAACTAAACATTGTTCTATTTTGAAAGGCAAACCAGGGCAGATAGCTAGCACCAATTACAACCAACAATATTTCAGCCTGCCATTCGCGCTTACTTACCCAGAAACCAAAAGTTATAAATAGCGCAATTGTTGCAAGCCACCAAAGCAGTGGTGTGCCAAGTGCCAAAATTTCTTGGGAACAACTTGCACCACCACAGTTATTAGGAGTTTCATAGAAGAAAGAAGTTGGGCGCCCTTGGATTAACCAACTCCAAGGATTTGCGGCATATGGATGCGCTTCAGATAATTTTGCATGGAAGTTAAGAATTTCTGCATGGTAATGCCAGAGCGAACGCAAGGGATTAGCCGACCAATTACGGTCCCATCCGTTGCCTGTTAAAAACCAACCCACCCAAGATGACACATAAATTAAAGCCGGGGTTATTCCAAATTGTAGAAATCTAACTGGGAAATTATCAATCACTTGTCGAATCGGATTTTCAGATCCTAAGTAACGATGCTTTCGATAATCCATAATTAGTGCTAACAATGCAAATGCAATTAGAACATATAGGCCACTCCACTTAACTGAAGTTGCAAGCCCAAGTCCGATGGCGCATAACCAATATTTTTGATGTAGCAGGGCTAGAACAGCAATCTGAATAAAAAAGAGTAAGAAAATATCTAGAAGTGCAATGCGAGAATGAACTAAATGCAGTCCATCCATTGAAATTAGGGCTGCTGCAAAAATACTTAATAATTGGTTATTGAATAATTTCTTCGCAGTGAAATACATAAGCACAATTGAGAGTGAACCAATTACGGCTGATGCAAAACGCCAGCCAAACTCGTTATATCCAAATAATTTTATGCCAATCGCAATGAGCCATTTTCCAGTTGGGGGATGAACTATGAATTGGGCAAGCCCACTTTTGGAATCTATTTCCACACCATTTTGCAATAATGATTGTGCGTTGGTTGCGTAGTAAACCTCGTCAAAGATTTTTCCCTTTGGGCTCGCAAGATTCCATAGTCGAAGGATTAGTCCAAGTGCACCAAACCCCAATGCAAAGGCCCAATCTCGAGATATCCGCAACTGGGTTGTCATAAGTGAAGCCTAAAGCCTGCGAGAATTGCCCAATGCTTATTCTCGCCGCGATTCCACTGGGCAACCCCGCTGATGCCTCATTGAACCTGCGCGAAGCAATAGTTAGCGCAAAATTTATTGCAGCCGAGGATTCCAGAAAATTTTCAAGGCTCTGCTCCGATTTAGGAATTACCTATTCAGCGAAAATTATTTCGTTCTTTGAGGGCAATGAGATTGATCGCCTTGATGAACTAGTTAAAATTTTAGAGAGCGGTTCAGATTTACTAGTTGTTACGGATGCCGGAATGCCTGGCATCAGCGATCCTGGTTATCGTCTTGCCAGAGCAGCTGTTGAAAAAAATATCAAGATAAAAGTTTTGCCAGGACCAAGTGCTGTTACTACTGCGCTACTTCTATCGGGGCTACCGAGTGATCGATTCTGCTTTGAAGGTTTTGCGCCTCGAACTAGTGGCGCCCGCAAAACTTGGTTT
>Ga0209088_10001651_pt1 | contig 14217 bp, 12 predicted proteins | sample S_140625_EF_Meta_FD_187324 | JGI IMG/M metagenome (GOLD analysis project Ga0209088, IMG submission 187324) | Freshwater microbial communities from Lake Simoncouche, Canada to study carbon cycling - S_140625_EF_MetaG (SPAdes) (version 2) | ecosystem: Environmental > Aquatic > Freshwater > Lake ... | reverse complement strand
GTGTCGGGCCTGCTCCTGCAGACGCCGGGCCGACTCCAGTTCGCTGGCAAACAGGCCCATCGTCCAACGTTCGTATTTGGTGGTGTCATCCCGGGAACCGGCCACCTGCACCACGACTCGAGACTGCACCGCCTCGGTGATCGCCCGCACCAGGGCCACCTCCGTGTCGAGATGGCAGCCGTAACCAACGGCCGTGCCCGTTTCCGGATTAGCCATGTCGAATAGACGGGCGGCGAAGGCCGGCACGCCCAGATCGCTGGTGATGTCGAGCACCATCACCATCACCCGGGCGGCGTCGCAGGCGGCAAGCAAAGGCTCCACCTCCGGCAGGTCAAGGGAGCGCAGATCGACGACGATGGCGCCCCGGTTCCAGAAGCCGGGACGGGCACGCGCCAGAGCGTAGGCATCCCGCTCGATCACCTCGTACATCCCTGCCAGGATGGCTTCCAAGCGGGTGTTGCCCGAAGCCAGCCCGTTGGAACTTCGTTGCAGGGGGGAACGTGCCAGGGGCAGGCCTTTGCGCGGAGGTCGCAGGTGTACGCAGGAGAAGGGCACGAGCACCGGTGACCCGGTGGCGACGTTCTCCCCGGCGGTCCACTGGAGGGGGAGATCAGGCAGCAAGCCCTGGTGCCGCACGGCCGGAAGGCGATGGACATCGAGCAGGGAACGATCCTGACGCTGGAGTTCCTCATGGCTGGCCTCGATCACGTCGAAGGCGGCGTACTCCGCGTGGTGCATTTCGATGGCCTCCATCGCCCCCGACACCTGGGCCGCCACCAGGGTGGCGCCCTTGCCGGTGGAGCCGACCACCGTGCGGGCGTTGGGCCGGATCGCCAGGGTCACCGGAATGCCGATGCGGTCAAGACCGGTGATGTCCGCCAGTCGGGTGATGCCCGCCAAAGCCAGATGGGGGCTGATGCGGGCCAGGGTGTCCTCAGGAGGACAGGCCCGATGGGTGGAGCCGCGGAAGCCCTTGGGGGCGCTGGCATCGGCAAGGGCCGGGCCAGGTTCGAAGCTGAGCAAGCTGGCCATGGTCGCCTACCCCTCCACCGGGATGAAGCGGCCGGCGACCAGCTTCCGCATGTCGTCCTCCCTGAAGCCGACGATCCACAGATCCTCGGGGGGCTCCTTGCCGACGCAACGGAGGTAGAGCTGGCGTTCGCTGTTCAGGGCTGCCACACACAGGCTGGCGTCTTCCGGGTTGCGCATGCCGAAGTAGGGGAGGTGATGCAGATAGCGGCCAGCCACCTGCTGGCAATCGGCGAAGTAGGCGCGCGTATCGAGGATGTGCTCGTGCCAAAACAGGTCCATCACCCGGCTGGGCGGCAGCCATATCTCGGGAAAGGCGGCGTGCATGGCAAAAAAGATGCGATATTCCTTCAGCAGGCGATCGGTGAACTCCTCGCTCCATCCGTAGCCGATGTTGGGATTGGGATGCATCACCTTGCGGCGGGGATTGGCGAGGTCAAGCTCAGCGGTGCGCAAGGCGTAGCGGGCGAACCGCTGCTCCACCGTCTCGCCTTCAAGTGATGAAGGCGAAATCTTGGTTAGCGGTGATGGTTCTTCAGTCATGGATGTCCGGGAAGCGCAAAAGGGTGCATGGATCAATTGACGAAGGGAATCTCAGGGCTGCTGAGGTGCCGGAGGCTGGGGCCCCAGCCTCCGGCTTCAAACCTCAGGCGCAGAACGCCGCCGCGGCTGCGGCAGCGTCGGCGGAAGAATCGGCACCACCATCACCATCACCGCCGTCCGAGTCACCACCATCACCATCGCCCCCATCTTCCGACTCAGAAATTGTCGGCAAGCTGATGGAACTCGATGAGGTGGACTGCAATTGGCCGTTGATGTTACTTATGTCTGAGAATTTCTTTGCATCAGCTTCGGTGTAGGTGATGAAGGAGTTGGTTGCATTGCCGTTTTCGTTATTGCAGGTAGCCGTAAGAGTGATCTGAATGTTAGAGCTAGTGTTTTGATAACTTCCAGCTGGCACATAGGGATTCTCTGTATTTGCAGCGCTGCCGCTTCCCTCTCCAAGGGTAAGACTTCCATTGTTATTTCCAATATCTTCAATACCTGAGAGTCCGCCAGAATTAAAGGTCAGCGTCGATGAATTGGTTCCACCGCTATCGTTTTTGCATGTCGCGCTAAGCGACACTTGAATCACTGAGTTTGAACTCAAGCTTTCTTGATAGCTGCCGGCGGGAATGAAGGAGCTGCAAGAAGACGAAGTCATGGTTGGAAGATCACAAAAGGACAAAGAATTGACGGGAAAAACTTGATAGGATGATCAGGAATAGCTTTTGACTGGCGTTGGGAAGGGAATCAACAACACACCATTGCTAAGAGTTGGCTTTTGCTTCCATGCTGAAGGTTGTCCAGTAACCTTGATTTTTCCAGCCAATGTGGAAACATCATTACCCTGCACGGTCTTGATTCCGTAGGACAACAGAACGGAGGCTGGATTGGAATTAAACTGCGCTAGAAACGAGGGATCCGACCAAGCTTTGGCAATCAACTTGCTCCACTGGGCCTTGTATGGATGGGCCTGGGGTGAACCCTGTGGGTTGGAGGTTGTCATGGGGATTGGGATGAAGAATGAATGAATAGCGCGATGGTCTGGCCCAATATCGATGGAAGTTGGTAGCCATCTTGCAATTGGGTTAGTTCTTTTACCCCAGGGGGCGCGCGTGCGCCATATAAGCCAATCTGGATGAGCCATTTACGAATTTTAAGCATGATTAACTATTCGGAGTCCTGTAGTAGCAAAGCTACGGACTAGTGCAATCGTCTGCTTGTAAAGACGAGCACTTGTCTGTTGATTGCTCTTCAGATCGAAGATGTTGATCGACACCATCGCCATACCCAGGGCAAAGCCCGAGGCCACCAGCACGCTGAAAGGCCAACGCGTCTCCGTCTGCAAGCCATGCAGGCTGAGCAATGCCAGCATCGTTGCCGACAGCGTTGCCGCCCCATTGGCCATGCCATCCAAAGCCTGATAGTTTGCCGAAACAATCCGCATACTCCGGCAATGGTATTGATAAAGATCCTTCAACTCACTGGCCTGTTGCACTAGGCGTTGCCTCTGGAAGAGAGACGCAGTTGGTAATGCCAGAACCAACTGCTTAAGATTGGTGTTGGTGCCAAGCGGCAGCGAATTGTCTGGTTGTTGTCGCTGCTGGGGATCGGGTTGCAGCAACCTGATTGGGACCCTGTTGCAATAGCCCAAACTGCGTTGGCGGCTCTGAGCCGCCTGGCGGGAGACCAGAACGAGGGCGAAGGCCAGCGCCAGGATGGCGCCCGCCAGCAGCAGATGGCCACCCGTACTGAGCCGTCGTCTCCGGCCAGCTTGCTGCCCTCCTCGGCCCACCAAACTGGCATGGTTGGGCAGCTCGCTTGCATCCATCAGCAACCCCCTGATCGCCATACCTGGACCTTTGCGCTTGATCGCCTGGGTCATGATCTGCAGCCATTGCAGGAACCAGCCAGAGAGGGCAAAGCGATGCAATAACAGATAGAGGCGCCGGCGAGGGTGAAAGAATTTGAACTTGCTAGCAAGGCCATGGGTGATGAAGCAGCTGAAATGACTTGGAGTTGATTTTCTCTACCAAAGGTCAATCAATGGACCGCATTCGAATGGGCTGGGTTGAGTCCGGCTCAAGCGATTGCTGTGTCCATCGATCGAACAATGAACCACCCCGCCCCAGCTGGCCAATCATTTCTGAAATCTTTCAAAGCCCTGCCCCATCCGCCTCGCCGCGGCGGATCAGCACCAGCTCCAGCCTCGGCTTCAGCCCCCGGCCCCGACCGCTCATCGATCAACAGAGAGAGCGAGAGAGGAATAGAAATAAGAATATAAGCTCAACATTCAGATGTGCAGTACAACTTCAATCCCAAGCCCGAAACACTGCCCCAAGAAACAGTTTCGGCTTGACAAAATGGCACCAGTTTTGGCAAAATAAATCTTAGCAAAATTTAATGGCACTCACTGGCTGCTTCCCCGTAGCAGCGCAAACATGCTTATCGGCCGGCTTTAGCCATCCATGAGCATGTCTGATTTTTGTTTCGCTAGCCATAGCAGCCCTTGGCCCCACCACCTCAAGCTGGCTGGCTAATCGGCCCCTATCGGCTAACCATTTCAGGAGAGCTTAGCCTTGGTGGATCCGGAATCGACATCATGCCCTTACAGCAAGAGTTGCTGCTTATTTTCATAAAGAAACCCGGACTAATCTTGTCACAGCAGGAGCTTATTAGCCGCCTCTGGCCAGATCAAAAGGCAACGAAGACCAAGCGCCCTGCCCTCAACCTAGCCATACATCGCCTGCGCCAGGTCTTCGCCCAGGGCCCCCTGGGGTCCGAGGTGATACGGAGCATCTATGGCAAGGGATACAGCTTTGAGGGCCCGGTTGCAGCACTGCATCCGCCCGAACCCACGCTGGATCGGTCGCCATCTGCCCAGGCAAGCGCCAGCAAGGAAACCGCTGTCCAAACCTATGATCGCCGCATGGCCAGTCGTTTATTTTATTTTGAGGCCCATGATTACTGGCCCAACCGCGATCCCTATCTTCTGCCTCGTCAGCAATGGCTGCTGCAGCAGAGCGTTGAACATGATCCCAACTTCTACCAAAGCCGGCTGGAGCTTTGTTATTTTCAGCTCCTCCTTAACTCAGGCAGGCCATGGGATGGCGGGGCGTGAGATCCAGGGCGCGGGCCACGCCGGGATGGCACACCGAACCGTTCACGGTGTTGAGCCCGGAGAGCAGTTCGGGCCGGTCGGTGACCGCCTCCGCCAGGCCTCGGCACGCCATCGCCACGATGTAGGGCAGGGTCACGCTCACCAGGGCCTCGGTGGACGTGAGGGGCACGGCGCCGGGCATGTTGCCCACGGCTAGTGCTGCACGCCGTGGATGGACACCACCGGATCGGTGTGGGTGGTTTCGCGGCTGGTGGCGATGCAGCCCCCCTGGTCGATCGCCACATCCACGATCACCGAGCCCGGCTTCATGCGCCGCACCAGCTCCTCATCCACCAGGGTGGGGGCGCGGCCGCCTGGCAGCAACACGGCGCCGATGAGCAGGTCGGCCCCGGGAACCAGCCGCTCGATCAGGGCGCTGCTGCTCACCAGGGTGATCATGCGACCGCGGCGGTCCGCTTCCAGGCTGCGCAATTTCTGGGGGGAGCGATCCAGCAGGAACACCTCCGCATCCATCGCCGAGGCGATCCGGGCCGCATTCCAGCCCACGATGCCCGCCCCCAGCACCACCACCCTGGCGGGCCGCACGCCGGTGCAACCACCCATCAAAATGCCGCGGCCGCCGTGGGGCTTCTCCAGCAGGTGAGCACCCACCTGGGCCGCCAGCCGACCGACGATCTCACTCATCGGTGCCAAAGCGGCAAGCTGCCGTCTTCCAGCTGCACCGTCTCGTAGGCCACGGCGGTGGTAGCCGCCAACAGCGCCCTGCCCACCTCTGGATAGGCGGCCAGATGCAGGTAGGTGAACAGCACCAGATCGGGCCGCAGGAAAGCGAACTCCTCCGGCTGGGGTTCCTTCACCTTCACCACCAGGTGGGCGGCCCAGGCCTCCTCGCGATCCACCAGCCGGGCGCCGCAAGCCGCGTAATCGGCGTCAGACATGCCGGCGCCAGCGCCGGCACCGGACTGCACCCTCACCTCCATGCCCTGGCTAACCAGCTCCCGCACGCCATCGGGGGTGATGGCCACCCGCTGCTCATCCGGCTTGATCTACCTGGGCACGCCGATAGTGGCCATCGGGGAGGTGCAGGGAGCCGCCAGGCCGTTGGGTGCCATGGGCCGTTGATGCCAGTAAAAACAATCAACAAAACTCTAGGCCCGGCTGCGGTGGGGTAAAGCCGCATTGATCGACAGGGGCTGCTGCCGATGCAGGCCGGGGCCAGATTGGGCGGCAGGCGATGGTGATCCGGGGCCTGTGCCGGATGGGCTAGGGCGAGGGCAGCGAAGGGCAGAGCTGCGCCACCATTGAGGGCGACGGGCGCCCTGCCATGAGCCGTATGGTCATGGCGCTGGGGGTGGGACTCGATGGCGAAAAGCGCAGATCGAAACTAACTCGGCTGGTATCAGTTTCGTTAGCTACACTGCCATGGGAAAGCAAGCCACCGTCGAAAAAAAGAGCCTGACCATGGCGAACCAGAATCGGTTGATAGTGCTCCGTTCCGTAGTTGTCCTCCACCCAGAGAGTATTGCCGGCAAAACAGTTTGTGGCTGGCAACCAGATGTTGATCTGCTCCAGGCGACCGGTGACATTGGCATCACGGTGCCAGCGACTCACCGAACCCGAGCCGGCGAGGTGGACTCGCATTTTTGGTCGGGCCGCATAGGAAATTCGACCACCAAAGTAACGGACCACTAATTCATGCACGAAGCTTGTATAGATTGTGTAGAACTCCGAGCTCAACGGCAGGCGTTGCATCATTTGGCGCAGGCGCAGATTATCCGGGTAGCCAGGCGGAGAGCCTGGCCTGCGAATGCTGGTTTGATGGAGCTTTTCCAAGTCGTCAACCCCGAAAACCTGATCGCGAAGGTAGCGAGCAAAGGGATAACGTTTAACATCGTAGTTGAGCAACCAGGCCGATTGCATGCCAGCCACCTGGCTCCAGTCCCTTAGAATATTACCAGTCATGGCAATAGTTTGACCAGACTACGATTCACGATCTGGGAGTATAGAGAGGCCCGCTCCCACTTTGGCCAAACCATCCCCCCCATCGTCCAGGCCAGGTGGGCCTGGGCGTCATACAACTGCCGCCAGGCAACAGGTGTAAGACCAAACTCCGGTTCTGGGCGCTGTAATCCCTCTGAAACTGGCACCAGACCCACGAGCGCCTGGCCATCCACCTGGCCATGGAGCATGGGGTGGAGAGTGATCGGATCGAGCAATAGCGATAATTGCCCCTGCCGTGCAAAGGCAGGTCCATCGTTCCAGTTGATTTGATTGTGCTGCCACTGGCCTGGTGTAGCGATGCCATTAAGAGCAAGACTGTCGGCGGTGATCCGCAAGCTGCGCAGCACAGGATGCCCCTTCAACACAAAGTCACCCAGTAAGGATTGAGCCACTTGCGCCTCCTTCTGCCAACTGCCATCCAGCGCAAAACGCTCACTTCCACAGACCAGGTTGCGGCCCTGCAAGGCGAGGGCACCGTCTAAATTAGTGCCATTGAGACTTAGATTCAAGCGGCGGCACTTGTTGCCCTGATCGCAGACCTTCAGCACCAAACGGCCGGCGGTGGAGCGATAGCTGCCCACCGCCATCGCCGGATGTTGATGGCCAGGCAGCACTTCATTGAACACGAGGCGGTGATCAGCCGGCACGGCCTCGCCAGCGGGCCAGATACTGCCCAGCAAGCGCCGCTGGCCGCGTGCATCGACATCCACCCGTAGAAATCCGTGGTTGGGTTGCGCCGAATTCGCCTGCCAACGCAAGACACCGCGCTTATAGCGGAAATTTTTAATCAGTCTCCCTTGCAGCAGCAGCCGGGCCCGCTGGCCCTCCCCCAACAACACCAATAATTGGTCTGGTTGGCTGGCCTGGTAGACGCCATTCCAGGGAAAAAGTTCGTCGCGCTGGAGCAGGTCGATGTCGGTGCGCAACCTGCCCCATTCGCAATCGCCATGGCACGAGGCGGCAGCGAAGGCCTCCAAATCGGTGGTATCACAGCGGCCCTTGCTTAGCAGTTGGGCGAGGCGGCGCAGCAACGGGCGCTGCCGGAACAGGGCCTCCAACAACTGTCGATTGGCTGCGCAAACCACCTGGCTGCCCTTGGCCGCCACCTGGAGAGCGCCGGCATCACGGCTGGCCAACAGGGTGCGCTCACGGGCCGTGAGATCGGCAAATTCGGCGCTGGCCAGGGCGGCTTGGGGATCATCCCTGTAACGATCGGCAAGCTGCTGATCAAGCCGCAGGGCGATCAAAAAGCGATTGGCGGCGGTTTCGCCTTGCCAGTGGTAGCCAGCGGGCACCTGGAACTGGTGAAAGGCAGGAAAAGCCTTACGCTCCCGCGGGCCGTAGTTGCCGATCTGGCGCAACGGGGTGGCCACCGGTTTGGGCTGCTGGCCAGGCTGCAACATGCCCAGCTGCTGCATCATCGTGGCGCAGGGGGCGGCCGTATCTTTCGGGGCTAGATAAAAGGTGGAGATGCCCGTCACCTTGGCTTGGATGTCGGGATCATGCAAAGCACTGAGGGGATAGTGCTCGATCACGGGCGCGATCGTGGGGAAGCGGGATGCGATGTAGTTGGTAACCTGGTAGTCGGGGCCGTAGTGTTGCTGTAGATAGGAAACAAAGATGGAAAAATTATCATTAATATAGCCTTTGCGGCGATAGCCCATCTCACCGATCAAGCCCACCTGCCAGAGCACCACATGCAGCTGGGTCGAGGGCAGCCGTTTGCGGATCAGCATGTCGGTGGCCTCATGCATTTGCATACCTGGATGGGCGGGATCCACCCCCAGATCGGCGCATAGACAATCCAAGGCCGAAACACTGGGCCGCATCACGGCATGGTGGCCCTCGCGCCGGGCGATCTGAATGGCACGATGGGTGGAAAGAACAAAAATACCGGGGTGGCCGTAGTAAATCGCCACTACTTTTTTGCCCTGCCTAAGCGGGAATAACATCGCCTCGGTCATCTGCATGTAGGTGGTGTAACGCACCTTGCTGTCGTCATAGAGCACATAAAGATCGAGGGCATCTGGCCGCCGTTGCTTGATCCAGGTGACCGTGGCGGGATCGGCCACGCAGAAAAACACGGCGTCGGCGCCAAGAATCAGCTCTTCATCGCCGAGGGTGAAGCCGAGGATGCCGATGCCCGAGCCGATGATCGTCAGGCTGCCGGGCTGCTGGGGAGGGGTGGCGGCAGGTGCTTCCTGAATGGCATCGGCCTGGGCGGCGATCTGGGCAGCCAGCTGCTGCCAGGCCCGGGCATGGTGCTCCTGGCTTGGAAAACGATTGGGGGTGAGGGTCATGGTGTTGTGAAACGGTGGGGAAGTTTTAAAAGGCAGGATGAGCAAAAGAATGCAGCAAAAGGTTCGCCGCAGCCATAACGATCAAATGGCTGCGAGTCTTCAAATAAGCGAATGAATGCCACGCCACGCCTCAATAGCCAACAACGGTTGCTAGCCGGAAGCGAAACGGAAACTAAGCGGCGCTATTGCCACTCAGGGTCACCAGGCTCCACTGGGCACTGGCGCAGTTGATCGCTGAACCCCAGCCGGTGCCCTGCAGCTGGCTCCAGCCGCTGCCGTTGTAATACTCCACAGCACCACTCCCGAGCCCCACCAGCACCTGGGGCTGGCCACTGGCGAGCCAGTTCACCTCCATGCAGGTGACGGCAGACCCCCAGCCGGTGGCCTGCAGCTGGCTCCAGCCGCTGCCGTTGTAATACTCCACCGCACCACTCCCGAGCCCCACCAGCACCTGGGGCTGGCCACTGGCGAGCCAGTTCACCTCCATGCAGGTGACGGCAGACCCCCAGCCGGTGGCCTGCAGCTGGCTCCAGCCGCTGCCGTTGTAATACTCCACAGCAGAATCACCTAGGCCCACAACGAGTTGGAGCAGCGCATAGGGAGAGGTGATGGCCGAGAGATAGTTTAGCGATGTCTGGCAGCCCACCAATATCGGGGGAGAGACGTTGGTATAGGTGTAGTTGGCCAAAAGATTGTAGGCTTCGTATTGTTCACTACTGCTGGCAAAGGCGCTCATTTGACTCACCAGCGCTGACTGGGCCTGAGGCGTCCATTGCCAATTGTCGGCTGCGCTTTGGGCTGTGCTATTCGGAGTGGAAAGAATGGAGCTAAGCACCATTTGCTGGCTGGTGATCGAAGGCTGCGCTTGCTGAACCCAATCGGCAAAGGTGGTCCAGCACTGCTGCGGGGTGTTATTGGGATTAAGCATGTAATTCACCAGCAAACCCAAGCCAGTGGACTGCTGGGGTGCCATGGAATTCATATCGTCTACCGCAGCTGATTTCCAGACGCCAAGCAATTCCTGGGCCGAAATCATGCAAAACACAATTGCCAAATTCTCCACCAGGGCTGGGAAACCCTTGTCCATGATCCAGCCGCCAAGCTGATTGAGCAGGGTGTTGACCCCGCCCTTGGGCACCTCAACGTCCGTATCGGTATCCGTATCGATATCGGTGTCGGTATCTGTATCAGTATCCGTGACATTATCGGTATCGGTGACAACGTCTACGTCACTATCAATGTCAACGTCAATATCAACATCTACATCAATGATGGCAAATACATCTACGTCAATATCAACATCTACATCGATATCCACATCCGTGTCAACATCGGTGTCCACGACTGTGTCGGTGTCCTCGACAATATCAGTATCGATGTCCGTGTCGACATCGACATCCACATCAACATCTACATTGATCGGATCGATTTCCTCGCCCAGCTCCGCGATCGGATCGGCCGTGGCAGCTTGGCTGGAGAGCTGTTCATTGATCGAGGCCACCAGCTTGCCAAGGTTGCTGTAGAGGAATGCCATGCCATCGGCTACACCCTCTAGTACAAATGCCGCCATGTTTAGCACCATCAGCAACTGCACGGTGCGAAAAGACACGAAGGCCATGTCGTAGGCCGCCACCCACCAGGGAAGGGTGGGATCGGCGTAGGGCTGAGCGATCAGGCTGGTGCCGTTCAGGGTGCCGCTCAGGCAGAGCACGATTTGATCGGGGCTTCCCTCCCATGACAGACTGCGCGGGATGCCGGCCAGCCACAGCCCTTCACTGCTGCTGCCGCCGCTTGAACTCAACACCCCGCCGCTCACACTCAACGGTGGCGTGAGTTCGGGCGCATTGGCGGGATCAGCCGCCGCGTAGCTGGCACTGCCATTGGCGATCGTGAGGGTGCCAACGCTGACGGTGGGCAGCACCAGGTTGCTGGTGGAGGTGGTATCCGGCTCGTAACAGAAGTAGGTGCCACTCCAGGGATAGAGCGTGTTGTTGGCCCAGTACGCCAGGGCAGACATTTCCGGGGCGTTGCCGCCAGCGATGCCATTGGCGGAAAAGAAGGCGGCCACACTGGTTTCTAGCTCAGCCGGGCTGGTAGAGGTGTAGTAAATCTCGCTGAACTGCAGGGCCTCTGGCGAATAGGGCTGGGCCATGATCTGCAGGTAAAAATTCCAGCTGGCCTGGGCTGTTGTTAAGTCTGCTTCGGTGACAGTGGTGGATGGTTTTTTGCTGGTCAGCGAAGGCACCCACACCAAAACAGGGAATTGGTTGTCCTGTTGGGCCAATACCAGGCGGCTCGCTGGCGTGGAGGGGGTGAAGGTGCCACTGCCATTGGCGGGAATCACGGCAATCTGGGTGTAGGTCGATGCATAGTCAGCGGCGTCCGTACTGGGCGGTGAGCTGGGCGGGTTGTTGCTGAAGGTGTAATACACAATCAGCGGGCTCGCCAGCTGGTTGGTGACCGTGCAGGGATTGCCGTTGCTTGTCGAGCCTGTGCTGCTGGAGTTGCCTGTAGCTGTCATCACAACGAGCTGCAATTGAGTTGAGAAAAATGCCCCACTCCTGTGCGAGTGGGGCTGTAGAAAAAACGGCGCTGAATTAGACGTCGAGGTCGGCCAGGTCTTCATCGTCAAAATCACCATCTTCATTTTCTTCCTCCTCGTTCTGGTCCTCTTTTTCGTCGCTCTGCTCCTCCTCTACCGTCTTATTCTGCTGTTGAACTTCAGCGGAAGACGCATCTCCTAGAGCTTGATTCTCCGCAACAATCGTCGACTGGTTCGAGGATATCTGATCCTGGATTGACCCAAGCTCGCTACTGGCACCACTGGATTCAGGATTAACGTCCTCAAGTTCAGTCTCCTCCTCATCTGTGTTCTCAACTTCGTCATTAATAGTTGAATTATCACCAAGGGCTGCCTGAACTTCTTCTTCCGAAAATTGCTCATCAATTTCAGACGCTTCAGACTCTCCTGCCTTGGAGTTCAAGACAGTTGACTCAGCATTAGCTTGCTCCTCGCCCACGGCGTCGCCCGTTTTCAACTTCTCATCGTTGCCAGCATCTCCTAATTTCTCCTGAGACTCCTCCGCGAGATCGGCTTGCTTGTCTGCAATCTCGCCCTCGGATGGCGCCTCATCACTGCTACACTTCTCTTTAATCCACTCGCACAGCTTTACCCCGATGTCAATCATAAAATAGAGAGACATCGCGATCTGGATGACCAGGAAAGCCTTGGATGTCAAAACATCGTTGAGACCTTTGCTAACCTTGGCACCTTCTGACTCCTTCAAGACAACGGAAGAGCCGATGACATTACTGCCATTAATCACGCCTACCAACGCTTGGATGGGGGTGCCCAGATCTGCGGAATTACCCGTCAGTTGGGCCATATCCATAAAAGTGGTTTGCAGGCAGAAGCCGCTGAAGCCATCGTTATTATTAGCCAGCAACTGTCCATCCTGGAAATTGAGGCCAACGGCGGTGCCACCCTCGGGATTCCAGGTGATCGTGTAGCCAGCGTTGGCATCGGAAATCGCTGCCGGCGTGCCCCCCGTCTGGGTGAAAACAACGGTTCCCAGGCTGGAAAATTGCTCTGTCTCCGTCACGCTGGTACTGTCGGTGGCACTGGAGCTGTTACTGGTTGCTGGGGTGACCGTGTAGAAGTGATAGGTGTATGACTGCTGAAAGTTTGCCCAAATGTAAGCGAAGGCTGAAGCATAGCTGCTAACGGAACTATAGATATTGAAATTCACATTCGCAAAGCTGGTGGTGCCAGCAAAGAATGTGTTAACTGCTGCACTTGAACCAGTCGCTGGGCTGGCACTGTTATCTTGATTCAGCGCAGCCGTAAACTGCTGGGCCAAAGGCGATGAAGGATAGGCCATCATGTTTTGCAAAAACATGTAGGCATTTGCCCCTGAGCTGGAATTACTAGGAGCAGCCTGGGGCAGGGAGACGGCCGCAAAGTTTCTACCAATCTTGATCTCGCCTACCGCCGCCACTGGGAAGTAGTTATTAGCTTGCGAAACTAGAAGGTTGTAACTCACATTTTGGGTTTGGGTGCCGGGTTGGTAATAGGGCAGCAGGTTGAGCGTGCCCGTTTCATTGACCGGCAGAACACTGGTCGTTGTACTGCTCTCGCTGCTGGAACTGGCGCCCTCATCGATGAAACTGAGCAGAGTCAAGTCGCTCTGGAGATAACCCTGAGCCGTGCTTGTGCTGGATGTGTTGTAGCCACTGATTACCACAATGCCCCCATCCCAATCCGTTTGGGCTGGCGTGCTGGGGCTCGTGGGCAGGATGAGGTTGTTGGTAACGGAGCAGGTGTTTTGCGGCGTAGGAGTGGTCGAGGTGGTGCTGGTGTTGGTGCTGGGAGTTTGGGACATGAGAATTCAAAGGTAAACGGTTTGTTGGTTGAATGAAACACAGAGTGAGCAAGGCAAAATAGCTAATCTGCAGGAGAATCAGCTAACCAGCCTATCGATGGGGCTCCAGGATCAAGGGGGTTGCTTGGAGTTGCTTGACACATTTGATCAGCATCAGGGGGGGTACACCTGATTATGTGCGGGCTTCATACTTTTTTTGCTTTAGTGCTGTGCTTGCTTTAGAGCTGTGCTTGGTTTAGATCTGTGCTTGGTTTGATAGTTTCCGTTTCAGCGCTGCGCCACTAGATACCAACCACCACTTCCTTGGGGCCGCCAGCGCGGTTCCCAATTGGCGTAGGAGTAGTGCTGATGCGCGCCGTTGTGGTTTTGGGGATAGCCGCCATTCACCAAATCACAGCTGCCGTAGGGATCGTTCATGATCACGCCGCTGGCGTCGTAGCCGATCACGACCGTCCAGTGGCCGCCGCCGCTCGGGGCTGATGGCGGACCGTTGATCAGCCAGCCCACCGCCACCGGGCGGCCCGCATCGATCTCGCTTTTGATGGTCTGTAAAGTGCCATCGGTATGGAACTCCGCCTTCAGGCCCAGGTGCCGCAGCGCCGCAAGTTGGGCCTCAGAGGTGGTGGAGTCGCCGTATTGTTGGCGAAGAGCGTTGTAATCATCTTCATTGGGTTCCTTGCCCCAGTAGGCGGCAAGCATGGCCGAACTGGCTGAGAAGCAATCGCGCCATCCCTGGCCATCGTCCATGGCCAATTGGTCAAACCAGGGTACGTTGAGCGGATTGGGATGGCTGGCAACAGCTGCACTGGCTGCTGTGACAGGCCGATCGACTCCCCTAGGC
>Ga0209088_10001649_pt1 | contig 14239 bp, 9 predicted proteins | sample S_140625_EF_Meta_FD_187324 | JGI IMG/M metagenome (GOLD analysis project Ga0209088, IMG submission 187324) | Freshwater microbial communities from Lake Simoncouche, Canada to study carbon cycling - S_140625_EF_MetaG (SPAdes) (version 2) | ecosystem: Environmental > Aquatic > Freshwater > Lake ... | reverse complement strand
TTCCTTCAAGGACCGGGGCATGACCATGGCCATCTCCAAGGCCAAGGAGGCCGGCTCGGAGGCGGTGATCTGCGCCAGCACCGGCAACACCTCCGCGGCCGCCGCCGCCTACGCCCGTCGGGGCGGCATGCGGGCCTTCGTGCTGATTCCCGATGGCTACGTGGCCCAGGGAAAGCTGGCCCAGGCCCTGCTTTACGGCGCCGAGGTGCTGGCGGTGAAGGGCAACTTCGATCGGGCCTTGGCGATCGTTCGGGAGGTGGCGGACGCCTACCCGGTCACCCTGGTGAACTCCCTCAACCCCTACCGACTTCAGGGCCAGAAAACGGCGGCCTTCGAGGTGGTCGACGCCCTTGGCGACGCCCCCGACTGGCTCTGCATCCCGGTGGGCAACGCCGGCAACATCAGCGCCTACTGGATGGGTTTCAACGAATACCGCAATGCCGGCCACTGCCGCACCCTGCCGCGAATGATGGGTTTCCAGGCCGCTGGAGCAGCCCCTTTGGTGCTGGGTCACACGGTCGAGCAACCCGATACCATCGCCACGGCCATCCGGATCGGCAACCCGGTGAACCGGGAGAACGCCCTGAAGGCAAGGGCTGAAAGCAAGGGTGACTTCATGGCCGTGACGGACGCCGAAATCATCGAGGCCTACAAATTGCTGGGCAGCGGTGAGGGGGTGTTCTGCGAGCCCGCCAGTGCCGCCTCCGTGGCAGGCCTGCTCAAGCGGCGTGACGAGGTGCCGGCAGGAGCCACCGTGGTCTGTGTGCTCACCGGTAACGGCCTGAAGGACCCCACCACGGCGATCGAACACAACGACTCCCACTTCCACACCGGCATTGATCCGGACATGGCGACCGTTGCCTCGGTGATGGGGTTTTAAACCGCCAGCCAATCGGCAAGGCGGCACTGGAAAAGTGAGGGCAAAGAGTCGGATCGCCGGGGAAAAACGGGGGTCCGGATCCGGCCGATCGCAATCACCCGATTTCCCCAGCCCGGGGAAACGGGGGAAACCGGGGAGCTTTCGACAAACGGGACGCTGCCATCCCCAGGCAGCTCTCGAAAAGAACGCTGATGGGTACTGGGGATGGCAGCGATTTCCCCGGTTTCCACCGCCTCTACGACGACGATTGGATTCTTCTTTTCTTTTTTTAATCCATGGATCAATCGTTGCCGGAATTCCGGCGCGACGCGCTTCCGCGCCAGGGCCGCTCCCGTTGCGCTTTGCCTCACCGTGTGAAACCGTGGGCCCGACATCGGTCTCTCCGCTTCCGCCCTGGCCCCCATGAAGCTGGTCTGTTCCCAGGCTGAACTCAGCTCCAGCCTTCAGCTGGTCAGCCGGGCCGTGGCCGGACGCCCCACCCATCCGGTGCTCGCCAACGTGCTGCTCACCGCCGATGCCGCCACCGGGCGCCTCAGCCTCACCGGCTTTGACCTGAGCCTCGGCATCCAGACCAGCCTGCCGGCCGCGGTGGAGACCAGTGGGGCGATCACCCTGCCGGCCCGTCTGTTCGGCGAGATCGTGAGTCGCCTCTCCTCCGACAGTCCCCTCACCCTGAGTTGCCCCGAGGGCGAGGAGCAGGTGGAGCTCACCAGCCTTTCGGGCTCCTACCGCATGCGCGGCATGCCTGCCGAGGATTTCCCCGATCTCCCCCTGACCCAGAGCGGCACGCCGATCCGACTGAAGGCCGAATCCCTGGTGAAGGGGCTGCGGGCCACCCTCTTCGCCAGCTCCGGTGACGAGGCCAAGCAGCTCCTCACCGGTGTGCACCTGCGGCTGGCGGACCACAGCCTGGAATGCGCCGCCACCGATGGCCACCGGCTAGCCGTGCAGCGCCTGGAGGATGCCATCGCTCCCGGCGGTGAAGCCCCGCTTTCGGAAGAAGGCGAGCCCTTCGCGGTCACGGTCCCTTCCCGTTCCCTGCGGGAGTTGGAGCGACTCCTGTCCGGCCGCCCGTCCGATGAACCCCTCAGCCTCTTCTCTGAGCGGGGCCAGGTGGTGGTGCTCTGGGCTGATCAGGTGCTCACCAGCCGCAGCCTCGATGGCACCTACCCGAACTATCGCCAGCTCCTGCCCGAAACCTTCAGCCGTTCGCTCCGGGTGGATCGCCGCTCCTTCACGGCCTCTCTCGAGCGGGTGGCCGTGCTGGCTGACCAGCACAACAACGTGGTGAAGATCAGCAGTGATCCGCTGGCGGGCCAGGTGCAGATCCGCGCCGACGCCCAGGATGTGGGCAGCGGCTCGGAGTCCGTGGCCGCCACGATCGAGGGGGATGCCATCGAGATCGCCTTCAACGTGCGCTACCTCCTGGAGGGCCTCAAGGCGATCGGATCCGAGCAGGTGGTGCTCCAGTGCAATGGCCCCACCACCCCGGCGGTTCTGGTTCCGGTAGGGGAAGATGGTGCCTTCACCTATCTGGTGATGCCGGTTCAGATCCGCAGCTGAGTCGACACCAGATCCCCGATCCGAGCCCGTGGCCCTTCCCGAGCAGCTGCTGCTGAGCGATCTGCTCCGGTTGCGGGTCCGCTGTGACCAGGGCCTCGACCATGGGCCAGCGGTGCTGGGCTGGATGCATCCCCCCGTTCATCGCCTGCTCGGCTGGGTCAGTCGACCTTCCTCGTTACGGTCGACCCGTCGGGTGTGGCGGCTTGATCAGCTCCGGGGGCTCTCCGAGGGCGAGGCCTTCGTGAAAGGCGAGGGCTCTGACACCGAGCCCGGGGTTCTTGAGCAACTGCCCACCTTGATCGGTGCCACCCTTTTTGGTGCCGATCAGGCACCGATCGGCTCCGTGGCCGATGCCGCCGTGGTGCTCGGCACAGGCCGGATCCTCCACTATCTGGTGGCCCGTAGTGATCCCCGTCTGCCGGGCACCAGTCGCTGGCGCCTCAGCCCCGAGCGGATCGTGGATCAGCAGCCAGGCCGGGTGATCACGGCCCTCCAGGGTCTCGATGACCTTCCCTTGGCCCGCTCCAGCGTTCGCCAGGAGTTCCTGCGTCGCTCCAGGCGTTGGCGGGAGCAGGTGGGCGAGGAAACGAGCCGGTTGCGTGGTCAGTTCCAGCAGGTGGGCGATCGGGTCGAGGAGCGCTTGGAGGGCTGGCTGGAGGAGCCCCCTTGGGATGGCTTTCGCGAGGACCGGGGGCGGGATCCGGGGCGCCCCCCGGACGAGCGACCGATCCCGACCGACCCAGCGCAGGGAGAGGCCTGGGATCCCCTGGACGACTGGGCGGAGGAAGACCCGGGCGACGATCCAGCGGCCGAGCCCTGGGATGGGATGTCCGATGACGATCGACCTGCCCCGTCATCCGGTTTCCGTCGCTCGAGCGGATTTGCGGTAGCGGAACGTTTCGGCTCCGAGGCCCGTTGGTCTGAGGACTCAGCGCTTGATAAGGATCTCTCGGAAGGAGCGGATCAGACCCTGCAGGCCCGCTCGCGCCGCCCACCGGCCCGCAGGCCCCCGCCGGAGCGTTCCGGCTCCGATCGCTATCGGGGCCGCAATGATGACGACCCCTGGATCTAGGACTCCTGGATCGAGAGGTCGGTTCCCGGCGATCTGGCCGCCGATCCATCGGATCGGATACTGGAGCCACCCTGCATGCCCGCGCCGGTGGCTTCCTCCCCCTCCTATTCGCTGCCCGAAGCGTTGCGCAAGGAAGGGCTCAACCAGGCCGACTACGACGAGATCGTGCAACGGCTGGGGCGGACGCCCAACCGGGCCGAGCTCGGCATGTTCGGCGTGATGTGGTCGGAGCACTGCTGCTACCGCAACTCTCGCCCCCTGCTCAGCCAGTTCCCCACGAGCGGCCCCCGCGTCCTGGTGGGCCCCGGTGAGAACGCCGGCGTGGTGGATCTCGGCGAGGGCCAGCGGCTCGCTTTCAAGATCGAGAGCCACAACCACCCCTCGGCCGTCGAGCCGTTCCAGGGAGCGGCCACTGGTGTGGGTGGCATCCTGCGCGACATTTTCACCATGGGCGCCCGCCCGATCGCCCTGCTCAACGCCCTGCGGTTTGGTCCTTTGGAGGATTCCCGCAACCGGGGCCTGATGGAGGGGGTGGTGGCGGGCATCGCCCACTACGGCAACTGCGTAGGGGTTCCCACCGTGGGCGGTGAGGTGGCCTTCGATCCCAGCTACAGCGGTAATCCGCTCGTGAACGCTATGGCGTTGGGGCTGATGGAGACCGAGGAGATCGTCTGCTCCGGCGCCCGGGGTGTCGGCCATCCGGTGGTCTACGTGGGCAGCACCACCGGCCGTGACGGCATGGGCGGCGCCAGCTTCGCCAGCGCGGAACTCACCGAGGCCTCCCTCGACGATCGGCCCGCGGTGCAGGTTGGGGATCCCTTCCTGGAGAAGGGGCTGATCGAGGCCTGTCTGGAGGCCTTTCAGAGCGGTGATGTGGTGGCCGCCCAGGACATGGGGGCCGCCGGCCTTACCTGCAGCTGCTCGGAGATGGCCGCCAAGGGGGGCTTGGGCATCGAGCTGGACCTCGACCGCGTCCCGGCCCGTGAGGAGGGCATGACGGCCTATGAGTTTTTGCTGAGCGAATCCCAGGAGCGCATGCTCTTCGTGGTGAAACCGGGGCGGGAGGAGGCCCTGATGGCCCGCTTCCGCCGCTGGGGTCTCCAGGCCGCCGTGGTGGGCCGGGTGCTGGAGGAGAACGTGGTGCGGGTTCTGCAGCACGGCCAGGTGGCTGCTGAGGTGCCGGCCAGCGCCTTGGCCGACGACACACCGATCAATCACCACACCCTCCTGGCGGAACCACCCGCTGCAATCCAGGCCCACTGGCGCTGGCGTGAGACCGATCTACCCCACGCCGATGCCACCGGGATCCTGCTTCCCCAGGGACGGCTCGGTTGGGGGGAGGTGCTGTTGCGGCTCCTCGATGACCCCACGATTGCCAGCAAGCGCTGGGTGTGGCGCCAGTACGACCACCAGGTGCAGGCCAACACGGTGGTGCCCCCGGGCGGCGCCGATGCGGCGGTGGTGCGCTTGCGGCCCCAGCAGGGCGAAGGATCTCTGGTGTCGTCGAGGCGCGGTGTGGCGGCGGTGGTGGATTGCCCCAACCGCTGGGTGGCTCTGGATCCTGAGCGGGGTGGCATGGCGGCCGTTGCGGAGGCCGCCCGCAATCTCAGCTGCGTCGGCGCCGAGCCGTTGGCCGTTACCGACAACCTCAACTTTCCTTCCCCCGATACCGACACCGGTTACTGGCAGCTGGCGATGGCCTGCCGCGGTCTCTCGGCCGCCTGTCTGGCCCTCGCCACCCCGGTGACCGGGGGCAATGTCTCTCTCTACAACGAGATCCGCTTGCCGGATGGAACGATGCAGCCCATCCATCCCACCCCGGTGGTGGGCATGGTGGGTCTGGTGCATGATCTGGATCGGGTCATGGGACTGGCCTGGCGGGCAGCGGGCGATGCGATCTGGCTGCTTGGTGTTCCCCCGGAGGTTGGAGCGGATCCGGTCGATGGGCGCGTGTCCTTGGCGGGAAGCAGCTATCTGGAGCTGATTCATGCTTCCCTCACGGGCCGGCCCCCGCTGGTGGATCTGGATCTGGAGGTGTGCGTCCAGCGGTTCCTGCGCGAAGCGATCGCGGCAGGGTTGGTGGCCTCCGCCCACGACCTCTCCGATGGCGGCCTCCTGGTGGCGGTGGCGGAGAGCTGCATCGCCTCCGGATTGGGGGTTGATCTGCTGCTTCCGGCCGGGGAGGCCCGCCTGGATCGGCTTCTCTTTGGCGAAGGTGGTGCTCGGGTGCTGGTGAGTGTCTCGCCAGCGGCCAACGCGGCCTGGCAGGAGCGGCTGGCCGCCGCTGGTTCCGCCGTTCCGGCCACACGCCTTGGGGTGGTTCAGCTGGATTCCACCCTCACCGTGGCCCAGGCCGACGTGGTTCTGGTGGAGCAGCCCCTGGCCTTGCTGGAGGAGCGGTTCGAGGGGGCCATTCCCCGCCGGTTGCGGCAAGCTGCACCTCCCCCCGAAAGATGATGCGGCAGGATGGACTTTCGGTGTCACGGCAAGTTCCTTGAACAGTTCCGACCCCGATTCGTCCGCTTGCCCGGTTGCCTTGTCGTCGTCTCTCCCTGCTGGTCCCCGCTTGGATCAGGCCGGTAGCGAAGCGCATGCCGAGCGCCCCGACAAGCCGGAGGAGGCGTGTGGCGTGTTCGGGGTGATGGCGCCCCAGCAGGCGGTGGCGAACCTCACCTACTTCGGTCTGTATGCCCTGCAGCACCGCGGCCAGGAGTCGGCGGGCATCGCCGTGTTTGAAGGCTCCCGGGTGCGGCTCCACAAGGACATGGGCCTGGTGAGCCAGGTGTTCGACCAGGACGTGCTGGAACGCATGCCCGGCGAACTGGCGATTGGTCACAACCGTTATTCCACCACCGGTAGCAGCAAGGTCTGCAATGCCCAGCCCGTGGTGCTGATGACCCGCCTCGGTCCCTTAGCCCTGGCCCACAACGGCAATCTGGTGAACGCGGCGGAACTGCGGGAGTCCCTGAGCCACCTGGCCGGTGAGTTCACCTCCACCACGGATTCCGAACTGATCGCTTTTGCGCTCCAGGAGGCCGTGGATGGAGGTCTGGACTGGAATGCCGCCATCTGCAGCGCTGCCGCTCGCTGTCGGGGGGCCTTCAGCCTGGTGATTGGCACCAGCGAGGGCCTGTTCGCCCTGCGCGATGGCCACGGAATTCGGCCGCTGGTGTTCGGCCAGATCGGTGAAATCGAGCAGGCTCAATGGGTGGTCAGCAGCGAAAGTTGCGGCCTCGACATCATTGGTGCCCGCTATAGCGATGATGTGCAGCCTGGTGAATTGATCCACTTCCAGATGGGGAATCCGATTCCCCAACGGCAGATCTGGATTGAAGAACCGGCCAAGCTGTGCGTCTTCGAGATGATCTACTTCGCCAGGCCAGATAGCCGTTTCTTTGGCGAATCTCTTTATAGCTACCGTGTGCGGATTGGTGAGGTGCTGGCCCGGGAAAACCCCGTGGAAGCCGATATCGTGATCGGTGTTCCCGACTCCGGCATCCCGGCGGCGATCGGCTACTCCCAGGCCAGCGGTATCCCCTTTGCCGATGGGTTGATCAAAAACCGCTATGTGGGTCGCACCTTCATCCAGCCCACCCAGGCGATGCGGGAGGCCGGGATTCGTGTGAAGCTCAACCCCCTACCCGATGTGCTGGCCGGCAAACGGGTGGTGGTGATTGATGATTCGATCGTGCGCGGCACCACCAGTCGCAAGCTGGTGCAAGCCCTGCGAGATGCGGGAGCTACCGCTGTCCACATGCGGATTAGCTCGCCGCCCGTGACCCACCCCTGCTTCTACGGAATCGACACCGACACCCAGGACCATCTGATCGCCGCCCGCCTCACCCTGGCCGAAATCGAGCAGCATCTCGGCGTGGACTCCCTGGCCTATCTGACCAAAGAGGGCATGGTCGAGGCCGCTCACACCGATTCGGGCCAGTTCTGCACGGCCTGTTTCGATGGGGCCTATCCGATCCCCATGGACGACGAGGTTCGGCGCTCGAAGTTGATGCTTGAGCCGGCGGGCCTGGCGGCCACCTGCGGCTGAGGGGCTTGATTCAGAATGAATCGGCTGGTTTTGCCGCGGCCGGGGCCTCAATGGTGAGCACCCCGCGGCTGCGGCCCGAGCTTCTGTCCACACTGCGGATCGCCCGCCAAAGGTCGGGGGTGGCCACCCAGACCGCGGGATAGCGGTAGCGGGCCACATCCAGGATGAGCACCCGGTCCAGGTCGGGGTCGTAGGCGGCGAGCGGCGAGATGTGGCCTCCTCCCGTCTGGCCCAGGGCCCGGCGGTCGTAGTTGGCCAGTAGGCGGTCGGAGCCTTCGGCAAGGCCGCGCCGCAGCAACCAGCGCAGTTGTTCCAGGCTGAGGTTCTCACCGTGGTAGCGCTGAACCCTGCTTCCCACGCTGGCCAACAGGCCATGCAGCTGCTCAAGGGTCATCCCCTCTCGCGCCACCCGGGTGGCCTCCACGAAGCTCTTGCTAGTCGACACCGTGAACAGGTTGGTCTGGGTCCAGAACCGGTTGGTTCCGTAGCCCTCCGCCCTCGGGGCGGCCACCGCCAGACTGTTGAGCACCATCACGCTGCTTGCGACGCCGCAGTAAGCAAGATTCGCCTGGGTTTCGTACCACTGCACCAGCGCCCCGTAGTCGGCCCGGCGGGTTCGCGGCTTCAGCAGCAACGCCATTCCGGCCGACGAGGCCATCGGGATTGCTGTAGCCGCGGTGGCCGCTCCCACCGGTTGGGCGATGCCCAGGGGAAGGGCGATCAGGCTGAGGCCCAGGGCGGCCATCGCCCGCCGGCCCCTGGGGTGGCGATCAGCCATTGAGGGGAACCAGGCCCTGGATTGTGCTGCCGGCGGGTAGCCCAAGATCGACGCCCGGTTCACTCGGTCCTTCCACCACGAGATCGGCGGTGAGCCGCCGCAGGCTGCGGGTCGGCGATCCGCTCAGTTGCACGGCCACCACCGCACTGCCATCGCCCTGCAGATCGACCAGCTGATCTCCCCGTTCTAGGAACCTCAGGCCGATCTGCCCCAGGTCTCCCCGTTGGCAGAGCCGTAGTTCAGCCACCGCCAGCCGTTTGATCCGTCCCTGGGCGGTGGCCAGCAGAACCGAGCCGTCCGGGGCCACGGAGGCGGCTCCCACCACCGTTTCGCCGGGCAGAAGCCTCAACAGCACCGGACCTTGGGCGGTGCGCCCCATCACCGGCAGATCGGCGTCGTTCACGCTCAGCCGCAGCACCCGGCCCGTGCTGCTGGCCACGACCAGGTCCCGGCCCGTGTCGCAGGGCACCACCCGTTGCAGCTCCACCCCATCCTTGAGTTTCAGCACGCTGGCCGCCCGGCCCGAGAGATCCAGGAAATCCTCGATCGGTAACCGCTTGAAGCGACCGTCGGTGCTGAGCAGCCCCAGGCTGCCGCTCGGTTGTTTCGGAAGGGCAACCACCTGCACCAGCCGGTCCCCCGCCAGGCCTTCGGGAAGAAAGCGTTCCAGGTTTCCGTGCTGTTGACCGGCGAATTCCCAACGCAGCAGAGCCACCCGGCCGCTGGCGCTGAAGGCGAGCAGGGAGGGCTCTTGGCTCACCGGCAGCAGCACCCGGGCCGGAGCGGGGTGTTCACCCAGCTCGCCGGCCTCCTCGAGGTGCAGTCGGCCGAGCATCTGGGGCGTCACGATCCTCACCTGGCCATCCGTCTGGATCAGCAGCCGGCTGTCGGCGGCCAGGGCTTCGAAGGCTTGCCGCCGCTGCCGTTCGGTGTTGGGACGCACGGCCGCCGCCCGTTGGGCCACCAGGTCGTCGCCCCCTTCCACCAGCTTGGTGCGGCGGGGGGTGGCGTAGCGCTTGCGCAGGGCCTTGAGTTCGCCCACCATCGCCTCCAGCAGGCTGTTGCGGTCGTCGAGCAGGAGCCGCAGACGCGTCCGCTCGGCGCGTAGGTCGTCGGTTTCCTTGCGCAGGCTTTCCTGTTCCAGTCCGGTGAGCCGTCGCAATGGCATGGCCAGCACGGCATCGGCCTGTCGTTCACTCAAGTCGAGCCGCACTTGGAGTGCGGCCCGGGCGGCGGCGGCATCGGCGGCGGCGGTGATCATGGCGATCACTTCCTGCAGGCGGGCCAGGGCGGTGATCAGGCCCTCCACCACCTCCAGGCGGTCTTCGCAGCGTTTCAGGGCATGGCGCGTGCGCCGCAGCAGGGTGAGCTCGCGGTACTCGAGAAACTGCTGCAGGAGTTCCCGCAGGCTCAGTTGCTGGGGCTGGCCCTGGACCAGGGCCAGCAGAATGGCGCCAAAGTTGCTCTGCAGGGCGGTGCGCCGCTGAAGGTCGGCCAGCACGGACTCGGCGTTGGCGTCGCGACGTACCTCCACCACCACCCGCATGCCGTCGCGGTCGCTTTCATCGCGGATGTCGGCGATGCCGCCGATTTTGCCGTCATTCACCTGCTCGGCCAGCTTCTCAATCCAGCCGGCCTTGCTGAGCTGGTAGGGGAGTTCGGTGATCACCACGGCGCCGCGGCGGTGGCGGCCCTTGCCGGGTTGCACTTCCTCGATGTGGGCGACCCCCCGCATCGGGATGCTGCCCCGCCCGCTGAGGTAGGTGTCACGGATGCCGCTGCCGAGGAGAACCTCACCACCGGTTGGGAAATCGGGGCCAGGCACCAGCTCCAGCAGCTTTTCATCGCTGAGCTCGGGCTTGCGAATTAGCGCGATCAGGGCATCCACCACCTCACCGAGGTTGTGGGGGGGGATGTTGGTGGCCATGCCCACGGCGATGCCCGTGCAGCCGTTGAGCAGCAGGAAGGGCAGCTGCGCCGGCAGCACGGTGGGTTCCTGCTGGGAAGCGTCGAAGTTGGGGGCGAAATCAACCGTGTCGTCCCCGATCTCATCGAGCATCGCCCCATGGGCGATCGGGGCCAGCCGGGTTTCCGTGTAGCGCATCGCCGCCGCCGGGTCGTCGTCCACGGAGCCGAAGTTGCCGTGGCCATCGAGGAGCGGATGGCGGCTGGAAAAGGTCTGCACCAACCGCACCAGGGCGTCGTAGACCGCTTGGTCGCCGTGGGGGTGGTATTTCCCCAGCACATCCCCCACCACCCGGGCGCATTTGCGGTAGGGGCGGTCCGGGGTGAGCCCCAGCTCGTGCATCGCGAACAGAATGCGGCGCTGCACGGGTTTAAGTCCATCCCGCACATCCGGTAGGGCCCGACCCACGATCACGCTCATGGCGTATTCGAGGTAGGAGCGCTGCATCTCCTGGTGGAGGGCGATCGGCTCGATCCGCCCTGCGCTCGGCTCCTCGCTGGATCCTTCGGGGCGGTCCTCGGCCATCTGGGGCTGGGTTCAGGGGCAGAAGACGGGGCTCAGCCTACAGATCGCGCCGGGGTTGCCACAGCCACGGCAACCGCCAGGTGCGATCGCCGCTCCGCTTCAGGGAGCTTCACCCCTTGTCTCTCCGGCAGGGGAGGCATTGGCGCTGGCCCGGTCCACGCTCGGCTTCAATTCGGGTTGAGCCAGCAGGGCACGGGTGGCGGCCCGAAGCCGTTCGCCCCAGAGCTGTTCCTTGCGAAAGCTGTCGAGCACGTAGTTCGGATCGTCGGCGAGGGCCTTGCTGGCCAGGCGGATCGCTTCGGTGTGGTTCGCGGCACCACCCTTCACTTCCAGGCCGGCGGCCATCGCCAGGGTGGTTTCCGCCGCATCCGGTTTGATCTTCAGAACCTGGCGCCAGCGCTGCAGGGCCTCGTCCTGGCGCCCCAGCTCGAAGAGCACCAGGCCCTGGTTGTTGATCGCCTCCCAGAAGTCGGGACGGAGTTTCGAGGCCCGTTCAAAGGATGTCAGGGCTGAGCCGGGCTCGCTGAGCATGATCTGGGCATTGCCCAGATCGAAATAGGCGCCGGAATTGCGGGGATCGAGCTCCAGACCCTTGCGCAGCAGGGGCACGGCCCGGGCGGGTTCGTTGCTGCGCAGGGCCAGCGATCCCTCCGCCAGCCAGATCCCGGCGTTGCCGGGCTCCAGCTGCTTGGCTCGCGCCAGGGCCATCCGGGCCTTGTCGGGATGGTTGCTGCGCAATTCCGCTTCCGCCAGCAGGATCCACCCCCGCGGATCATTGGGAATCAGCCGTACGGTGAGGTCCGCAAGGCGCGCCGCATCCTCGGCTTGGCCCATCCGCAGCAGGCGGGCTGCCGCCTGGGCGATCCCCAGTCCGGCCGCTTCCATCTCCCTGGCGGGGGGTAGATAGACGTAGGGAACCAGGGCACGGGCCGGGTTGCCCACCGCGATGAGTCCCGCCCCTAGGGCAGTGCCCAGCAGTCCCGGCGCCACCAGCCTGAGAATTCCCCTGACGGGAGCTGGATGAACCATCGGAGGGAGCATTCCAGCCAAATCTCCAGCCAGCCTTTCAGCCTGGAATCCCCACCGCCTGCCCACGGATCGCCAACGAATTCGACCCAGCCTAGGGATTGATCCCGCTACCTCCCATGGCCGCCTCCAGATTCCGGCGCCACATCCAGGGGCGGATGCGCCGCAGGGACGAGGCGCGCAGCCGTTCGTCCCATTCGGCGTCCGTCCAGCGAAGCGCCTCCTCGGCCCGCAGATCCAGTAGCCAGGGCTTGGGTTGCACATCGGGGTCCTGGGAGCTCTCCAGGGGTTTGCGGTTCCAGGGGCACACGTCCTGGCAGATGTCACATCCCGCCACCCAACCGTGCAGGGCCGCGGCGATCGCTCCGGGCAGCTCGGGATCACGGTTTTCAATCGTGTGATAGGCGATGCAACGCCGGGCATCCACCACGAAGGGCTCCACGATGGCGCCGGTCGGGCAGGCCGTGATGCAGCTGCTGCAGCGGCCGCAGAGGGGCTCGGCCGGCCGGTCGGGCGGCAGCTCCAGGGTCGTGAGCAGGTGGCCGATCAGCAGCCAGGAACCTCGATCACGGTGGATCAGGTTGCCGTGCTTGCCGATCCAGCCCAGGCCCGCCTCCTCCGCCCAAGCCTTGTCCAGCAAGGGGGCGCTGTCCACGCAGGCCCTCCAGCGGGTCCCTGGCACCTGGGCTTCCAGCCAGCGCCCCAGACGCCGCAGCCGTGCATCGATCACCCTGTGGTAGTCACGCCCCCAGCCGTAGCGGGCCACGGCCAGGCTTGCGGGTTGCCGCTCCGCTGCCACGTAGTAAGGCAGTCCCACCGCCATCAAGCTGCGCACCCCCGGCAGAAGGGCTTCCACGGAGCGTCGTCGGGGATCGGCCATCCAGGCCATCCCCCCCTGGTGACCGGCCGCCAGCCATCGTTCCAGGGCGGCGCTGCGCAGGGCCAGGTTCGGCCCTCCGGGCACGGCGGCGAAGCCCACCGGATCGAAGCCGAGGGCGGCCGCTTCCTGCCGCAGGGCCGCGGCTAGTTCGGCCGGCCCGGTGCGGGTTGCCGGGGGGGGGGTGGGCGTGGGTGGTGCCATTGGGGGATGCCGGTAAAGTCCCCGGAAGTTCCTGTCTATCGCGTGGCCCTCTCCTCTTCCGGTCGTTTCAGTCCGTTGTTGCGCTGGATCGGCATCACCCTGGTGGTGCTTCTGTTGCTCCAGATGCTCGCCGTGCTGGGCCTTTGGGACTGGAGTTCGGAGGCCTTCCGCCAGCTCGTGGTGGAACGCCTGATTCAGCAGGCGCCCATGGCGCTGGTGGGTCTGCTGCTCATGTATCTCTCTTCGCGGTTGGAGGATGGGGGCGAAGAGCGCAAGCCGGTGCTCTGGGCCGTGTGCCTGCTGAGCGGCCTACTTGCCGTGCTGCTCACCGCCTCGCTGCCGGTTGCCTTCGGTGGCGACAAGCTGCTTCAGGATCAGGCCGATCAGCAACTCGCGGCCAAGCGCGGCCAGCTCGAGATGGCTCGCCAACAGAGCAAGGATCCGGCGGTGCTCCAACAGCTGATTAAGCAGGCCGAGGCCGCTGGCCAGGTGCCGGCCACCGCCACCGATGCCCAGAAGACCCAGGCGGCCCGCTCCTTCATCGACAGGCAGCTGCAGCAGATGGACGACCAGTTCAAGCAGGCCGAACAGACCAGCAAGGTGACCCTCAGCCAGCGCCGGTTGGCCGGTTCCGGTGGTGCCGTGGTGCTGATCGTGGCCTTCACCCTCCTGTGCCTGGGCAGCGTTCTCTAGGGGGCAGCGGGTGACTACCGTTGAAGTCCCGTCCAGGACGTGATCCCTTGGAGTCCTCCAGTCCCCGCCCGGATCTGCCGCTGACAAACCGGCTGCAGCAGGATCTCAAGAATGATCTGATCGCTGGCCTCCTGGTGGTGATTCCGCTGGCCACCACGATCTGGTTGGCCACCACGGTGAGTCGGTTTGTTCTGGCTTTTCTCACCTCAATACCGAAGCAGTTCAACCCCTTCAACACCCTCAATCCGCTCCTTCAGGAATTGATCAACCTGGGCGTCGGCCTGATTGTTCCCCTGCTCGGCATCCTGTTGATCGGATTGATGGCCCGCAACATCGTGGGCCGCTGGTTGCTGGAGTTTGGTGAGGGCACCCTGCTGAGGATTCCCCTGGCCGGTTCGGTCTACAAGACCCTCAAGCAGCTGCTCGAAACCTTTCTGCGGGATAATTCCAGCCGCTTCCGCCGGGTGGTTCTGGTGGAGTATCCCCGCGAAGGCCTCTTCGCCCTTGGTTTCGTGACCGGCGCGATCGGATCGGCCGTTCAGGCCGGTTGTCCTGAAACGATGCTGAGCGTGTTCATTCCCACCGCCCCGAATCCAACCACCGGCTGGTA
>Ga0209088_10001647_pt1 | contig 14246 bp, 10 predicted proteins | sample S_140625_EF_Meta_FD_187324 | JGI IMG/M metagenome (GOLD analysis project Ga0209088, IMG submission 187324) | Freshwater microbial communities from Lake Simoncouche, Canada to study carbon cycling - S_140625_EF_MetaG (SPAdes) (version 2) | ecosystem: Environmental > Aquatic > Freshwater > Lake ... | reverse complement strand
CTTTGTTGGCTTTAAGCAATGGTGCACAATTACCCGTAAATGATGATGAGCATGTGATTTCAACTTTCCATTCATCTTCCTGGAATCTAGAAGCCGGTGGCGCATTCCTAATGAGTGTTTCAAAGTATATGCGTATAAAAGCTGGTATGCAATTTAATTTCTCGCAATACGGCTCCAATACAAACTCAAATCCTGACGCAGAAACATTGATCACAGGAACCAAATCTGTCAATAGCAATACGGCATTATTCAACGCTACAAATAACGAATCAACCAATCAAAAAATGAGTGACATCAACAATCGCTCTTACCAAATATCACTCCCCATTGGAACCGAATTTGAACTTACCGGCAATGAAGATTTTCAATGGTTTGCAGGTGCTACCATCCAACCGAGTTACTTGTTTGGTGGCAACAAAATCATGTTCAATAATGATATGAACAATATTGCTGAAGATCCTTCAATGGTTCGTAAGTGGAACATCAACACCAGTATTGAAACCTATCTCAGTTATAAATTAAAAAATGGAGCTGTCATCAATGCTGGTCCGCAATTGAGATATCAACTATTATCTACCTACGATAAAAGTTACATTTACAGTGAGAAATTATATAATTTTGGAATCAAGTTGGGTGTTACTAAGAACTTCTAATTTGTTTGCTATCCCTTTTTCTCAATTGATATACTTTGGTTATGAAAATAAAAATCATTGCAATTGTCATGATTGGTTTATTTTTTTCGTGTAAGCACAAAAAAAATGACAGCATCGTTTCTGAATACCCTACAGAAGACACAACCAATGCAGCACCTTCGTTTTTTCCTGTTACAGGATTTATCGAAGGTCAAATTGCAGAACTCAAAAATTCCAACATAAAAATAACGGCATATCTTTCGAAAGCAAACAAAACAGACAGCATGCCGCTGCTTCCAAAAATATGGGATAGTGTTTTTGCTGATTTCCATCTTCCAAACATAGATTCCGCAACCCTTTCAAAATATTTTAAGGAAACAAAATTTGAAGATCAAACATTGGAAGCCATCACATTAAGTTATGATGCCAAGGAAACATTGCCAAACGATATACTTTGGAAACATTGGGACATCTATATTAATCCGGAAACCAATGAAGTAGAACGAATTTACATGGTAAAATCCTTACCCAACAACACCACCCTTCAGCTCACTTGGATACCCGGAAACAGTTGTAAAAAAACATTCATTACCGAAGGCGACACTACAAATAAAATGATGGTCAGTGAGGCAACATATCAGTGGAAATAACAAACAATGACCAAGGAAACATTCGCAAACATATCGGCAACCATTCCCACCCTACCGGGCATTTACAAATATTTTGATGTAGCTGACGAATTGATTTATGTAGGCAAAGCAAAGCACCTACGCAAGCGCGTTAGTAGTTATTTTAATAGTCAATTGCCCAATCAAAAAACCATAGAACTGGTAAAGCGTATCTATCGAATCGAATACACGATTGTGGACAACGAAGCAGATGCTTTCTTTTTGGAAAACAGTTTGATTAAGGAATATTTGCCGCACTACAACATCAATTTGAAAGATGACAAATCATATCCTTATGTTGTCATCAAAAACGAATCCTTTCCTCGCGTGTTTTTTTCGAGAAAGAAATTGAAAGATGGTGCTCAGTATTTTGGACCATATACATCTATTGCCAATGTAAGAGAAATGATGGATTTCATAAAGTTGTATTTCCCATTGCGCACATGCAAATTGCATTTAAGTGAGTCCAACATCAATAAAAAGAAATTCAAAGTTTGTTTAGAATACCATTTGGGAAATTGTAAAGGTCCATGTGAAGGACTGCAAAGCAAAGCGGAATATGAAGATGGTATTCAACAACTGATTGCATTATTGAAAGGAAACCTCAGTCCGTTGATGCTTCATTTAAAAGCAGCGATGAAAGCACATGTAGAAAGCCTCGAATTTGAGAAAGCTGGGATGATTCAACAGAAAATCGAAAGTCTGCAACAATATAAAGCCCGATCAACGGTAGTGAATACCAAAACAGGAACCATTGACATTTTTAGTATTTTAGAAGAGGGAAATCTAGCTTATGTGAATTATCTGGCAGTAAACGATGGAAGTATTTATCGAACCAAAACCATCATGCTCGAAAAGCGTCTGGATGAGACAGCTGCAGAAGTTTTGTGTTTTGCCATTGCTCAGCTCCGAAACACTTTTAACAGCGAAGCAAAAGAAATGATAATCCCTTTTGCCATAGAATATCCAGATAAAGAAATCATCATAACCATTCCAAAAGTTGGCGACAAAAAGAAATTATTGGAGCTTTCTCAAAAAAATGTAAACTATTTCCAAAAGGAATTGGCAGCAAAAAAAATGTTGCAGGTAGAAGATAAAACAACGGATGAAATCAATCAAGTGCTGGAAGAATTGAAAAGCAGTTTGCAGTTGCAAACTTTACCTGTACACATTGAGTGTTTCGATAATTCAAATTTACATGGAACAAACGCTGTAGCTGCGATGGTTTGTTTTAAGAACGGTTTGCCAAGTAAAAAGGATTACAGACATTTCAATATCAAAACAGTGGAAGGCATAGATGATTTTGCTTCCATGAAAGAAGTCGTTTATCGAAGATATTTGCGTTTGATTAATGAACAATTGCCCATTCCATCATTAATCATTATTGATGGAGGTAAAGGCCAGTTGGGTGCAGCAATGGAGAGCATACGAGCATTGTCATTGGTTGGAAAGACAACTGTGGTTGGATTAGCAAAAAACAAAGAGGAAATATTTTTTCCTGGTGATGCGACGTCGATTGAATTGCCTTGGACGAGTGAAAGTTTAAAATTAATTAGAAGGGTAAGAGATGAAGTCCATCGATTTGGTATTACCCATCATCGCAATAAAAGAAGCAATGCTGCCATTCAAACTGAATTGGAAACCATACCAGGAATTGGTCCATCCACCGCGAATATTTTACTAAAAACTTTTAAATCGGTAAAAAAAATAAAGGAGCAGTCGCTGGAATCGATTGAACAATGTGTAGGGAAACAGAAAGCTAAAATTGTTTATGAAGCGCTGCAAAAATAAAAATGCCCTTTCAAACGAAAGGGCATTTTTATTTATAAGGTTTTTGTGAAGATTAGTATGACCACAAATCTTGTTCGTACGTAAAGATTTTCTCTTTGATTGTTTCACCTTCAAATAAGCGATGCAATAAATGGTTAGGATTATCTTTGTCATCCATACCTTTTACGTCTTCTATTCTTAAATCTCTTGGGTTATCCATTGAGCTTTTTATGATTCGTCCAGAAAACATTCTGCTTTCGAACAATTCTTCCCAACTCATTCTTCCGCCATAATTTTTACCATTGTAAACTTCATAGCTAGCAAAAATTGGTCTCATGTCAGGATAGTATACCCAGAATAAAGGAGTAAAACCAAGATCTAAACCTGCAGAGGTTACGATTCTTTTAAGTGGTGCGATTCCCAATATTCTCCAAAATAATCTAGAGCTTTCTTTGTCGAAAATCACTTCTTCTTTTACATGGAATTTGTAGAAAGAATCAAGGTTTACTTCATTTCTCATTTTTTTGGTTCCGATGATGTTACCTAATGAATCTTGAAGCGGTACATCGATTTCTTCGCCCAATACTGCTTTGGCGATATCACCCATCGTCATTGGTGTAGTAAATCTATCATCCAACGCAGAGAAGGCGGTGATGCCTTTTGTGCTATCGGCAAGGGCTTGTAACATGATTGAGATGAAACGTTGATTTCCGTTATCAGCATCTGCAGCGTAAGAAAAAGTTTGGTTTATTTTTTCTCTTGTATCGATTTCTCTCCAGATTCTGTGTCTGTAAACGGCATCATCTGCACGTAGGTGTTCATAAGGCAAAGGTGTTCTATCTCTAAGCGCAGCAGTTTCTACAGCTTCATCCGGACGAAGAGAAGGCTTCACTTGTTTAATGGGAAGGCTATCTTTTGGGGCTTCAACTGGAGGTGCTGTGATAGCAGCAGCTGCTGTATCTTCAGACGGAGCACTGGCTTGGATTTTGGCCTTTGTCTTTGGCTTTGTAGTTCTTTTAGTAGACTTTTTCTTTTGTGCTTCTGCAAAATTTGCTCCGCCACAAAGAATAACAGCTAATAATAAAAACTTGAGCATCCTACTTTTCATGATATTTAGTTTAGTTTTTAATCTTTTTTTGGTATGAAGAAACTTTCAATTTCCAAATGAGCTAACGTCAATTTGAGCATTTTATTATTGCAACATACCAAAATCAAATTTTAGTATAGGGCAATTGATTTTCCTTCAATTGTTCTTGGACCATCTGGACCTTGAACTTTTACATTATCGAAAGTGATAACAGAACCTGGTCCGCATCTTGACATCAAGGCAGCGAGTCCGGCGAGGTTATTACCTGTTAATGTTGCTGGAACAGGATTAGGGAAGTTTGCGCCAGAGAAATAAACCGTAGCACCTACGATGCTAAATCTTAAATCAAAGTCGAAGTTTTCCAATTCTGCTCTGCAATATTGTTGGTTTTTAAATTCTACGGCTGGCATTCTCACTTTACCTGATCCCACTTTAAATATTGGATCTGGAATTCTTTTTACTCTGAATTCGAAAGTGGTTGGTTTTTTATCGGCAACAACAGTAATTGATGACTTACCAATTGAACTTACACGAACGCTTCTAACTGAACCTTGACCAGTGATGGTACCATTCGTCATTGAAACGGATGTTTTATCCCAACCTGTTGGAGAACCAATGGTTACAGGATTGTCAACGCCCATGTAGAATACATTCATTTTGTCAGCCATAACTGCGGCTCCACCCGGAGTACCAACGGTATACTTTACTTCGAATGTTTTGGTTTCTTTTGTTCCATCAGGCTTAGTGTAAGTAACATTAACAGGAACTGATTTAGAACCTGAACCGCTCACCTTGAATTTTGAAGTAGCTCTGCCATCGTCGCCAATTGGCATTGAAGCGCCACCGATTGAAATTTGAGGAGCTGCTGCTTTACTGTAAGCACCAACACCGGCGTTGATTTCGATTTCTTCACCAGGCATTACGTAATTTGAACTTTGTCCAACCAATGCAGCAAATTGATCGTAAACAACTTTTACCGCACCTACTTGGTTGTGGCAATAGGTTACAATTTGATTTTCTGCATTCTTAACGTTGTTCTGGAACTTACTTAATAAAGTAATAGCAGCAACAGTAGGCGTCATGTGGAAATAAGCAAATGTGAAATCCTTTTCTTTACCATCTTGTCCAACTGTTTTGTAATTGGCATCAACTGGAAAAGTTTTTTCAAATTCTTTTCTGATTTCAGGATCGATACCTAACATTTCGTCTCTGAATTTTTTCAACTTTGCTTCGAATTCTGGGCCTTTGTTTTTTCCACCTTTTTCGTTTCCGAAAAGGCGTGTAGCAGCTTCCAAGTCGTCTTTCTTGTATTCTTCAACTTGTTTGCCATCTACTTCAACCATTTTGGCTCCAGCTTCAGCTTTTAAATCTGTTTTTAATTGATTGATATACGTATCAATTGCGGCTGAAATTTTCTTAGCCTGTTCTGCTTTTGTATACCATGGCTTAGCTTTTTCAGCTGTCATTGGATCATTTAATTTGGCTTCCAAAGAAGTGTATAATGTTTGGTTAGCCGTTTTTAAGTTAGAGTTTGATGTAACTAAACTTTTGTCTACAACCTCGAATGCGTGTAAGATTTCTGATGAAACGTTCAATGCCAATAGCGCTGTTAGCACCAAGTACATGAGGTTGATCATCTTCTGCCGGGGCTCTGCGGGTAAAGCCATAACTTGTTAGATTAATAATTTTATAAATATTGTTTGGATAGTTTTATTATCAGTTAATCTAAAAGATTATCTGCCTTGCATTGCAGTTAACATGTTGCCATAAACTGAATTCAATTTGCTTAAATTACCAGCTAAAGCAGCAATTTGATCTTTTACTTTAGTTGCATCTTCTACGCTGTTGGTCATTGCCTGACTAGCTTCAGCCAATTTACCATAGAAAGTATTCAATGCTTTCAAGTGGTTGTTGCTTTCTTTCAATTCCAATTCGTAGATGGTATTTAATGACCCTAAGTTTTTAGTTAAAACTTGTACTTGTTCGTGGAAACCTTTTGCACTTTCAGCAGCATTGTTGAAAGAACCCATGGTTGTTGCGCTTGCAGTAAATGCTGCAGACATTGAACCGATAGATGCAGTAGCTTCTTTTGCTTTTGCGCCGAAATCGCTTGTAGATTTTACTACATCGCTAACGTCAGAAATTCCAGCAACAGTCGTACCTAATTTTTGGAAACCTTCGCTTAATTTTTTCATGTTTGCTGGAGTGATATCAGCATCTTTCAACATTTTGTCCATTGCTTCTAATGGATTGATTGGTTTAGCTGCATGAGCAGTTGCACCTGCGTGGTCATCAATGATTGGAGCTTTGATGTATACAATACCATACATCGCAAAAATCGCTGCTTCAGAATACAATCCGATTTGAAGAAATAAATCCGCAATTGGCGTATGAAGAATTTTTTGAAGAGCACCGAAAATTACAACTGCGGCGGCAAGAGAAACGGCAACGTCCATCCATTTACTAAGTTTGGGATTGATTCTAACTGATGACATGTTTTTTTAGTTTTAAGGTTTATTGTTTTGAAAGTTGGTTTTACAATTTTTATTAAAATAACCCATCAAGACAATCCTTGGTGGGTTATTTTACAGTAAGTTTATTTAGAAATTTGCTATAGGAGCTTGTTAAAGGTGTTTATTATTTTATCTGCGTCTTGAAGGTTGAGCTGGTAAATCCAACACACAACGGAATCCAACGTATGATTTTGAAGTATCTTGATATTCGTATGCACGTGTACCACATTGAAGGAACATACCCACGTCTTTCCAACTTCCACCACGAGTTACCTTGCGTTTCATTCTTGGAGGATCTGAATCTTTTGCATTCCAACGAATATCTGGATTCATGTCATGTTGAAAATTGTATCCGCCTTCGTAATATAAGGATGATGTCCATTCTGAAACATTACCAGCCATATTATATAATCCGAAGTCATTTGGCCAATAAGCATCTGCTCTAACCGTGTAAAATCCACCATCTTCTGGATAATTTCCTCTTCCTGGTTTAAAGTTTGCAAGCAAACAACCTTTTTTGTTTCTCAAATAAGGACCACCCCAAGGGTATTGCGCTTGTGAACGTCCACCTCTTGCAGCATATTCCCATTGTGCTTCTGTTGGAAGTCTGAAATTAGATTCTGGTGCTCTTTTCTTTGACTCTAAAAATGAGTTCATGTAGTGTGTGCGCCATTCGCAGAATGCAGTAGCTTGTTTCCAGTTCACACCAACAACTGGATAATTTCCGTATGCAGGGTGATTGTAATATTTTTTTGCCATTGGCTCATTGTAAGAATAAGCAAAATCTCTAACCCAACACAATGAGTCAGGATATACAGGCACTTTTGTTTTTAAAATAAATGCAGAACGAGGAACGGTAACATCTCTGTTTTGCGCTGCTGCTTTGTAATCAAAAATTTCTGATTGATATACAATTTTGGTAGCATCCAATTCTTTCTTTCCAAAAATTCTATTGTCTGGTGTTACGATGATTGCATCAATTTTTTCAATTGTTGCTTTATCGCCCCATTTAATGGTAGACGCTTTTTTCCAGTCGATGTATTCATTACCATCTTGGCCTTGTTTAACATAGCCCATCAATTTGGCGCCGATTGAGTCTCTAACCCAATTGGTAAACTGACGATACTCGTTGTTGGTGATTTCGGTGGCGTCCATCCAGAAGCCACTGATTGAAACAGATTTGTTTCTTGCAGTGTAGGTATAATTGACATCCTCATCACTTGGGCCCATGTGAAAGGTACCAGAGTTAACGTAAACCATTCCCGGAGGTCTGGTAGGTGTCCATCTTTCTGCTGGTGAAACACCGTGCAATTGTCCGTCGTTCGGCAATACGCTTCCGGTTTTGTTGTTTCCACCAAGCATACTACAGCTGCTTAGGTTTGTTAGGATAGCTCCAAAGGCTACAAGAGTTAATAACCGATTCATCATTGTTTGTACTTTGTGGGTGATGGCAAATGTAACAATTATTTTAATTCAAAATCAATTTGACTTTGCGCTTTTTTTATTGCAAAAATCAAACCTGTTTTCATAAACGACTAAATTATTTAATTATTGCTAATTGAAATGTTAAAATGTGCTGAATCTTTTTAACAACTTTTTAATATTGTTGATATCTTTCTCCGCAGCAAAACATGTTGAATCCTTGCAAACATAGACCAGCGCTTCATTTTCGTATTGTTTATCCACCAATAATGGGTATTTTTTTTCTTCAGCGGATGATTGGAAAATAACATTTGGACAATAAATACTTAACAATGAAATCAATTTTTCTTGGAATTTTTCTCCTGTAATTACAACTTCAGCTACCCCTTGCTGTTGTTTCAACGCCGCAACAGCCCAAACTCCAAATGAATGTGGGTGCTTTTTTAGCAACGGTAGGATGGTTTTCAACATGGCTGCTGAATGGTTTATCCAAGAATCATTCGAAAATAATTTACCCAACTTTAGCAAATTTTCGGCCATAACACTGTTTCCAGATGGAATCGCAGCATCATACATTTCTATCTTTCTCAAAACGACATCCTTTTGCTGCTGTTGTGTAAAATAAAATAATGCCCCCGATGCTTGTCCAAAATTTTCAAAGACAGTTTCCGATAATTGCTTTGCACAATCTAAGTAATGCTGATTGCCTGTTGTCTCTTGCATGTGAATCATCGCCTGCACCATAAAAGCCATGTCATCTAAAAAAGCAATTTGCTTGGCTGCATCATTTTGTGCTACATGATAAACACCAGTCGATTTTATAAATGTTTTCTGTAAATAGTCGCTTAAAGCGATGGCTGCTTTTTTGTATTCGTCGTTTGACAATGCAGCATATGCTTTACACAACGCAGTCAGATACAATGCATTCCAACCCAAGATAATTTTATCGTCTGTTTGTGGCCTTATTCTAGTGTTTCTAATCGCCAATAATTTTGATTTTGCTTTCGAAATGCGGCTTTCTAGGTCGGTCACTTGAATGTTAAACTCCATAGCCAATGCGTCAATTTCTTTTGATTGATGCAAGATGTTGGTATGTTCCCAATTGCCTTCCAGTCGAACGCCATATCGTAAACAGAACAATGCTGCATCCTCACCCAAAACGGCATCAATTTCTTCTTTACTCCAAGTGTAAAATTTCCCTTCCTCCCCTTCGCTATCTGCATCAATCGCTGCATAATAACCGCCATTGGGAGATTTTAATTCTCGCTCGCAAAATGCTATCGTTTGTTCAATTCCTTTTTTTATTTCTGGATCCTTACTTATTTTATAGGCGTCGCTCATCGCGTCAATGAGCAGTGCATTGTCGTACAGCATTTTTTCAAAATGCGGTGCCAGCCAAAAATCGTCGGTACTGTATCTGCACATTCCTCCTGCCAATTGATCGTAAATGCCGCCTTGTATGATTTTTTTAATTGACTTCATTGCATGCTGAAAACCAATTTCGTCTTTATTGAAAAAATCGTACATCATCAGGTATTTCCATGAAAACGTTTGTGGAAATTTTGGTGCCGATCCAAATCCGCCATTAGTCAAATCTGCGGTTGACATCAGGTTGTCTTTTATTTCCATTAAATCATTTTCACTAACGTCATCGCCTAACTGATTTGATTGACTGTTGAATGTATCTGCAATTGATTGGATGTGCTGTATTATTTTCTCGGATTGTACAATTGCCGTTTCTTTTTTTTCGCTCCATAAATTTCTTATCGCCAATAACACGTTCGTCCATGAAGATCGATTGTATTTGTTGATTGGTGGAAAATATGTACCGCCATAAAATGGCTTCCCATCTGGTGTAAGAAATACATTCAAAGGCCATCCTCCTGCTCCTGTCATGAGTTGCACCGCATCCATGTAAATATGGTCTATGTCTGGCCGTTCTTCTCGATCTACTTTTATGCAAATAAAATGCTCGTTCATTAAGCGAGCAACTTCTACATCTTCAAAACTTTCTTTTTCCATTACATGACACCAATGACAGGCGGCATATCCAATGCTCAAAATGATGGGTTTGTTGCTTTCCTTGGCCAACGCTACTGCTTTTTCGCTCCAAGGCATCCAATCAACCGGATTGTGTGCATGTTGCAACAAATACAAACTGGTTTCATGTATCAACGCATTGGTGTATGGATGTACCATGAATAGATTTATGTGTGTATTATTTCTTTGTAGCGGTTTTCAAAAAATTATCAAGTGCAGTTACCATGCTTGGTGATTGTGGAGCAGGTGCTTTGATGTTGGGCTCTAAACCTGCGTCTTCAACAGACTTAATGGTATTGGCTCCAAATGCGGCAATCTTGGTGCCATTCTGTTTGTATTTTGGGAAGTTTTCCAACAAGCTTTTTACCCCGCCCGGAGTGAAAAAACAAATTACATCATAGCCTTTCGCGATGACCGCTTTGATGTCGTTGCTAACTATTTTATAGAGAACAGGCGTTGCAAATTCGCAGTTGTTGTTTTTTAGCCAGTTGGTAATGTCTGAATCAAAAGATTCTGAACAAGGGTATAAAAACTTTTCGTTGTCTTTGTGTTTGTTGATAACATCAAACAGGCTTTTATTTAAACCATCCGCGCCATAAAATACCTTACGCTTTCTGTACAAAATGAATTTCTGTAAATACAATGCTACAGATTCTGTTATACAAAAGTATTTTGTTTCTTGTGATACACTGATTTTCATTTCATCACAAATTCTGAAGAAATGATCAATGGTGTTTCTGCTCGTGAAAATTACACCTGTATATGCGGTGATGTCTATTTTTTGCTTTCTAAATTCTTTGGCTGGAATACCCTCTACGCTAATGAAGGGATGAAAGTCGAGCGATAAACCATATTTTAAGGCTAAATCAAAATAAGGTGATTTAACGCCTTCCGGTTTGGGCTGGGTAATAAGTACCTTCTTTACTGATTGCTCAACAGTTGTAGATTTCTTTGCTGCTTTTTTAATCATCCTTTAATTGTCCAATGTGGTGTAAAAATACTAATTTTTGGTTAGAATACTCAAGCCCCATTTATAAATCAAAAAAATAGGCAATACTTCTATAGCTAAAATGTAAATCAAAAAATGAAAACCGCTCATTTTGAGTTTTTGTTGAAAATGACCAAATGATCGTAAAAACCTTAGTATCAACATAAACAACACCAATACAATTGACGACAGCATTGCAACTTGTCTGATATTGGTGTCTGTAAACGCAATCAGTACTACCATTGGCAATAATATTATCGACAACACCTTATTTACCAAGAATACGAGAAAAATATAAACTTCTGCATCCTGTTTGAATCCCGTTAGCCACCCAGCCAGTTGTAAAATCAATAATTTACCCGTGTAAACCAACGTTATTGCCCCAACACAAATACCCAAAAAAAGCAAAGAAGTGTCTTTTACCATACCTAATTTAATCAGCAAGAAATACAAATACAATCCACCAACCAACACAAATAAGATATTGAACAACAAGGATGGCAATTTTGCCTGTAACAATTGATCTTTTAATTGATTTTGACGAAGTGATGTATTGAAGAATACGCGCAAGAGGTTATTGAAATATCGACTGTAAATGGTTTTTAGAAGGCCTAAAAATAAAAATGCCATTGCAAGAACATAAAACGCAATGTTTTGTTCCGATGACTTGTGTATAGATATTTTGTTAGTAATAGCTGGTGTTTGACTATTTAAAAAACGGGTATTTGCAATGATGAATGTCCATGTCAATTCAGATTTTTGATTGGATGATGAAACAACGGTATTTGTATCCGCTAGTGGATTTTTAGATGTGGCGGTGTTGTTGATTTTGTTGACCGTGTCGAGTGCAATTGTATTTCTGGGAACAGAATCCTGTGCGAATGCATATTGCGCCGTAAGAACAGAGAATGCAAATAAACTCAATAAAAAAATGAATGTCTTCAACAGATTTGTATTTCAGCAGTAAAATTAAGTGAGTTCCTTCAAAACTCAGAAGTAATTGATATATCCGAAATGAATTTTTGAGGCTTTGCGAACATCAAATTCAACATCATTTCTTTTTCCAAGAGCGAAATTCATTTGCAGCATGCCAACTTTTGTTTCGTAGGTCAATCCAATTCCTCCGCTGATAAAATGGTTGTTGGCATTATAATCTTGAAATTGATTTTTTACTTTGGCCCAATCTACAAAAAAGGAAAGAAAAGTATTCACCCCAAACAATATTCTGTACTCAGCGGTTCCAATTGCATAATTTGTGGCATAAATACTTTCTTCGTCAAAGCCACGCAGTGTTTTATATCCTCCAATCTGAAAAAGTTCATTTCTAAAAATTGATGAGCTATTGTAATATCCCAATTGCAGTCCGGCTTTGAAAGTTGTGTATTTGCCAATAGGGAAATAATGAGCACCAATGAATTTCAACCTAAACTGATATGTTTTTAATGCAATCGAATCATACAATGAAGCATAATCAAATCCGGTATTGGAGATGCTGGTGATGGCATCATTAGTAATAATTTGTTTTATACCTGCCGACAAATTTATTTTTATTTCATTCCCGCGTTGAGGATTGCTGACATCATTAAGGTTATTCCATTGGTATTGAAACCCAAGACTTTTTGTAGTGAAGTCGATTTGTGGCGGAAGTTTTTTTTCGATTTTTATTTTATTTGAATCAATCGCACCAGTTAACAAAGTAGCGGATTGCCATTGAAAATTCAGCTTTCCTTTTTGATTATTGGGCAAATCGAATTGTGTTCCCACTTGTGTATTAAGCAGCAAAAAGGTTGAATCTTTTTTGAACATTTCAAATGCCATGTCAAAACCAAAAGCGGATTTCAGGATGTAAGCTTGATTGTAGCCCACATTCAATCGAGGCGATTTTGGTTGCAATTGTTGCCATTTAAAAAGAATGCTTTCTCCATTGTTGAATTGATTTTTCAAATCAATGTTTACGTCACCGGTGAGTTGTAAAGCACCGGATTTTGTAGCAGATGGCTGTAGTCCCAGTAAAAAATTAAGTTGGTTATTTTTTTTATTGTTCGCATAAACTTGCAACACTGCCCCTGAACCAAGCATGAGTACATCAGATTGTTGTAGAACGTTGATATAAGACAATGCCGCTAATTTTTTATCTACTTGAGTGATGATTGATTTGTTATAAGCCGATCCATTTTGAATGCCTAAATATTGTTGAATAAAACGATTTTTTATTTGCGCATTTCCTTTGATGGAAATGCTGTCGATGGTATAAAACAATCCCTTTTCAATAGAGAGTACCCCGCTCATTGCAGCGCTGTCGATTTGGATGCTATCCATATAAACTGATGCAAACGGATAACCATGATTTTCATAATATTGGAGCAATTCATTTTGAATCCACTCCCATTCTTTAATTGAGATGAAGAATTTGTTTTTGATTTCATTTAACAGCTTATTGGATTGAAATGCCTCATCCAACTGATTAAATGAAATTTTTACAAACTGAAAAGATCTGCCTAAGTAAAGTTGAAGGTCTGTGCAAGAATCTGTAAAGCGAACACTGTCAATAGATGCAACCGGAAAGCCCTTCGAAGCGAGGATTGTGGGGAGTTTTTGTATGTATACTTCAGCCAATTGTTGATTATCGAAATACCTAGTTAACGACAAATCTTCCGAACGAAAGGCGCTATCTTTGTCAATGAAGTTGATGTTTAATGCATATTTACTTTGTGCCAAAGCAGGAACAGACCAGCATAAACCCAGTAAGAAAAAAACGGGGAAAAATACCAGCACAGTAAAATTGACAGGTTTCAACAATTGACTAATTTTTCATGTAAAACTACATTCTTTGTCGGGTATTTATATTCATATTCCATTTTGCAAACAGGCCTGCACGTATTGCAATTTTCATTTTTCAACACAACAGCAAAATAAACAAGCATTTTTAAGTGCACTAAAAAATGAAATAGCCAGTGATGATACTTTTATAAACCGTAATGACATCATTGAGACCATCTATTTTGGTGGAGGCACACCCAGCCTGCTTTCGACAAATGAACTTGAAGAAATACTTCAAACCATTCGTACTCAATTCAAAGTATCTGCAAATGCAGAAATCACGCTGGAAGCCAATCCGGACGATAT
>Ga0209088_10001645_pt1 | contig 14263 bp, 18 predicted proteins | sample S_140625_EF_Meta_FD_187324 | JGI IMG/M metagenome (GOLD analysis project Ga0209088, IMG submission 187324) | Freshwater microbial communities from Lake Simoncouche, Canada to study carbon cycling - S_140625_EF_MetaG (SPAdes) (version 2) | ecosystem: Environmental > Aquatic > Freshwater > Lake ... | reverse complement strand
CATCCTTGATTCATGTCCACAACCCTAGCAGGGCATCTAAACCTATCATCAATAAGTATATGAGTATCTTTGAGTAAGAAATAGTCCAACAAGGGTCTGTAGACAAATTAAAATCTGTATAGCGACTTCACGATGGCAACTGCTTACAAATTCGTTACATCATCTTTTTCATTTTTGCAGCCATAGCTCTTGATGTTTGTTACCTTAGCAAATAGGCCTTAATTTTAGGAATGCTGCTCTGAAGATTTAGGGTTTAAGAGCTTGAATGATTTGTTCGGTACTGATAGGGCCCCAGACTTCAAGTCTCTTCTGCCTGCTATTTTGTCCAGAAATGAACTGAATCTGCTTTTGGGGCACTTTTAACTGCTTCGAAAGCCAGGCCAATAGCAACTCATTGGCCTTATTTTCTGAGGCGGGAGCCTGTAGAGAAATCTTCAGGCAGCCATCATGTAAGCCCACTACCTTAGTGATCTTTGCGCCAGGCTGGCAATGCAGATTCAACGTAATTCCGTTGGGGGTTTGTTTTAACCAAATAGGTGTCATTAAAGTACTTTAAACTTAAACCATGATTATGAAGAGCTCCAAAACGCTAGACCACCTATTTGCAAGCAATCGCGACTGGGCCGAAGGGATGATTGCCAAAGATCCTGATTTCTTTAAACGTTTAGTCAATCAACAGGCTCCAGAATACCTCTGGATTGGTTGTGCTGATAGCCGCGTACCGGCCAATGAAATTGTTGATCTGATGCCAGGCGAGCTTTTTGTTCATCGCAATGTGGCTAACGTTGTTGTTCATACCGACTTAAATTGTTTGTCAGTTATTCAGTTCGCAACTGACTTACTGAAGGTAAAACACATCATAGTGGTCGGACATTATGGTTGTGCGGGCGTGCATGCAGCACTTAGCGATCGTCGCGTAGGCCTTGCTGACAATTGGTTGCGCCACGTTAAAGACGTTCACCAAAAACATGAACGCTATTTAGGGGAGGTGTTACCTACACCCAAACGCCAAGATCGTTTGTGTGAATTGAATGTGATTGAACAAGCGGTTAATGTGTGCGAGACCACCATTGTTCAAGACGCTTGGTCCCGTGGACAAGACCTCACAGTTCACGGCTGGGCATACCGTCTTGATACAGGAATCGTTAAAGATTTAGGAATGTCCTGCAGCTCAATTGAAGAGATGGAAGTGTGCTACAAAAAAACCTTAACTCGTTACGACGCCGAGTAAATCGCATTTGCTCAAATCTCTTGCTAATCATTTAGTAGTTGCCTTTCTTAAGCTACTTTCCATCCTGCCCTATAAGCTTTTAGTGTCCATTGGATATAGCTTGGGCTATATCGCCGCACACATTCCGGGAGACCGAAATCGGGTAGTAAAAACAAATCTCCGTCTATGCTTCCCCGAGCTCAATACAAGCGAAATTGATCTTTTGAGCAAGCAACACTGGCGCTTACTTGGTCGCAGCCTAGTGGAGAAAAGCATTATTTGGCTAGGCAGTAAAAAACAACTGTGTGACATGATTGAGGTGAAATCCGCCGTTGACTTAGCGAGTAGAAAGCCTCGTATTTTAGTCAATATGCATTTCACTGGGATTGAAGGCAGCATCATTTTGAGTGCGCTTGCAAAACAGCATCATTGGCCTCGCACTTCAGGATTTTTTCAGAGAATGAAAAGTCCATTTTTCAACCAAAAAATTATTGAATGGCGTAATCGTTTTGGCGGCAACTCAATTGATCGACAGGGAAACTCGAAACAAATTATTCGAGAAATTCGCAATGGAGACTTCATCATCATTGCACCAGACATTGATCTTGGTACAAAAGATTCTGAGTTTGTTCCCTTCTTTGGGATTGAAACTAACACCATCACCACAATATCTCGTTTAGCCAAAATTACTGGTGCCGATGTTTGCATGATGACCACTACTCTAAAGGCGGATGAATCTGGCTATCTCTGCGAAATCAAAGAGCCCTTGCAAGACTTTCCGGGGGCTGATCCTAAAACAGATACTGCTCGCTTAAACCAGTATTTTGAAAAAGAAATTCGCCTTCGTCCTGCGGAATACTATTGGGTCCATAAGCGCTTTAAAAATCCTCCCGATAACAAACCCAATCCTTACAGCCCATCCATCTAAAAAGCCGCTTTAGCGCCTACTTTGCGCAATTGCCCGATAATGTCCGCATGGAAGATAAAGTACGCGTTTCGAAACTATTGTCTGAGCTGGGGCTATGTTCACGTCGTGAAGCAGACTCCTATATTGAGCAAGGCTTAGTCACCGTAGATGGCGAAGTGGTCAATGAGCTTGGTGTACGCGCTTATCGGCATCAAAAGATAGAGCTGCAGTCCGGTGCCAAAGCACAGCAAGCTTCTCGTATTACTGTCATTCTGAATAAACCTGTTGGCTACATCTCGCACTTCGATGATGAGCAAGAATACCAACCGGCCGCCTCTTTAATCACGCCTGATAACTACTTTGCTAGCCCGCTTGATAAAGGCCGAAATCCCCGATTCAATACCAAAGGCTTGGCACCTGCAGGTAGGCTTGATATCGACTCCACCGGATTGCTAGTACTAACCCAAGATGGTCGAATCGCCAAGTTATTGATTGGCGAAAATAGTCCCATTGAAAAAGAATATTTAGTGCGCGTTGAAGGCGCGCTTTCTTTTGAAGACTTGGATCGTCTCAAACATGGTCTATCTTTAGATGGAGTCGTGCTCAAGCCCGCACAGGTAAGCTGGCAAAATGAAGATCAACTCCGCTTTGTATTGCGCGAGGGGCGCAAGCGTCAGATTCGTAGAATGTGTGAAATGGTTGGGCTCAAGGTTATTGGCTTGAAGCGTGTCAGAATAGGGCGGATTTCATTAGGCCCCCTGCCCCAAGGACAATGGCGATTTGTAAGGCCAGAAGAGCAATTCTAAGTCAGTCCACGCGCTTATAATTGCGTCCAAACTAGATTAATAAGCGCAGAATTACCATCGATACCACTACCTCCAGCACTCCAGCAGCAGAAGTATTAAGACGCCGCAGCTTTGCCATCATTTCTCACCCAGATGCTGGCAAGACCACGCTCACTGAAAAGTTATTGCTTTACGCTGGTGCAATTCAAATTGCTGGTAGTGTTAAAGCCCGTAAGGCAAGTCGGCACGCAACCTCTGACTGGATGGAAATTGAGAAGCAGCGCGGCATCTCTGTCGCAAGCTCTGTGATGCAGATGGAATATCGCGACTGCATCATCAATCTACTTGATACCCCGGGCCACCAAGATTTTTCTGAAGACACTTACCGAGTTTTAACAGCAGTAGATTCTGCCTTGATGGTGATTGATGCGGCCAATGGTGTCGAATCACAAACCTTGCGCCTACTTGAGGTCTGTCGTGCTCGCAATACGCCTATCGTCACCTTCATTAATAAGATGGATCGTGAAGTAAAGCCTCCCATGGAATTAATGGATGAAATTGAGACCGCCCTTGGTATCGAAGTTGTGCCCTTTACCTGGCCAGTAGGCATGGGCAAGTCTTTTGCAGGTGTAATTGATATCGCCAATATGCGTATGCGCATGTTCAAAGCAGGTGAAGATCGTATTACCGAAGACTCACATGCTGTAGTTGACGTAAATGATCCAGCACTTAAAGAGCGCCTAGGCTCTGATCTAGAAAGCGCCTTGGCAGAAGTAGCGCTAATTAAAGAGGCTATGCCTGCATTTGATCGCGAAGCTTTCTTGGCAGGCCGCCAGTCCCCTGTATTTTTTGGCTCAGCCATTAATAATTTTGGCGTACGAGAAATCTTAAATACACTAGTTGAACTTGCGCCATCGCCGGGATCACGTAAAGCACTTCAACGAGAAGTCAGCCCCGCTGAAAATAAATTCTCTGCCGTAGTTTTTAAGATTCAAGCAAATATGGATCCCGCTCATCGTGACCGCGTAGCATTTTTACGCATCTGTTCAGGGCATTTTCAGCGCGGCATGAAATTAAAGATTTGTCGCAATAACAAAGAAGTGCGCACCAATAATGCATTATCTTTTCTTTCCCAAAGGCGCGATATTTTGGATGAGGCATTTCCGGGCGATATTATTGGCCTACCGAATCATGGCTTGCTACGCTTAGGTGATACGCTTACTGAAGGTGAGCAGCTGCAATTTACTGGTCTACCGTTTTTTGCCCCTGAAATTTTTCGCATGGTTGAATCCGCAGACCCCTTACGCTCTAAGCAACTTAGAACTGGCCTGATGCAACTTGGTGAAGAAGGCGCTATTCAGGTGTTCCGCCCTATGGCTGGCGGAATAATGCTATTGGGAGCTTTTGGTCAGCTCCAATTTGAGGTTGTCAGTCATCGCCTGCAAACAGAATATGGCGCTGAAGTGCGCCTGCTACCTGCGCGCTATAACTTAGCTCGCTGGGTGAGCTCAGACGATCCTGTTGCTTTGAAAAAATTTACCCAAGAAAATATTCATCGTATGGCAGAGGACGTTGTTGGGGCATCAGTTTTTCTCGCCTCTCATAAGTCAGAGCTTGATGTGGCCCAACAACGTTGGGAATCTATTCAATTCCATGCCCTAAGAGAGCACGCCGGCCTCATTTATCAATCTGATTTAGCTGGTTAATTATTTGCTTTTGCTCTGCGGTAACTTACAGTCAAAAACTGCAACCAATTGTGTATCGCTATTTCTAAAAGACGCAATCTTGCCGTATTGCGCACAATAGTCGCTTGCCTTCTGAGTTAGCTGTCCAATAGACTCATCACTACTATTCAAAAAAGTAACATGATTTGCATCAGATGCATCTGTATAAACTGCTGCGCAAGCGCTCAAAAGAGCCAAACAAAATACTCCAGAAATATAGATCTTCATACAAAGCATTCCTCATTATTCACTGCTGGCTGGACTTAATCTTCTTAATCATTTTTTCAGTTAGATTACTAGCAAGTGGCCTATAGACCAAAATACAAACAATAGCGACAGGATAGGCTATCGACCAAACTTCTAACCATACAAAAAAGAAGTTGGCTGTAGCCCCATCACGTAACAAAGTGGTTACAAACGTGATGCTCAAAGACATCAGAAAGCCCATCACCAGAGAGAAGATGACATTTGGAAGATTAATCATGTCTTAATCATAGCGCCTGGACTTTTAAGCTGTTATTCTGAACTGTGATCACTATTGTGCGCCCTAGATAGGGGGATCTCTTGAGCATCTCTCTTGAATTCATCATTTCATCAATCTAGGAAAACTCATGGCTGCAGGCCAAAACCAAAGAAACAGAAAAAACGACCCCATGCTCACTAAAACAGGCAAGCCACGCCTTGGGCCATTAAACGCTACTCAGCTCAATAAATTGCTGGAGGCTAGCAACAAGCCAAAAGAGAAAAGCAAAATCTTGCGAGCAATTCAGAAACAAACCGTTGTTGCTGCATAAATACCAGGCCCCGAAATATCGGGGCTTTTTTCATTGGGGATCAAAACGTATTTAAACCCTCTCGACCAACATCCTCTTTCCTAAGACAACAGTGTAGACCACCAAGAAGGCGAAAACTAAATTCATGATTGTGAGCGAATCACTAAGCAAAATGCTTGCTACTACAAGCGTGCAAAATGGTTGTGTTAACTGAACTTGACTCACCCGCGCAATACCACCAACAGCAAGCCCTTCGTACCAGAAGAAGAAGCCAATAAACATCGAAAACAGGCTTAAGTATAGAAAACAAGACCAGGCTGTAGGGCCCGCATAAATGTACTGCGTGTTAAATGTGACATAGCTCATCACGATATTGACCGGCAGCGAAATCACAAGCGCCCAAGAAATGACAGAGCGTGGATTCATCTTTCTGGATAGCTCTCCACCCTCTACATATCCGACGCAAGCACAAATACCCCCGACCACTAATAGTCCATCTATGTAGGTGAAGTCTCCGGAGCTTTTGAGTAAGGCATAAACTACCACCAACCCTGCTCCCAATAAAGAAACAAGCCAAAAACCGAGAGAAGGTCTTTCTTTAAAACGAATTACGCCAATGACTGTTGAAGCCAAGGGCATCATGCCCAAAATAACTGCACCATGGGAAGACGATCCCTCGACCATAGCGATGGTCGTAAAAATTGGGAAGCCGAAAATCACCCCAAGAGCAATTACTACAAACTTAGCAAAATCAGCCTTAGATGGCATGATTTCTTTTTTATAGAGCAGATAGACCAATGCAACCGCACCTGCAAGCGTAGCCCTCCCAAATGCAATGAAGTATGGGTCAAAGCTCAAAACCGCAATCTTGCTAACTGGCAAAGTCAAACTAAAAATCAGAATGCCAATAAAGCCAATCAGCATCCCCTTGGTTTCTTTATTCACTCTCAGCCTTTATCTATAGAGATCATTGTATTGGCAAAATGATGACGCTAATCATTAGCCCTTATGATTGCTAGATGACTACAACTCGCTTTTGCTTAGTGCGCCACGGAGAAACAGATTGGAATGCCGAAAGCCGTCTACAAGGCTATACCGATATTCCGCTGAATGCCCGTGGGCTCGCTCAGGCAGCCCAAATGGCCAAAGCCCTTAAGAAGGCCCATTTTCAATTTGACGTTCTCTACACCAGCGATTTGCAAAGAGCAAAACAAACTGCTCAAGCGATTGAACGCTTATATGCTGTTTCTGCCACTAGCCACAGCTTACTGAGAGAGCGTCATCTCGGCATCCTTCAAGGGCTTACTACTAGTGAGGCGCCGCTTCTAGAGCCAGAGCTCTGGCAAGCACACGTAAGCAGAGATATTCATCAAGAATTGCGGGGTGGCGAAAGTATTTTGCAATTTGCAAATCGTATCAAAACTGCACTTCAAGAAATTCAAGAAAAATATACTGGTAAAACAATTTTGATAGTGAGTCATGGAGGTGCCCTAGACATGATGTATCGAATAGCGAGCAATCAAGCACTCGATGCCGAGAGAGTCGTCACAGTCCCAAATGCATCGCTAAATTGGATTAGTTGCGATGGCCCCGACTGGAAAGTCGACAGCTGGGCAGATACCAGCCATCTAGATGGATTAGCTTTAGATAATTTAGATCTTTAGGCCTTATATGTAACTTAATAGCATAAAATGAGGGATGAAGCTCCTTCTAAAGGCGCTACCCCACCTCCTCATTGCACTCCTATTGACGCCTCTGCATGTAATGAGTAGTGTGCCAGATGGTCTACCCGATCATATTGTTGGGGATATTGGCGTGGCGGTATACGCCTCAAACCTGCATATTGGAACCGAGGGCACTCAATCTCTTATTCTCCCCTACGCTTTTTTTGACTACCAGCGCTTTTTTGTACGGATTGATGAAGTTGGTATTAAAACTTTCAAAATGGGTTATGGCTACCTTGAGGTGATTGGAAAGATTAATCTGGATTCTTATAAGGTCAAGTCCCCATTGAATGGCACATCCATTAATCGGAGCGACCCAATTCCCCTTGGACTGGGTACATTCCAAGAAACTCCCATTGGTGGATTTTTTGTAAATACCTATCGTGACTTCGGAAAATCTAAAGGGGCGCTTTATGAGTTCCTCTATTTTGCAGAACTAGAGACTTATCGGAAGATCGTCGTTTACCCACAAGTAGGAGTAGAGCGACAATCTAGTCAATACGCCAATTACTACTACGGCATTAACTCTGGAGAATCACAGCTCACAGGCTATAACACCTACTCAGCGCCCGCTACCAACAACCTACTGGCAGGCGTTATGGTGGAGATTCCTGTGATTGATAGCTGGTATATCAATGTCTATGGCAAACGCAAGTGGATGGGCAATGGCATTAACAACAGTCCTGTGATGAATCGCTCATTCCAAGACAATCTTTTTGTAGCGCTAGCCTATCGCTTTAAGTAAGAACTACATGAATAAGCCACCAGGAGGTGGCTTATTTACAGTAGATCACTTAGCTGGATGTTCTTTATTCTGCTCTGACGCGCAGAAATCAACAATTACATCTGCAAAGTTTAAATAACGTGAATTACTCTTTCTAAATTCATCAATTTCTGCAGCAAGTGGAGACACTCCGCCCTTCAATCCTGCATCCTCATATCCAGGGTGATATGGTGCTTCTTCAACAAATTTGTTTGGCATACATTAACCTCATTTAAATTGCGCTCAAAAGCAGTATCGCGATTAAGCAATAAAGAAATGGATCCGCATCGGCAGACCAAGAAATTTACCAATGAGTTATTTGCACAGGTTTTGCATAAAAAGCTCTCCCAAAAACGGCCCACCAGATACATAGCAACGCTATGCGGATGGATGCCGCTCCCCCTGTCCTTGATACCTGAGAGATTCACCCTAAGCCTAGCTTAGGGCTTGCTCCTTCGGTGCACCAAAATGGTGGCTCTCCAGACGGCTATTAAGCATAAGCAGTACCTTCCTGTGGGATACCTGAGCGTTCATGGGAGTTTGCGCCTTCGGTGGAGGGTTGCCCCTCACTCTCCTGCTTACAAAAATTATATCCTGACACTTTAGCTTGAGGTCTAATTATTTATGGCAGTTGCTTTAAAAAGACATCGCCAAGATGGATGCCCCCGAGATCAGCATCACTAGCTCCATCAGCAATAAAAACTTCTTTTCAGGCAGGGCCAAAACAATTTTTTTAGAAAAAATGGAGCCGACTAAAACGCAGCTGCCAATCAATAGGCCCTGAATCATTGCCGTAGCATTTAAAAACCCCAGCTGATGAAAAGTAATGCCCTTGGTAAATAGAATGGAGAGAGTACTGGCGGCCTCGGTACCCAGAAAGGCGCCTTTGCTTAAACCAAATGCCAAGAAGAATGGCGTATTAATAGCGCCAGTTGTCGCCACTATGCCAGTCAGATAACCAATGCCGGCACCCACTAAACTCATTTGCCATAGCTTGAGATAAAAATTCTGTTGGCGCATCCATCTGCGAATTGGAATCAGCAGAATGAGAAAGAGGCCAAGGGTAATTTCAACCAGTCGATCATTTAGCGTAACTAAGGTGTTTACACCCAATATCACTGCAGGTATGGCTGTGATGCTATACACAAAACACACTCTCCAATTAATCACACTCCACCATAAAAAGATGCGTGAGAGATTTGCGACTGTAGCAACTAGTGCAATGACTGGAATTGCCTGAATTGGTCCATAAAAATAGACCAAGGCTGGCATAAGGATGATCGTAGTACCAAAACCAATTACCCCACCCAAAACTCCAGCCCCCAGACCCAAGAAGCCTAGTACCAGGGCCTGAAGCAGCAGCTCTTGAAAAGTCATGTATCTATATGACTTGAAAAACTAGGAGAGTATCTCGCTAATCTCAATCAAATTTTGATCGGGGTCGCGAACGTAAACAGAGTTAATTTTTGTAGTTGCGCCGGTGCGAATAACAGGCCCGTCTACGATTGGCCAAGCCTTTTTCTCTAGATTGCTGATGACCTCTGTAAGCGGTCTATTAGCAATAAAGCAAAGGTCTAAAGCGCCTGGGGTCGGAATGTTTGCCTTAGGCTCAAACTCTCTGCCCTTAATATGCAAATTAATCTTTTGCTTTCCAAACCTAAATGCTTTGCGTTCAACAGGTGGAGCGCCTCCAATAAATGACTCTAATTGCATACCCAATACCCGTGTATAAAAATCAATGCACTCGGCTTCTTTTGCGGTAGTTAAAACAAGATGGTCTAAGTGATCAATCATATTTATTACATTTAATTTTTAGGACAGGTATTGTCTACTTTCTAGACTTATATTTTTGTATAGCACCTTTTAAATCAGAATATTCTTCACAACCAAAAGTACAGACCTTATCTAATCTTGCCAATAGCGCCTCGGCTCCGGGCAAGTCATTATTGATTAGCTTAAGCTTGCCGTAATACTCAAGAGCCCCTCGATGGTCTGGGTCTATTTTCAATGCAGCTTGATAGTATTTTTCAGCCCCCACTAAGTCAGGTGGTTGCTTTTTACGAAGGCTGTATCCTAACAAATTATTCCAATCTGCGGAGCTTGTTTCATTGGCGGCCTGTAACTGCTTTACTGCTTGATCATATTTTTCAGCCTTAATACTTGCCCTTGCCTCAGTCAGCCAAGCTGGGTCTGACTTAATGGGTGCTGTATCTGCCGCCCAAGAAGTTCCCATTAAAGATAGGAGCAATAAAAACGTAAAAGATAAAAATTTCATGAAGCGCTCCAAGTAAAGTTATATAAATCTCTATGGCCGAGGACTGAGGTAGATTGTGTGAGAAAGGCATTCCCCATTTTTACCGACCTTCACTAAAACCATATCACCCACGCCCACTACTTTTCCAGTATATGCCTCAATATTGACATGATGCGTGACCAGAATCAGAGGCGCCTTAGATTGCTTAGCCAACTCATTTTTGATGAACGTCTCCAATGCTTTGGTTTGCTTCTTCTCTAGACTCATGTTATCGAAAAATGATCCGAGTGATGCTTCAGTTTTTGCCAGCCCTTTATTCAGAAGATTTGCTGTATCTAAGCACCTACACCATGGGCTACTAAACACCTCTGCTTTTTGAATTCCTTGGTTCGTCAACCATGCCCCTATTGCCTTGGCCTGCCTTTTGCCGTAATCACCTAAGTTACGCTGCGTAGAGCACTGGCCAATGACATACCCAGCAGGATCTCCGTAACCAGGGGCATCGGCGTGCCTCATCAGCAAGACATGCTGGCCATCCTGTAAATCGTTTACCAAAGAAGCTATCGCTTGCTGGGCGATCAAAAGACTGCTTAGAAGAAAAATATATCGGGTAATTATTCGATTAAAACGAGTCATAGAATTTCATTATTTTGTAAGTAAGTCACCCCATCGTAATAGATGGCCAATGATCCTGCCAAGCCTAAAGAAAATAGCCTAATTAGTAGGCTATTGATATTCTTGGTGGCCAGAGCGGAATTGACTAGGCCTGAGATATTTGGCTCTATCTTTAGGCGGCTGAAGGGAGTTCAAACACAAATATAGCGCCACCACCAATGGCATCTTCGTAATGAATCGAGCCGCCACATCTAGTGACAATATGCTTACAAAGCCACAAGCCTAAACCCATGCCAGATTGTTTGGTAGTGCTTAGCAATTCAAATAACTGGGGCTTAAATTCGGCAGACACACCATCCCCATTATCGGAAATGCTTAAGCGAGCTAAGTGGCCAGATTTAGTAGCCTCTATCGTAATGCGGCGCTGCAGAGTTCCTGAGTTAGCCAAAGCCTGTATGGCGTTATTAATCAAGTTCAATATCACTTGTTCAATTTCAGCTGAATTGACCTTAACCATCAACTGCTCATCAACTCGAAGTTGAATTTGGATGTTTTTCGACTTCAGCTCTGGCGTAACAATATCCAATACTTTGGAGATCAAATGCCCTAATTGCACTTTTTCAGCGCTTGAATCACTTTCGGTAAATATGGACCTAAGTGATTTCACAATCGTCGCTGCCCGATGGTTATCAGCCTCTAGAGAATCTAAAATCTCCTTGCCCAACTCCGGATTGATGACGCCCTTTTCTAATTTCATTTTTAGAAACTGGATATTCAGATTGGATGCGCCAAGGGGTTGATTGAGTTCATGAGCAATAGATGCCGACAGAGCGCCAGTGGCAGATGTCTTATTCGCCTTGAGTAGGCCATAGATTAGGCGCTCCTTTTCTTTTAATAGGGCAATGATTTTGGAGCTTTCCTGTATCGCTTGAGCCTTTTCAATGCTTATTTTTTCTAGCCAATAACCAAGGACTGCCACATAAGATAGGATTGAAATCCCAAGCCATACCCATCTGATTGAAGAGCTAATTACACCTTCTTGATACAAGTTAGGGGTAGATAACCCACCATCAATGTACAAAGTAGTAAGCCTAGCAATAGTAAGGACTAATTCGATAGCAACGGTGTAAATCAAAAATCTAAGCTGGTTGGAGCGAATCTCCTTAAGACGCCTCAACTCCCTGAGCTCCCAAACAAAACATGAGGCTGCTATAAGACTGATCAAGCCAACCCTTTGTATAAAGAATCCATTTTGTCTTATATATTCAAATAAAGCAGCGAAAACCAACAAGCCCACAAGAACAAGAATGTTCACATTTTTTGGAATCGGGCCATTAAGAGAGCGACAAAATAATCCAAAGTAAATAAAGTTAGCAATAAAGCAGGTGTTTGCTAATGTAAGCAAGCTTAAGGATATTGTTGATGCTAATGCGAAGAGCGTAAATGAAGTGGCAGTGAGCGTGAGGGCAGTGAGCCAAAGGTTTTCAGATTGGCTAGCTTTTCCCAAAGTTAATATAAACCTTGAACCGTAAAGCAATCCCCATAGGATCAAAGCAAAAACAAAGAAGAATATTTCGTTTGCGTATTTCATAGGTTCGAATATTACTACTCTTATAAAATTTGATTAGATCGCATTGCATGCAACCAACTCTTTAAAGAATATTGCTTGATGGAAATACAACAAGAAAATAGCCCAACAAGTGGGCTATTTAGAATCTTGGTAGCCCGGGACAAAATCGATCCGGGCTGAGAATGCCAAATCTTTTTATGCCGCCAATCTCAAGACACGATAAATTTGAGATTACCCAACTTCTCAACACGCGTTTCAAGTTTATCTCCCGGCTTAAGCCATACCTGCTTGTCTTTGGGGTAGCCTGTAATGACGCCCTCTGGCGTGCCGGTAAAAATAATATCGCCTGGCTCTAGAGTAAAAATTTTAGAGGCATAGCTTACAATCTGAGCACAATTAAAAACCATATCGTTAGTGTTAGAGGACTGACGAACCTCGCCATTAACGTATTGCTCAATCTTCAGTTGATTTGGATTGCCAACTAGATCTGAAGTCACAATGTATGGGCCTATGGGCGCAAAACCATCATTGGTTTTGCCAATCATCCACTGACTACTGCGTTGCTGTAAATCGCGCGCCGTAAAGTCTTGTCCTGTTGCATAGCCAAACACATATGACAAGGCATCGGCCTCACTAACGTTGTATGCGCGCTTGCCTATCACAATAACTAACTCTGCTTCGTAATCAAACTTTTCTGCATTTACTAATGATGCCTTTACAACCCCATTATGGCTATTGAGTGTGTTGTTGAATTTATTAAATAAAATTGGTAGCGTTGGAATGGGATTATTGGTTTCTTTGGCATGCTTTGCATAGTTCAATCCCACACAAATAATTTTCTCAGGGTTGGTAATCGCAGGCGCATATTCGATTTTATTTTCATCTAAAAATAAATTTGGGCCACCCTTACTCAAGGCTAGGCTCACCAACTTACCTAGGCCTTGATCTCCATTCTGAATCAAATCGTCAGTATTGATTGGCGCCTTAACCTTAAACTGTTTTGCCGCCTTAGCAACATCTAAAATTCCCTTGTCTGTCTTTACGCCTAAGACGTATTTATTGTTCACTTTATAATTTAGAACAGCCATGCTCTTTGCCATCTCAGGATTGGCAATCCTCACGGCCCCTGCGCCAGGTCCAGCTGCCTCAGCCTGATTTGAAATAAAAGGGGTTGTTAGCGCTGCACCGCCAGCCAAGGCAGACACCTTTAAAAATTCTCGTCTTTGGTTGCTCATAGTCTCTCCGTATTTACTTCTTATAGTTAATGTTTTTACTCCGGTTAATAATCTAACATAGGGTAAATATCCTCATGCTAGGGATTACCCGTGAATGCCTTACAGAATAAAGTTACTAGCTCTAGAGTTCATTAACATGGTGAACTATTTAAATTGTTGGTAGTGCGAGCCAGATCGACCAAGACTAAGGATGCCAACTCTATTTCTTATTAACTAACGAAACTCCTAAGACTGCGATAAGGCCGCCAACCACCATTGAAATTAATATCGGCTCACCAAGCAATGCTGCCGAAAAAAGGACTCCAAATACTGGAACCAAATTGGTAAAGATTGCTGTGCGTGATGGCCCTACCATTTGAATGCCTTGGTAATACCAAATAAATGCAAGCACGGTACCAAACGCGCCTAAGTAGAAAACTGAAATCCATACATGCCAATCTAAAAGGACCCAATCAATGTCATTGAACTCACCAATAGCGCCAATGCTTAGAAATACAAAGCCCCATAAAGTGCCGTAAGTAGTCGCAACAATGGGAGAAAGCGTCTCTAAGACCTTGCGTGAAATTAATGTGTAAGTGGCCCAACTCAAAACGGCCCCCAGCATCATTAGCTCGCCTAACCCAAGGGACTGACTAATATCACTAATACCTCCGATCAAATCGCCACGTGTAATGACAACAATCGCGCCAAGTAGTGCCACTAC